>Ga0114964_10000067_pt1 | contig 75163 bp, 69 predicted proteins | sample C_131016_MF_Meta_FD_92638 | JGI IMG/M metagenome (GOLD analysis project Ga0114964, IMG submission 92638) | Freshwater microbial communities from Lake Croche, Canada to study carbon cycling - C_131016_MF_MetaG | ecosystem: Environmental > Aquatic > Freshwater > Lake | place: Lake Croche, Canada... | reverse complement strand
TTTTCAGAAAGGAAATGAAGCAATTAGGTGACGAGCGCGAAGAGGATAAAAAGAAGAGTTCTGAGAAAGAACAACCTAAAGACGAGTAATGGCTTCTCGCCGCAATCCCGAAAAGAGAATGAAGCTCTCGGGACACCTCCGTGAATTTAGAAAGCGCCTATTTCGCTCAGGTTTTGCCATACTCGCTGGCACAGTTGTTGGCTGGTACTGTTTTGATTTTGTATTTGCTGCCCTACAGAAACCTGTTCTGGAATTGGCAAAAGATGAAAACGTTAATGCCCAAATCAACTTTGGTTCTTTAGTCTCTGCCTTTGATCTTCGAATGCAGATTGCGTTCTTCATAGGTGTTTTTCTGACCAGCCCCTATTGGCTGCTGCAGATCTGGGGGTTCATATCTCCTGCGCTAAGAAAACGTGAACGTAAATACACAGTTATTTTTATGTTAACCAGCACTCCGCTATTTCTAGGTGGTGCATATTTTGGTTGGTTCCTATTTCCTGAATTCGTCAAGAGTTTGCTTTCCTTTACTCCAGCAGGTAGCGCAAACGTAATAAACGCTGCAGAGTATATTTTGTTTACTGTTCGGGTATTGCTGGTCTTTGGTATCGCTTTCGTATTGCCAGTTATCTTGGTTTTACTCAATGCAATCGGAACCCTATCGGCTAAGAGCATTCTGAAAGGCTGGCGGTTAGCAATATTCTTGATAACTGTTATCGGAGCATTAGCCACACCAGTATCTGATCCGATGTCCATGTTTTTACTAATGATCCCACTAGTTGCGCTTTACTATCTATCAGCAGGTATTGCGTATCTCAACGACAAGCGCAGAGCCATCAGGAGCAAGAATTCTGATGCAGAACTTGAAATTGCCGGTGAATACACTCCAGATACCCTCGACGAATGAGCGAAGCACTAACGCCTGCGGAACGTTACGCCAAAGCTAAACAAAACAAGTCAAATCCAAGCTTTGAGAGTTTCCTCAAACTTCTCAAGTTTCCATTAGATGATTTCCAAGAGAAGGCATGTAAAGCTTTAGCTCTAGGTCATGGTGTTCTTGTTGCTGCTCCAACTGGTGCAGGTAAAACGATTATTGGTGAATTTGCCATCCACCTAGCTGTTGAGAAATCCCTAAAGGTCTTTTACACAACGCCAATCAAAGCGCTTAGCAACCAGAAGTTTGCTGAGTTGCAGGCCAGATACGGTGAGGAGATGGTTGGGCTTCTAACGGGAGATACCAACATCAACTCAGATGCTCAGATTCTGGTAATGACCACCGAAGTTCTTAGAAACATGATTTATGCGAATTCAAATGCGCTGATCAGTTTGGGTTACGTGGTCATGGATGAAGTTCACTACCTGGCAGATCGATTCAGGGGAGCGGTATGGGAGGAGGTTATTCTTCACCTACCAAAAGACGTGAAGGTAGTTTCACTCAGTGCAACGGTTTCCAACGCGGAAGAGTTTGGAGCCTGGCTCGATGAAGTTCGAGGAGACACAGCGATCATCGTCTCAGAAATTCGTCCTGTCCCACTAAACCAGCATGTGCTATTCGCTGATGAACTAATCCCACTATTTGACGAGTCAAATAAGGAACTAAGAGTGAATGTTGACCTAGTTCAACGCCACGCTAACAAGATGCGTCAACCGGTGAATAAGCCGATGCGCGGTAGAAGAGGACACTCTGGTTCCCCTGATCGAAACATGGCGCGTATCTATAAAGCCACCAAGCCAGAAATAATAGATCTCTTAGATGAAGCTGATTTACTCCCTGCGATTTTCTTTATCTTCTCAAGAGCTGGCTGTGAAGCAGCTGTGCAGTCGGTATTAGCTTCTGGCATAAGACTTACCAAACCTGAAGATAAGCAAATCATCAGAAGAATTGCTGAAGAGAAGTGCGGCAACATCGCAGACGAAGACTTAGCCGCGCTTGGATATTTTGAGTGGTTGAATGCTTTGGAGCGAGGTGTTGCAGCGCACCACGCCGGCTTACTACCTGCATTCAAAGAAGTGGTTGAAGAACTGTTCCTTAGGAAATTAGTCAAAGTTGTTTTTGCCACTGAAACTCTTGCTCTCGGTATCAACATGCCAGCAAGAACTGTGGTGTTAGATCGACTAGATAAGTTCAATGGCGAGGGCAGAGTTCAGATAACTCCAGGTGAATACACTCAGCTAACCGGTCGTGCTGGTCGACGAGGTATCGATGTTGAGGGTCACTCGGTTATTCAATGGGCTGCAAATCTAGATCCAAATTATGTTGCATCCCTTGCCTCCAAACGCACTTATCCATTGAACTCATCTTTCAGACCAACATTCAACATGGCGGTAAACCTCATTGAAGCTTTTGGGCAGCGCCGCTCAAGAGAAGTGCTAGAGACATCTTTTGCACAGTTCCAAGCGGATAGATCAGTAGTTGGACTAGCCAGAGGTATTAGGGAGAAGCAAACATCTCTAGATGGCTACGAAGAATCGATGCGCTGTCATTTGGGAGATTTCAGAGAGTATGCGAGTCTGCGCAGACAGATTAGTGACCTTGAAAGAGAGATATCCCAGACTGGAAGACAGCGAAGACGCAATGATTTGGGACAGTCTAAAGCTGTGAGAGCTCAAGAGCTTCAAGTTGCGAACATGAAAAGGGAATTGCGAGCACATTCCTGTCACAGTTGTCCAGATCGGGAAGCGCACGATCGTTGGGGAGAGCGTTGGTACAAACTCGACCGTGAGACTCAAGCAATCATCAAACAAATCGAATCTAGGACTAACCAAGTCGCTAAGACCTTTGATCGCATTAGTCAGATGTTAGTTGAACTCGATTATCTAAGAGTCTCAGAAGGTGACCTAGAGATCACTGAAGCTGGTGGCAAACTAGCCAAAATCTATGGGGAACGAGACCTACTTGTTGCAGAGTGCATTAGAAGACAAACTTGGCATGGCGTTGATTCGCAAACTCTCGCTGCTATTGCTGCGGCCCTTGTCTATGAAGCAAGACGTGATGACGAGAATCTAAATCCTCAGCTACCTAAAGGTGATTTTGTGGCAGTCTTCGACCAAACCCTTGCGGTCTGGGATGATCTGCAAGATTTATCAAAGCGAAACCACCTGCCTCTAACTTCAGAGCCGGATGCAACTATGGCCCTGCAAATGTATCGTTGGGCTACAGGGTCAAGGCTGGATGGCATCATGAAAGCTACCGGAATGCTGGCTGGCGATTTCATCAGATGGTGCAAACAGGCTATTGACTTACTGGAACAAATTTCGAAAGTCAATCAGGACGAGCTCTCAGAGACTGCTCAGGCGGCTATCGACCGCATCAAACGGGGAATAGTCGCGTATTCCTATTACGCTTAGATAGTTATGATGAGCTCTTTACTGCAGTGGATTAGACATTCGAACTCATTTTGGGGGAGAGCACTGCTGGGCATACTTGGCGGTCTCGGGATTGCGATTAGCTTCCCAGCCTTTAACGTTTGGCCGGCCATTTTTGTGGGTATCGCCCTAATTATGGTTGCCATTCGTCAACTAGGTTTCTTCAAGGCTTTCTTTGTCGGAACCCTTGCAGGTTTTGCGTTCTACGGACTGATTCTGAAGTGGTTAACCACATATCTCGGCCCACTGCCTTGGTTGCTACTGTCCATCGTCGAAGCATTAATCTTTGGTGTTGCCTGCGGTGTGATGGCTGTGGTCTGGCGTTGGTTAGCCACGCTAAAACTTGGCAGGTACGAGCCGTTTGTTATCGCTTTTGTGCTTGGAGCCATTTACACCGCTCGGGAATACGTAGCAGATCATTTTCCGTTCGAGGGATTGCCTTGGGCAAGAGCGGGACTCAGCCAAGCGGATTCTTGGATTGCAAAGCTAGTCTGGGCAGTTGACATTGCAGGGTTGTCCTGGCTTATCGCCTTCCTAAGTGCTCTTGCCGCAATTAAATTCATTACTCCTCTTCCGATTGGATCTGGATTTAGGCTGCGGTTTAGAAGTTGGCTACCAACTCTGACAACTTGGGTAATAGTGCTGGGTATTCCTGCGCTGATGGTACTTCCAACCGATGCCAGTGCTGGCACCATGAAAATTGCGGCTGTTCAAGGAAATGCAAATGCCGGATTGTTTGCAATAAACCCGCCAGGTTCAATTTTGGATAAACATCTTGGTGTTGCTCGCGAACTCGTGGATTCTGGAAAAGCTGACGGAGTTGATCTCATGGTGTGGCCGGAGAACTCCTCTGATCTTGATCCGGTCACGATGCTTGAGCCAAGTATGAAGATCACTGAGTTTGTTGATAACAAGCTAAAAGCTCCTTTACTCTTCGGTAACAAGACTTTCCGAGGCAAAGATTTCTTTAACGAAGTGGACTATTGGGTTCCGAATAAAGGTTTAGTTGATTGGTACGACAAGAAGCGTCCGGTTCCTTTTGGAGAGTATGTTCCTTATCGTTCTTTCTTTATGAAGCTTGCACCGGAAATGATTGGACTCATTGGTTGGGACATGAGCCCAGGGACTAGAGACGGCATTTTTGAAGTTCAGAACAAAGGCAAAGTTGGATCACTAATTTGTTTTGAAGTAACTCTCGACTACTTGGCCTATGACTTGGTTGACGGTGGGGCAGAAGCCATCATGATTCAAACCAATAGCAGTGACTTTGGTCGAAGTGAGCAAGGTGTTCAATTAGCTGCTGTTTCAAGAATGCGTGCCATCGAAACTGGCAGAACAGTAGTGGCTATTTCAACTGTTGGTGTTTCAGGTATCTATTCACCGGATGGCAAAGTGGTGGATGAACTTGAACCCTTCAAACCAGGTGCGATGGTTTCCGATGTGGCTTTGAGAAATGACATCACCCCTGCGGTTAAGTACGGTCGTTATGTTGAAGGTGCTGCTTTCGATCTATCAATAGCTATTTTCCCAATCGCAATAGTCGGACTATTAATTCAAAGAAGACGAAAGAAGAAGTCTTGAAGATTTTGGTCATAATGCCAACCTTCAACGAAGCTGGCAACATTCACAATGCAGTTACCAGATTGTTTCAACACAACTCCAATGTTGATCTATTGATAGTCGATGACTCATCTCCTGATGGAACAGGGAAGTTGGCAGATGACTTGGCTAAGGGAAACAAAAACATTTCTGTTTTGCATCGAGCGGGTAAAGAAGGTCTTGGAGCTGCTTACATAGCTGGCTTCCGCTGGGCTTTTGAACGTGGCTATGACTATCTAGTCGAGATGGATGCCGATGGCTCACATCGGCCAGAAGATCTTCCTAAGTTGTTAGCTGTTTGTGAGAATTTCGATCTGGTAATCGGTTCTAGATACGTGCGTGGCGGTAAGACAATGAATTGGCCTTTTTATAGACAGTGGCTATCTCGCGGCGGAAACATTTATGCACGCATAATGCTTGGCTCAAAGCTAAATGATATGACGGCAGGATTCAGAGTTTTCGATGCGAAATTCCTGAAGAGCTTTGACTTAGAGAGCATCAACGCACGTGGTTATTCATTCCAGATAGAGATGGCTTACCGCACCATACGTTCCGGTGGCAGAGCAACTGAAGTGCCAATCACATTTGTTGAACGTGAGATTGGTGTTTCAAAGATGAGTACCAACATTGTCGCCGAAGCATTATTACTGATGACTAAATTTGGCTTGCGAAGAATTTTTCTCCGCAAATAATTAGTTGTTTGTTGCGTCTGCCTGGCCGCGCTTACGACGAGCCTTTAGCTCATCAAGCCTCTCAGTTAGAATTTCCTCTAGCTCTTCACGAGATCTGCGCTCTAACAACATTTCGAAATGTGTTCTAGGTGCTTTAGGAAGTTCGGTTGCAAAGGCTTGGTTACCATCAGTATCAAGTAGTGCAGCTTCAAGTGAACAAGATTTACAAGCCCAAGCAGTCGGGACTTCAGCTTCATCTGCAAAAATTACTTCACTGACGTGCTCTTTGGCACAGCGATAAGAGTGTGTATTTCTAGGGGAGAGGGTTACACCTCTGGCACTTTCGAAACTCTCAGAGCCTAAGCGCATCCCGCGCATTGATTGTTGTGCCATGGTCTTTTTCCTTGCTTTAGTTGTTACTTAAGTTGCTACATAGTAGATAAGCGAAGTTTGTAAGGAATACTTCCCGGACTCAGGCTTTTCTCAGGGTTCGAACTGCTAACTCTGGCACATCCGTGACGATTCCGCTTGCACCTAACCTAGTGAGTTCCAACATCTCTTCAGGTGAGTTTATGGTCCAGTAGTGAATCTGAGTCCCTGAGGCGAGGACACTGTGGATAAATCTCTTGGAATCAAGTTTTAGAAATAATTGCTTCCTAGGTATTTGGAGTGCTCCAATATTATGCAAATCCTTGTTTATCCATGATTGTGGTGCTCTAAGTGCTGTCAAAAGCCAGATCTTGATTACAGTTGAGGCGCTGGCTGAGGTAGCAACGGGGAGTGTGAAAAGTTTCAACGCTGCTTCTCTTCTGCTATTACTGAAACTTGAAACAAGAACTCTTGAGTGAGCTTTATTGGTTTCGATGACATTAACTGCAGTTTTGACTGATTGACTGTCTTTCAGGTCAAGATTGAATCTTGCCTGGGGGAGAGCTGTTAGAGCTTCTTCAAGGGATGTTAAGGTTCCGCCACCTTCAAGTTTCAAACTTTTAACTTCAGCCCAAGTCAAATCTGCAATCCCTTTATCTACTCCAGTCAATCGCTTGAGCGTTTTGTCGTGAAAGAGCACTGCAATCTGATCTTTAGTGGTTCTGACATCTGTCTCTAGGTAATCAGCTCCAGCAGCCAAAGCAAGCATGAAAGCCTCTAACGTATTTTCTGTGGGTGTCGCTTGACCACGATGAGCAAAGATCAAAACCTTCTTGGTTTGGAAATAGGGATGCTCTTGCATGTGTTTCCTTCCAAAAATTGTCGAATCGTTAGGCTGTTAGTTATGAGTTCAATCAAAACTAGTTTCGCCATTAAACCTATTGGCAGACTGATGGTTGGACTGTATCTGGTGGGCTTGGGTTTAGCCATGATGATTCACACCGGTTTAGGAGTTCCACCCTGGGATGTTTTGACTCAAGGTTTGCAGCACCAAACTGGTTTGAGTTTTGGCATAGCTGCCACAATCATCAGTGCAGTTGTTTTGTTGATGTGGATTCCAATCAAGCAGAAGCCAGGACTAGGTACTGTCATCAACGCCATCTCAATTGGGCCATTTGCAGACCTCAGCAAGCCATTGATGCCAGGGATTGATGGATTGTTCTTGAACATAGTTTGGCTTTGCTTGGGGTTGGCTTCTGTAGCTCTAGGTTCAGGTCTTTATATTTCAGCAAACCTTGGTGGTGGACCTAGGGATGGACTGATGGTTGGTTTAACAAGAGTTAGCGGTTGGCCGTTCTGGATTGTTAGGAGCCTAGGAGAGGGGACTGTGCTGTTATCTGGCTGGTTACTCGGGGGAACAGTGGGGATAGGTACTGCCCTATTTGCCGTAGGAATTGGATATATGCTGCAATTCACAATGAAGTTGTTCGGTTTTGACCCAAAAAAGACCCAAAATGGAGCAAAAATCTCAAAATGACGGACAAAATCCATGTGAAACAACGTGCAACAGCTCGAGTTATGCTAATCAACGAGCAAAATCAAGTGTTTATGCTCAAAACTCACTTCGATCCTGAGGTTGGCTTACCGCCTAGATGGCTTGTGCCAGGCGGCGGCATAGATGCTGGTGAGGATACTCTCACAGCAGCTAAAAGAGAGCTTTATGAGGAAACTGGACTGATTGTTGATCCAGATGATTTAGGAGAACCCGTTCTGGTGGCATCAGGACGTTGGGACTGGGCTGATGGTCTTAGTTACCACACATACACAGATACGATCTATGAACTCAAAGTTCAGGATTTCAAATTGGATACTTCAGGTTTTACTCAAGATGAATTGCGTGACGTGCTGGAATATCGCTGGTGGAATTTGTCAGAACTGTTTGCAAGTGAAGAGTTGGTAGCACCGCATGAACTCATTGGCTGGCTAAAGACCAGGTTCACGGTCTAGCCGTATCTTTATCTATTCGCCGATAATGAACATTATGTCAAGTAATGCTTTATTAGCCTAGAAAGGCTACTCCCCAGCGGATTGACTAACTGCAACCCATTCATTGAGTTTTGCAATTGCTCTGCCATCGCTGATCGCAGCGATTGCTTCTTTGAAATGTTTAGACAATTCTGAGTTCAAATCAAAACCTTCAAGGCTGTCGATTTTGCTCAGATCGTAGGAAAGGATTCCAGCAGCTGCATTCAGAGCAACAATGTCTCGAATAGCGACCTGCTCCCCTGTTAGCTCGTTTTGGTTGCTCAAAATAGTCCTAACTACCTGGGCATTCTCAGTAGCATCTCCACCGATAAGTTGGCTAATTTCAGCCTTAGGTATGCCTATTTCAAGGGGGTTGAAGTCAAATTCACGGACTGAACCCCTAAAAACAACCCAAACCTTGCTTGGACCGGTGGTTGTGAGTTCATCTAAGCCATCAGATCCCCTAAAAACAAGGCCTGTACGGCCTCTTGAGGCTAATTCTGCGGCTAAAAGTGGTGCCATTTTCTCGTTGGCGACACCCAGAGCGGTGGCTACAGGCTGTGCTGGATTGGCCAAAGGTCCAAGGAAATTGAATGTTGTTGGGACTCCCAGAGACTTCCTGGTAGGTCCTACGTTTTTAAGCGATGGATGGAACATTGGCGCAAAAAAGAAGGTTATTTGAGTCTTAGCAAAGACCTTGGCTAGTTGATCTGGGGTCAAATCTAGGCGAATGCCCAGTTCCTCTAGCATCTCTGATGAACCGGTCTTGCCGGAGGCTGATCTGCTGCCATGCTTCAAAACTGGGTAGCCACAAGCTGCTGCCAGAATAGCTGCCATTGATGAAATGTTTACAGTTCCTAACTGGTCCCCTCCAGTGCCAACGATGTCAATGGCATCATTACCGATTGGAAGTTTTAGCGCATTCTCTAACATCACATCAACAAAACCCGAGAGTTCATCAATGTGTTCGCCTTTAGATCTAAGTGCGAGTAAGAAGCCGCCCATTTGAGCTTCGGTTGCATCTCCAGACATGATTTCACTCATTGCCCACTGAGCTTCTCCCCTAGTCAAATCTTTTTTGGCGAGAAGTGCCGTGAGAATTGTGACCCAAGTCAGCTCTGAATTCATGTTCATAAGTTTAGCCTTGCAAACAAGTTGAAAAGTGTTTAAATTCCGCACCACCATGCGGTTTTATCCGTTTTATAACGATTTGGGAAGGTAGGATTAAGGCATGTCAACAGCTAACATGACTCACAATCAAATTCACCGCCCTAGTTCAACTTCGGTTGGAACTATCGTCTGGCTAGGTAGTGAAGTCATGTTCTTTGCAGCGCTTTTTGCCATGTATTTCAGCCTAAGAGCCAACTCCCCTGAAATTTGGGCAGCTGATACTGAGAAGCTAAACGTTCCTTTTGCCTTGGTCAACACATTGGTGTTGGTTGCATCCTCTTTCACCGCACAGTTTGGCGTATTTGCAGCCGAGCGGATGCAGCCTCGAGCAACTGGTAAGTCTCCTTTCAAATGGGGCATGGTTGAGTGGTTCATTCTCAGCTATGTTCTAGGTGCGATCTTCGTTTCCGGCCAGGTTTGGGAATACGCAACATTGGTCTCTGAAGGTGTTTCCCTTTCTAGCAACAGTTACGGCTCTGCCTTCTACATCACGACAGGTTTCCACGCCCTGCACGTTACTGGCGGTTTGATTGCCTTCCTGTTTGTAATTGGTAGATCATTTGCAGCTAAAAAGTTTGGTCACAAAGAGGCAACTGCCGCCATTGTGGTCTCTTACTACTGGCACTTCGTCGATGTTGTTTGGATTGGCTTGTTCCTAATCATTTACGTCTTGAAATAAACCCTGAAAACGAAAGAACTATCTAACATATGAGTCCGTTGAAACGCAAAATAAATGGTCTACGACGTAGCCCAATGGCGTTTGGAATTGTTCTTTTTGCTGGCTTACTTGTTGTTGGAAGCGGATACACCGCTGTTCAGGCAGCCGTCTCCCCCTCCACAGCAGTAACCAGAAGCCAAGAACAAATTGATTTAGGTAAGAAGCTTTTCCTATCCAACTGTGCTTCTTGTCACGGTAAGAACGCTGAAGGCTCTTTGAATGCACCAAGCCTTATCGGCGTTGGCGAAGCTTCAGTCGATTTCCAAGTTTCAACCGGTCGTATGCCAGGAGCTGCCAGCGGACCTCAACTTCAGGTGAAACCAGTTCAGTTCACTGCAGATCAGATTTCCGCTCTCGCGGCTTATGTTGGTTCTCTTGCTGATGGACCTTCAATTCCAGATGCAGCATATCTCCAAGCTAATGGTGAGGTAAGCAAAGGTCGCGCACTTTTCTTGACAAACTGTGCGATGTGTCACAACGCTGCTGGTGTTGGTGGTGCACTTACTCAAGGTAAGTACGCCCCTAACCTAATGGGCTCATCTGAGAAAACAATTTACGAAGCTATGTTGACTGGGCCGCAGAACATGCCGGTATTCAACGATGCAAACATAACTCCGGCAGAGAAAAATGACGTCATCACTTACTTGAAGTACCTGCAGACCAACAGATCAGTTGGTGGAGACGAATTAGGAAACCTAGGCCCGGTTGTTGAAGGTCTAGTTGCTTGGTTAGGTTTGCTAGGACTAATTATTGCAATCACAATCTGGCTTGGCGCAAAGTCGAACTAAAAGAGAAAGAATATATTGAGCGAGAACTCTAAAGAAGTAGCAAAGCTGGGTGCTGGTGTTTACTCGGATCATGAGTATGACGCTGGTCTCAGAGTTATTCATCAGGATGCGGTAGCTGACCCGGGCATTGAACCACATCGCGTTCGTATGACAGATAAGTCTGAAAAGCACGAGAAGAGCGCTGTTCGCCAAGTTGCAACACTGTTTACTATTTCAATGCTTGGCAGCGCTCTAGCTCTATGGGCATACTTCGCTTTCCCTATCTCTGAAGACCTAACCACTGTTCGTGTGAATACTTTGTTCCTAGGAATCGGCATCACTCTTGGCCTTATGGGAATTGGTATCGGTGCTGTGCACTGGGCCAAGACCCTTATGCCAGAAAACGAAGTTTCTGAAGAACGTCACCTCGCTCGTGGCTCGGATGAGAAGCGTGCCGCGGCAGTTGAAATCATTAACTTAGCAAACCAAGAATCTGGATTCTCAAGAAGAAAACTAATTCGCAGAACTCTTTATGGCTCATTAGCTTTATTCCCACTTCCAGGCGTGATTCTGTTTGCAGACCTTGGAGGAAAACCGGGCAATAATCCAGGTGACAAACTAAGACACACTGCCTGGGGACCTGGAACTCGTCTTACCTTGGATCCTTATGGTTTTGATGGCGAGGGTATAAAGCCTGCCGACATTACCGTCGGTTCTGTATTTCACATCATTCCTAAGGGCTTAGATCCCGAGCATGAAGATTACTTAGAGCAAAAAGCTAAAGCCGCTGTTCTACTTGTGCGTGTTGATCCTGCAGAGCTAGTTGAATCTGATGAGAAAAAGGGTTGGTCATACCAGGGAATCGTTGCTTACTCAAAGATTTGTACTCACGTAGGTTGTCCAGTTGCTCTTTACGAACAACACACGCACCACTTACTCTGCCCATGCCATCAGTCGACCTTCGACCTGCTAAATGGTTGCAAGGTTATCTTCGGTCCTGCAACAAGAGCACTTCCTCAGCTACCGATCTCTGTTGATAAAGATGGCTACTTAGTTGCGCAAAGCGACTTCCTCGAACCTGTTGGGCCATCATTCTGGGATAGGAGCGTAAAACAGTGAGTAACTCTGTGAACACTCAAAAGAAGAATGGCTTTTTAGCCGGAACCGCAAACTACGTAGACGAGCGTGTCGGCGTCGGAGGGATTCTAAAAGAATTCGGACGTAAGATTTTCCCTGACCACTGGTCTTTCATGCTCGGTGAAGTTGCCCTTTACTCATTCTTGGTTCTGCTTCTTTCAGGAACTTTCCTAACCTTCTTCTTCCAGCCTTCAATGGCACCTGTTATCTATGACGGTGTTTACGCTCCCCTAAAGGGTGCTCACATGTCTATTGCATACTCATCTAGTCTGGACATCACATTCGAAGTTCGCGGTGGATTGTTGATGAGACAGGTGCACCACTGGTCAGCACTATTGTTTGTTGCTGCTGCTGGCTTACACATGCTCAGAGTTTTCTTCACCGGTGCTTTCCGTAAGCCTCGTGAACTTAACTGGGTTGTTGGTTTTGTTCTTTTCGTTTTAGGTATGGGCGCTGGTTTCACTGGTTACTCACTACCAGATGATCTGCTTTCTGGTAACGGTCTTCGCATCATCGACGGAATGATGAAGGGTGTCCCCTTTATTGGAACTTGGATTTCAACACTGCTATTCGGTGGCGAGTTCCCAGGACATGCAATTGTTGGAAGGCTCTACAGCCTCCACATCATGCTTATCCCTGCGTTGATTCTGGTATTCCTTGCAGTCCACTTGTTCATGCTTGTTATTCACAAGCACACCCACTACTCAGGTCCGGGCAAGAAAGACACCAACGTTGTTGGTTACCCGCTTATGCCTGTTTATGTCGCCAAGGCTGGTGGATTCTTCTTCATCGTCTTCGGTGTGATCATGTTGATTGCCACTTTCTTCACTATCAACCCAATCTGGAACTATGGCGGGTATGACCCCTCCCCTGTTTCAGCTGGAACACAGCCTGACTGGTACATAGGTTGGTTGGATGGAGCTCTTCGTCTAGCACCAACAGGTATCGAGTTCATGATTGGTGACTACACAGTTTCAACAAACATCTTGTTGCCACTGGTCATCAGCCTCGTCTTCTTGGCTGCAGTAGCTATTTATCCATTCGTAGAGAACTGGGTTACTGGCGACAAGAGAGAACACCACGTGCTTGACCGTCCTAGAAACGCTCCGGTTAGAACCGCAATCGGTGCCGCTGGTGTGATGTTCTATGCAGTGCTTTGGGCTGGTGCATCAACTGACTTGATTGCAACTAATTTCAAGATGAGTTTGAACCAGGTGCTAGTAAGCATGCAGATTTCTCTGATCATCTTGCCAATCTTGGCTTTCATTGTGACTAAGCGAGTTTGTCTTGCATTACAACGCAAGGACCGAGAGATTGCTATCCACGGTAGAGAATCAGGCCGTATCGTTCGACTACCACACGGTGAATACATTGAAGTACACGAGCCACTAGATCCACATGATCTATACAAGCTAGTGGACTTCAAGGATTACAAGCCGACCCTTGCCAGACCGAATGCTCAGGGCAAGATAACTGTTGCTGCCAGACTGCGTTCTTCCCTGTCTAAGTTCTACTTCGAGGACCGAATTGCTCCAGCAACAAAGACTGAAATTGATGAGGCAACTCATCACAACCAGGAGATTGAAGCTGAAGTTCAGAAGGCTATTGAATCCGCTAAATAACTTATAAAAAGAAGAACCCGACTTGCAACTGCAGGTCGGGTTCTTCTTTTAGTTCAAAGAGTCAATGTTTAGTGAGCGTGCAATCCGCGTGAGTGTTCAAACACAAAACCGATTAGAGCAACTATTGCTAATGGTAGGCCAATAACAAACATCCACCAGCCAACTGCTAGCGAAGTGAAGCATAGCGCTCCACCTATACCTAACATGAGTGGCCACCAAGACCATGGAGCAAAGAAACCAACCTCAGCTTCGCCATCTTCGATGTTTGCCTCTGGCATGTCTTCAGGGCCTGTAAAGTTCTTGGCACTCTTACCTAGATAAAAAGCGATAAAACCAGAAAGGAACACCAACATTCCAATAGCTGCGGTTCCAATAACTTCGATCTGCTTATGATCTGCTGGAGATTCCAACCATGACCAGTATCCGTAGACAGCAGTGACCACTAAATAGAAGACAGTTAGAAGCGTAAAAATGTTGGTATTAGTCTTCATGAGCTAAGCCTTAACCTTTTCCTTCTTAGGTGCGGCTGGTTTAGCTTCAGGAGATGCAAACTCCGGATGGTTCAAATCGAACGCTGGAGATTCGCTTCGGATTCTCGGAATTGAAGTGAAGTTGTGGCGAGGAACTGGTGAACCAGTTGCCCACTCGAGTGATCGTCCATAACCCCAAGGGTCATTCATTTCAACCTTCACACCATTACGATGTGTTATCCACACGTTCCATAGGAATGGCAACATGGAAAGACCAAGCAGAGCAGCACCTGCAGTTGACACCTGGTTCATCCAAGTAAAACCATCACCTGGAAGATACGTTGCGTATCTTCTAGGCATACCGATTACACCTAACCAGTGTTGGATTAGGAAAGTCACGTGGAAACCTAGAAACAACATCCAGAAGTGAATCTTGCCAAGACGCTCATTGAGCATCTTGCCCGTAAACTTTGGCCACCAGAAATAGAAACCAGCGAACATAGCGAACACCACTGTTCCAAACACTACGTAGTGAAAGTGGGCCACGACGAAGTAGGAATCACTGAGGTGGAAATCAAGTACTGGAGAGGCAAGGATTACACCGGTTAGCCCACCAAAGATGAAAGTTGTTAGGAAACCCAAGCTCCAAAGCATTGGAGTTTCAAACGTGACGGATCCCCGCCACATCGTTCCAATCCAGTTAAATATCTTCACACCTGTTGGAACTGCGATGAGCATCGTTGTAAAGGCGAAGAACGGCAACAATACCGAACCAGTTACATACATGTGGTGAGCCCAAACAGTCATCGACAAAGCTGCAATCGCTATTGTCGCATAGACAAGTGTTCGATAACCGAAGACTGGCTTGCGGCTAAAGACTGGGAAGATTTCGGAGACGATGCCGAAGAATGGCAACGCAAGAATGTATACCTCTGGGTGACCAAAGAACCAGAACAAGTGCTGCCACAACATTGGTCCACCGTTAGCTGGATCGAATATATGTGCACCGAACTTACGGTCAGCACCTAAAGCAAACAGCGCTGCAGCTAGCGGTGGGAAACACATGATTACCAAGATTGAAGTAACCAAAGTGTTCCAAGTAAAGATTGGCATGCGGAACATAGTCATACCGGGAGCACGCATGGTGATGATGGTGGTGATGAAGTTCACACCACCCATGATTGTTCCGAAACCTGAAAGAGCAAGACCGAAGACCCAGAGATCTCCACCTAAGCCTGGCGAGAACGTAGTGCTTGATAGCGGCGCATAAGCAAACCAACCGAAACCAGCAGCACCCTGAGGGGTAAAGAATCCAGCAACTGCAATGAATGAACCGAAGAAATAGAACCAGTAGGCAATCGCGTTCAATCTAGGGAAAGCAACATCTGGGGCACCGATTTGCAAAGGCATCAGAACGTTAGCGAAACCAGCAAACAAAGGGGTTGCAAACATAAGCAACATGATTGTTCCGTGCATGGTGAAGAGTTGGTTGTACTGCTCTTTAGTTTCAACAATTGAAAGTCCTGGCATTGCAAGCTGCGCGCGAATAAGAAGCGCCATTACACCGGCAATCATGAAGTAAATGAAAGCAGTAATCAGATACAGATAGCCGATTTTCTTGTGGTCAGTAGTTGTTAACCAATCAACAACAATGCGGCCCCTAGATTTCTTAGCTTCGATAATCATTCTTAACCCTTAATCTCTGGGTTGTCACCCGGCAGGTTGTTGTTGCGGTTGATGTTGTTTGGATCGTTAGGGTCAGCCGTCAGCTGTCCGGTGTTGCCCTGTTCGGCAAGATCTGAAACGTGAGCGTCATAGTCGGCTTGTGACACAACTTTCACATTGAAAAGCATCATGGAATGGAATTCACCACAGAGCTCAGCACACTTTCCCTTGTAGTCACCGATAACTTGAGGGGTCAAATACATTTTGTTGACGCGACCTGGGAACACATCCTTCTTGTATAGGAAGTCAATTACCCAGAAGGAGTGAATAACATCTCTAGAAACTAAATCAAATTCAACTGTTCTATTTACTGGTAAGTAAAGAGTTGGCAGCTCTGCCTCGGTGCCATCCGTTTGGTACTGGATACCACTGTCATAGACATTGTTGTTTGTGTAATTGAAATCCCATGACCACTGCTTACCAATAACTTCAATTCGGTAGTCGCTTGCCACAGGCTTTTCAATCTCAGCGATGTCTCTTGCTGTCAAAGCAAAGAAACCAAGAACTAATACGAAAGGAACAACTGTGAAAAGAGTCTCAATTGGCATGTTGTAACGAAGTTGAGGTGGAATCTCGGCATCACCTTTGCGGCGACGGTAAACTATAATTGCCCAGAACATCAATCCCCACGCAATTAGTCCAACGGACCAAAGTACGATCCATGAACCTGTCCAGAGAGAAACGATACGCTCTGTGTGGTTTGTAACCCCAGTAACACCAGGCAGCCATCCTCTAGAGAACTCCTGCGAAGCGCAGCCAGTCAGTGAAGCTAAGAGAAATGCAAATATTGGCAGGACTGCCCATTTAAATCGCGGCTTACGAGGCACTATCGACCCTTCATTATCATTTTGTTACATTCCAAGTTTATTACTTAGATTGCTGTGAAAGCGCCTAAACACAAAGCAAAAGCAGTTGTTTAAGGAAAAAGACCTGCACCGATGAAGATGCAGGTCTCTTTATAAAACTATTTAGTTGAAAGATGAACCACAGGCACATGAACCTTGGCTGTTCGGGTTATCGATTTCAAAAGCACGCTTTTGGAATGTGTCGACGAAATCAAAAGTTGCACCGCTGATGAAAGGTGCGGTCATGCTGTCAACGACTACCTCTACCCCATCGAAGTCTTTGATCATGTCGTCTTCACGTAGCTCTGGAGTTAGCACGAATGGTAGGTACTGGAAGCCAGCACAGCCACCAACTTTGATCTCAACACGCAAACGAAGCTTGTCGCCTGGCTCAAGATCGCTCACATCAGCAGATTCAATGTGTCGACGAAGTTCTGCCTTAGCAGCTTCAGTTATTTCAAGTCCATGGGTTAATGTGTCAGTCATTTTCACTCCTATTTCGTACTTAGTCTAAGCCTTTTGACCTATTCTGACTGCAATTCATTGCCACTTAGCAGGAATAAGGCTTCAGCAACCATGGCGTTCTTCAAACCAACCAAATGAACTGACTCGTTAGGGCTATGGGCTCTGGAATCGGCGTCTTCAACTCCAGTAACCAAAATCTGGGCATTTGGGAAGACTTCGGTCAAATCGGCTATGAACGGTATAGATCCGCCGATGCCTATGTCTACAGTTGGGTTGCCGAAAGCAGCTTCTAGGCTCTGTTTAGCCATGTTTTGAGCCCAACCAGACGCGTCTGACATGAAAGGCTTGCCGGTTTCAAATTCACCAAACTCAACCACCGCTCCGAAGGGAGTGTTGGCCAGAATGTGCGCTCTCAGGAGCTCTAACGCCTCTTCTGGGTCCTGTCCTGGCGCTATTCTGAGGCTTATTTTGGCTCCAGCGGTTGGAAGTAGCGTATTTGATGACATCGCTACCGATGGTGCGTCGATTCCGATGACAGTAAGAGCTGGTTTACCCCAAAGTCGATCCATGATGCCACCATCACCAATTTGGCTAACTTGGGGCAAAAGACTGCTATCTGAGCGTAAATTAGCGTCCGTGTATGGCAAATCGTCGAATTTATAGGTTTTTAGGCCCTGAATTGCCACATTTCCCTTGTCATCGTGCAAAGAAGCTAGAACTTTTAGCAGTGGAATCATGGCATCTGGGATTGCTCCACCAAACATTCCAGAGTGAACAGCGTGTTCCATGGTTCTGATGTGGAATTCCTGAGCAACCATGCCCCTTAGACTCACCGTCAAGGCTGGTACCTCAGGTGACCAGTTCATGGAATCGGCAACAATGATGACATCAGCTGCCAATTTGTCCTTATTTTCATCTAAAAAGGCTCTAAAAGTCCTCGATCCAGCTTCTTCTTCACCTTCTATAAAGATTGACAGTCCAAGGTCAAAGTCGTCTCCAGCGATGGCTTTTAGCGTTTCGATTGCTGTTAGGTGCGCTATGACACCAGCCTTGTCATCGGCTGCTCCCCTGCCATAAATGCGGCCATCTTTGGCAGTTGGCTCAAAAGCCGGTGTTAACCACTCCTTTTCGTCTCCGGGAGGCTGAACATCGTGGTGAGCGTAAAGCAAAATGTGAGGTTTCCCGTTCTTTGCAGCTCTTGAAGCCAAAATTGCTGGTGCGCCAGGAATCCCGTCAACCGAGGCTCGCTTTATCTCAACCTCAGGAAAAACACCTGAGTCTCTTAACAGTTGAGCGACGGCTTCAGCACTTCGTTCCAGATCGTTGGCATCAAAGGCATCCCAGGCTATGCCGGGGATACGCACGAGTTTGCCTAAGGCGGCAATCCGTTGGGAGAAGTCAAGATCCACTTGGACGCGAACTTTGTCTATAAGTTCTGGCTTGGGTGTCATTGCGGATGAACTGGCTGGAGTCGGCGAGAATGTCATGTGAGTAATCTAAATCACAACCGCGTGAAAACTAAGGACAAAATGAGCGACCAAGGCAAAGAATCAGTAACGAAAAGTTCAAGTAAAGGTCGCCCTACCCCATCTCGTAAAGATCAGGAAGCTGCTAATCGTAAACCCCTAGTCGGCAATAAGAGCAAAGAAGCCATGGTGGCGGCAAGAGCCAAGCAACGTGAGGACAGGCTGAAAGCCCGCCAGGCAATGCTCTCGGGAGATGAAAAGTATTTACTTGCTAGAGACCGTGGACCACAGCGAAAACTAGCCAGAGAAGTAATTGATAACCGATACACCCTTATCGAAGGCCTTATGCCCCTGATGGTTCTCTTCCTTCTAATTACTTCAGTCACCAACGAAACAGCAAAGAGTCTCATCACGGTGGTAATGATTGTTGCCTTGGTCGTAGTGGCAATTGAAGTTTCACTGTTGCAGAGAATTATCAAAGCTAAAGTCAAAGAAAAGCTTGGTGCTGAAACAAGAATGCAGAAAGGAACTTGGTTCTATACCTTCACACGAGGTATGCAGCCACGTCCACTGAGGATTCCTAAGCCCCCTCCTCGTCGCAAGGCTAAAAAGATTTAATTATTATTTTCTGGAAGTCCCAAAAGGAAATTCAGTAAAAGCGAACCACAAGTTCACAAAGGAGTTAGCTGTGGCCAATGAAGATAATTTGAATTTACCTGAACTGATAAACCAAGTTGTTAGCGCTATAGGTTCGCTTAAAGATACTTATGGAGAATTTGAGACCCATCCAAGTCTCAGATCAGATCAGTCAAAGGCTTCTGCCGTTCTAAAAGAACTTACCGATCGACTCGAAGATAACTACCCGTATTTTCATCCAAACTACGCCGCGCAAATGCTTAAAGCGCCGCACCCCGTTGCTGTTGCTGCCTATTTGGCAACCATGATGCTAAATCCGAATAATCATTCCATCGATGCATCTCCTGCCACCACGCAAATGGAACGCGATGTTCTAAAGCAAATGGCGGCCATGTTCGAATACCCCGAAGAATTCTTAGGTCACCTAACCTGGAGTGGCACCACAGCAAACCTTGAAGCTCTCTGGATCGCTAGAGAATTACAGCCAACTAAGAAAATTGCTCACTCGGCAGATGCTCATTACACGCACTCCAGAATGTCTGAAGTGCTAGGAACAACAAATGTTTCAATACCTGCTGAAGCCGATGGCCGGATGTCCATGGATGCTCTTGAGCAAGAACTCAAAAAAGGCGAAATTGGAACAATTGTTGCGACCATGGGCACCACTGGTTTAGGTGCTGTAGATCCATTGGCTGACATCATCTCGTTAGCAAGAAAATACGATGCCCGAGTGCATGTTGATACCGCTTACGGCGGGTTCTTCAAACTAATTGCTGAGAATCATCTTGAACCAGAAACAGCTAGACATTACGCAGCTTTGAAGGATGCTGATTCGATTGTTGTTGACCCACACAAGCATGGTTTGCAACCTTACGGTAGCGGAGCTGTGTTCTTCAAAGACATTTCGATTGGTAAGTTCTATAAACACGACTCCCCTTACACATACTTCATGTCAGATGATTTACATTTCGGTGAAATTCAATTGGAATGCTCAAGAGCCGGAGCTTCAGCTGCAGCTATCTGGGCAACGCTAAAAATCTTCCCGCTGACTGAACAAGGACTTGGCTCTGTCCTTATTCCGACTAGAAATGCAGCTAAGAATTGGCATGAATTACTGCTAACTTCTGATTCGTTGATGCCATACCAAAAACCTGAATTAGATATTCTCACCTACCTACCAAGAGTAGAAACGCTATCCGAACTGGACTTCGTCTCTCATGAGATCTTGGTTCAAGCTGGTTCAGGTTCTAGGCAGCAGCAGATTCATTTGGCTACATATGTGGTCAAGCCTGAACAACTTAAGGCGAGAGGGATATCAATGACCGAAAATGCCGCAAATGCCCGAATTTTGCGTAGTGTTTTGATGAAGCCGGAACATGAGACCTCGGTTCCGGCACTTCACAGCAGAGTGCAAGAACTCGCTCGTCAACTTATCCGCTAGCATCAAAGCACTACGAAATTAGGAGATTTAAGTGAAATATCGTTACCTCGGCAATAGTGGTTTTAAAGTCAGCGAACTGGTTTACGGTAACTGGCTAACCCATGCCACCCAAATCGAAAACGAAGCTGCTTACGCGACAGTGAAAGCAGCTCTTGAAGGTGGCATCACTTCATTTGACACCGCCGACGTTTATGCAAACCAGGCAGCTGAAGTCGTTTTAGGTGATGCCCTCAAAGGCGAAAGGCGCGAAGGCATCGAAGTTTTCACCAAGGTCTATTGGCCGGTCGCTGGAAGACTTCCAAACGATACCGGGTTATCTCGTAAGCACATCATGGAGTCCATCAACGGCTCACTAAAGCGTTTGCAGCTGGATTATGTAGATCTGTACCAAGCTCATCGCTACGACGTTGAGACTCCACTAGAAGAAACCATGCAGGCTTTTGCTGACATTGTCCGCCAAGGTAAAGCCCTATACATCGGTGTTTCGGAATGGAATGCTGAACAAATTAGAGCCGGTCACAAACTAGCTAAAGAACTAGGTTTTCAATTAATCTCAAGCCAACCTCAGTACTCAATGCTGTGGCGTGTAATCGAAGCTGAAGTTATACCAGCATGTGAAGAACTAGGTGTTAGCCAAATTGTTTGGTCACCGATGGCTCAAGGTGTCCTAACCGGTAAGTATTTGCCGGGACAACCGGTTCCAGCTAACTCAAGAGCAGCAAACGAAAAAGTGAATAGTTTCATCCAAAAGCTTCTAACCGATGATGTTCTTACTCGTGTTCAGCAACTAAAGCCGATGGCAGATGAGTTAGGTCTAACCATGGCCCAATTCTCACTTGCGTGGGTTTTACAAAACAAGAATGTTGCCAGTGCGATTGTTGGTGCGACAACTCCGGAACAGATCACAAGCAACCTTGGTGCTGTTGGTGTTGAAATTCCAAAAGAAATTATGAAAAAGGTGGATGAGCTGTTCGCCGCTATTGCGGTTACCGATCCAGCAGAAACCAAAGCTCCAGAAGCCAGGCTCGTCTAAATCCGATTTAGCTTTCTAGCCCATAACGGGCCAAAGTATATGAAGCCGGTGTATCCCTGAACAAGGGTTGCACCGGCTCTTATGCGTTCGTGGACCTGCTCTTTAGTCTCAATGCCACCGACAGAGATAATAGCTAACTCTGAGCCAACTGTTTGTCTAATTAAGCGCAGAACTTCTAGTGATCTCTCATTCAGTGGCGCGCCAGATAACCCACCGGCACCCATAGCTGCAACTTTTGATTCAAGTGTTTTCAATCCAGTACGAGAAATAGTTGTATTAGTCGCGATAACTCCAGCCAAGTTAAGTGCAACAGCAAGTTTTGCAACTGCAACAACATCTTCATCGGCTAAGTCAGGAGCAATCTTGACTAAAACCGGTTTGCCTTTTGCTTGAAATATAACCGCTTCAAGAATTGGCTTGAGAGCTTCGACTGATTGCAATGACCTAAGTCCAGGTGTGTTTGGTGAAGAAACGTTTACCGCCAGATAATCAGCAAATGGAGCAAGTAACTTTGCGCTGGTCTCATAATCTTTTACTGCATCCTCGAGATCAACAACACGAGATTTACCGATATTGATTCCGATGATTGGGAGCACTCGGTTGCTTGCTCTTAGTTTTTCTAGACGTCGAGCAACAACTTCTGCACCATCGTTATTGAAACCCATTCTGTTGATGAGAGCACGATCTTCTTTCAACCTAAACAGCCTTGGCTGATCATTGCCGTCTTGAGCTAGCGCTGTTACTGTCCCGATTTCAACGTGCGAGAAGCCCAACTCCCCTAACGCTCTAATTGCAATCGCATTCTTGTCGAATCCGGCTGCTAAGCCAAACGGGGCATTGAATTGAAGCCCAAATGCCTGAACCGGATTGGTTTTGATTTTCGGTAAAAGTTTTGTAAGTCTGAAAGTTGATGCCAATCGTATGGCAAACATTCCAAAATGGTGAGCAATCTCCGGATCCAGTTTGGATAAGAAGAATTTAAAAGCTAACGAGTAAAGCACCTGTCTAGGCTACCTTTTCAAATCATTGATTTCGGGTTTAAGAAAAGGGTCGGCTTCAAATATCTGAAGCCGACCCAAATTCTTTTATCGGTTTAGCTGCAACCGCTGGTTGATCCACAGCCTTCGCAGACGTGGCATGAACCAGAAGGTCTCATCTTGATTCCACAGTTGAAACATAGTGGAGCATCAGATTCGGTGCCCTGGAGCATGTCAAACAATTCAGCTGAAGAGTGAACCTGACGTGGTTCCGCCTTCACTTCTTCCACCTTTAGTTCGATAACTACTGGAGCCGCAACTACTTCGGCAACCGCTGCAACAGGTGACTCAGCAATAGCTGGGTATGAACCTGACGCATCTAATGCTGCTGTTCGCTCAGCTGAAGTGTTGATACCTAGGGCCTGACGAGTCTCAGTTGGTAGGTAGTCAATCGCTAGACGACGGAAGATGTAGTCCATCAATGACTTAGCCATACGAATATCAGCATCGTCAGTCAAACCTGCTGGTTCGAAAGAAACGTTGGTGAACTTCTGCACGTAAGTCTCCAGTGGAACACCGTACTGAAGACCGATCGAAACGGCGATTGAGAACGCATCCATGACACCGGCAAGAGTTGAACCCTGCTTACCGAGCTTTAGGAATACTTCACCAAGAACGCCATCAGGATAGGTTCCTGCAGTCATGTAACCTTCTGCGCCACCAACAGTGAATGAGGTGGTTGATGAAGGACGTGACTTAGGAAGACGCTTGCGAACTGGGTGTGACAAAGGAGCGTCAGCTTTAATAGCCGCTGGCTTTTCCTCAGTCTTAGCCTTGGCATCGCTTAGAGGCTGACCAACCTTACAGTTGTCGCGATAGATAGCAAGAGCCTTTAGACCCATCTTCCAACCTTGGAAGTAAATTTCCTTGACTTCTTCAACAGTTGCAGTTTCTGGCATGTTGACGGTCTTAGAAATAGCTCCTGATAGGAATGGCTGAACTGCTGCCATCATTCGGACGTGACCCATAGGCTCAATCGCGCGAATACCAACAGCGGTGTCGAAGATTGCATAGTGCTCTTGCTTGAGCCCTGGTGCATCAACTACGTGACCGTTGGTGCTGATGTGATCAACGATTGCTTCGATTGTCTCCTGGGAGTAACCAAGACGGTGCAATGCGAAAGGAATTGTCTGGTTCACAATCTGCATTGAACCACCAGTTGATAGCTTCTTGTATTTCACCAACGAGAAGTCTGGCTCGATACCCGTGGTGTCACAGTCCATCATGAAACCGATAGTTCCAGTAGGTGCTAGTAGCGAAGCCTGTGAGTTTCTCCAACCATTGGTTGCACCAATTTCGGTGTTCAAAGCCCACTCGCGAGTTGCTGCTTCAAGAACTAAACGGTCAACTTCAGCAACAGGACGAACAGTTGCGTTGGCCGCTTCGTGCTTACGCATGATGCGATCATGACCAGCCTTGTTCTGCTGGTAACCATCGTAGCTACCGACCACGCCGGCAAGTTCTGCAGAGCGACGGTAGGAAGAAGCAGTCATCAAAGATGTGATTGCCGCTGCAAGCGCCTGACCTTCGTTGCTGTCGTAAGGAAGGCCGATAGCCATCAACAAAGCACCTAGGTTGGCATAACCGATACCTAGCTGACGGAATGCACGGGTGGTTTCACCAATCTTTTCGGTTGGGAAATCAGCGAAGCAAATCGAGATATCCATAGCGGTGAAGATTAGCTCACATGACTTGACAAATTTCTCGCTGTCAAATGTTCCATAAGGGTTCAAGAACTTCAGTAAGTTCAAGCTGGCCAAGTTACATGACGAGTTATCCAAGTGCATGTACTCAGAGCAAGGGTTAGAAGCAGTGATGCGACCTGCCTCTGGTGTGGTGTGCCAGTCGTTGATGATGTCGTCGTACTGGATACCAGGATCAGCACATGCCCAAGCGGCTTGTGCGAACTTGTCCCAAAGTTCACGAGCGTCAACTTCTTCGATAACTTCACCGTTGGTGCGCGCACGAAGACCAAAGTTAGTGCCACGCTCAACGGCGTTCATGAATTCTTCATTCACACGAACTGAGTTGTTTGCGTTCTGGTACTGAACAGAGTTGATGTCCTTGCCACCAAGCTCCATGTCGTAACCTGCATCGCGTAGCACACGAATCTTGTTTTCCTCACGAGCCTTGGTGTCAATGAATTCTTCGATGTCTGGGTGATCAACATCAAGAACAACCATCTTTGCTGCGCGACGAGTCGCACCACCAGATTTGATAGTTCCTGCAGATGCATCTGCACCGCGCATAAAGGAAACTGGACCAGAAGCTGAACCACCGGATGAACGAAGAAGTTCTTTGGATGAACGGATACGTGAAAGGTTAAGTCCTGCACCTGAACCACCCTTGAAAATCATTCCCTCTTCGCGGTACCAGTTAAGGATTGATTCCATTGAGTCATCTACCGACAAGATGAAACAAGCTGAAACCTGCTGTGGGCTTGAGGTACCGACGTTAAACCACACTGGTGAGTTGAACGCGAAGATCTGGTTCAGCAACATGTAGGTGAGTTCGTGTTCAAAAATTACTGCATCTTCTTCAGATGCGAAGTAACCGTGGTCGCGTCCGCCTTGGGTATAAGTCAAGACAATTCGGTTGATTAGCTGACGAAGGCTAAATTCGCGAACTGCCGAACCAAGTGCGCCACGGAAGTACTTTGTGGTCACGATTGTGGATGCGTTCAAGCTCCAGAATTCCGGGAATTCAGCTCCACGCTGTTCGAAGATGGTCTCGCCAGTCTTCCAGTTGGTCTGAACTACGTCACGGTATTCCCAGGTGACTTGGTCGTAAGGGTGAACGCCTTCAGTTGTGTAGATGCGCTCGATCTTGAGCCCTTTACGCCCCTGACTAGCTGCACCGGCGTCGGTGTAGGCCGATGTATCGGTCATTTGTTGCCTTTCCTTTGATTTTAACTTTTATGTTTTGTGATCGCCTTCGGTTAAACCGACTGCGAAACCTGGTTTTCGCGCTCAACTTTGAGCACTGCTATTGCTACTTCGAAATCCTCAAGTGTTTCCCAACCCTGGTAAACACTGGCGAATCTCATAAAAGCCACCTCATCGAGCTTCCTAAGTGGCTCAAGGATGGCTAAACCAACCTCTTGAGCTTCAACTTGGGCTGCTCCGGTGGCCCGGATGGTCTCCTCGACCGTTTGAGCCAACATTGCTAGATCCGCCTCTGTTACAGGCCTTCCCTGGCAAGCTTTTCTAACACCATTTGCGATTTTGTCGCGACTAAATGGCTCTGTTGTGCCCCCTCTTTTCACCACCGAGAGACTTGAAGTCTCGGTGGTTGAAAAACGAGCTCCGCACTCCGGGCACTGTCTGCGACGGCGAATCGATGATCCGTCGTCAGTAGTCCTGGAATCCATAACCCTGGAGTCTTCATAGCGACAAAATGGACAGTGCATGCTGACTCCTTTCAGATTAATTCACGGTAATTTCACTCAAGAGAAATCAACTATACACACAAGATGTGGTGATTTTTGAGTTCTCCGTGCCTATATCTTGTGGTTTCATCGTTTTTGAAGCAAATTATCTTTGATGTCGGCGTGTTGCCTATTACTACGCGGAATTTGCCTCGCAAACCATAACCTTCAACCAAAGATTTAACCTTTCTGTTATCAAATAAACAGAATGGCTCTGGCCTAGAAACGAATGCGGATCGCATCCCCATGGGCTTGTAAACCTTCAGAATCAGCGATAGCGACTACATTATTTGCCACCTCTGACAACGCTGATTCAGAGTATTTGATGACCTGTTGGGGCCTTAGGAAGGTGTGCACACCCAAACCTGAGCTAAATCTTGCCTGTCCCCCAGTTGGCAGCACATGGTTTGATCCGGCAAGGTAATCTCCGAGTGAAACTGGTGAGAAATCCCCTACAAAGATTGCTCCAGCATTGCTAATTTGAGCCAAAAGTTGATCATTTGAAGCAGTTTGAAGCTCCAAGTGCTCTGTGGCATAGAAATCGGCTATTTGAGCGGCTTGGGTGAGATCAGATACCAGAACAACTGCGCTCTGTTGTCCTGAAAGTGATGCGAACACTCTATTTTGATTAGTGGTTCCAGCCACTTGCTCGGCTAATGCTGCCCTGACTTTCTCAGCAAAATCCTTGGAATCAGTTAGTAGGACCGCTGCAGCTAATTCATCGTGTTCAGCCTGGGAAATCAGATCGGCAGCCACAAAGTCGGCATTAGCGGTTGAATCGGCAATAACCATTACTTCGGTTGGCCCAGCTTCAGAATCAATCGCTATGACCCCCCTCAGTAGCCTCTTTGCAGCCGCCACATAGACGTTGCCAGGGCCGGTCACCAAATTCACTGGCTCCAACCCAATTTCAGCAATCCCATAGGCAAAAGCAACCACAGCAGCTGGACCGCCGATCACGTAAACAGCTTCAACTCCAAGCAGAGCTGCTGTTGCCAAGACGGTTGGGTTCGCTCTCCCACCAAATTCTCGCTGCCCAGGTGTTGCTATCGCCAGCTTCCTCACACCTGCTACCTGAGCAGGCACAACGTTCATGATCACACTTGATGGGTAAACTGCCTTACCTCCTGGAACGTAAAGCCCAACTGAGTCAACTGGCTGGTATCTCTGGTGCACGTGAGCGCCATCAGCTAACTCAGTAGTAAAGTCTTTTGGTTTGGCCTGGTTGGCTACCTTACGAACTCGATCAATGGCAACTTCCAAAGAGGCTCTGAGGCTTGGATCTAACGAAATCAGAGCTTGGCTCAATTCTTCAGCGGACGCTTTGATTGGATTTATATCAATACCATCAAATTTTTGAGCAATCTCAATAAGAGCCTTAGCACCCCCTGCTCTGATTTGAGCAACTAGCCGACGTATCTCCTCAAGCGCTGAATCGATGTCAATAGCCGCTCTTGGTAATTCTCTGGCAACTAGTTCAGCAGAAATTACTTGACCAGTGAGATCGAGTAACCGAATTACTTCTGCCATATGTGTTCCTGTCATTTTTCTCCATTTTAGGCGAATAACTCAGCAGTATGGCTCTAGTAAGCACCAGGTAAGTTAGCCTTGGCTTGAACTTAGAAGAAAGTAATGACGTGCAAGAGATTAATGATCCAACCGAGAGCTTGAAACAAGCATTTAGAAGACACGCCTCAGGAGTCTGCGTGATCACACTAAACGATGCGTCAGGAAGCCCTGTAGGCTTCACAGCGACATCAGTGACATCTCTTGGCTCTCAACCCGCCCTTGCCACTTTCAACGTTGCCAGAGGCGCAAGTAGTTGGCCGGCACTTAGCACAGCAGAGTATGTGGCTATTCAGATGCTCAACCAAGGTTCCCTTGAACTTGCGCAGAAAATGTCTCAGGATCACACCAAGCGATTCTTGGATGACGACTGGTTCTCTGAGCCAAATACAAAACTTCCTATTTTCAATCAAGTTAACGCGGTGCTCATCTGCAGAGTGAGGGAACGTCACGAAGTTGAAGCAAACGCAGTGATTGTGGTTGAGATTGTCAGCGGCTTATTGGCCGAAGAGCTCCCCAGCTTGCTCTACCACCACAGAGGCTACGTCATCCCCGGCGAGCGAATTAGTTAATTCTTCTACCGCGACCACTAGTTCATCTAAAGCGCTGGTACCGAAGTGTTGCTTTATTTCGGAAATCAACGGATCGCTAACAAACACTCTGTGCTTCAATCGGTAAGGCGTTGAGCCTTCTGCAGTTCTCAGCAACAACTGCACCTCAGTTTGGCCGGGGTAGCGAGTAAAGATTTTGTCTAAAACCTCAATGTTTGTTTTGGTTGCTAAGTGTTCTGCAATTACCACTTTCAAAGGACCTGCGAATCTGCCATCGTCTTTTTCCAAAACTGCGATGTCGTTGACATTCAGTGAGAAACCATCATCTCTTGGACGCATTCTGCCTCGCACCGCAACAATTGAATCAACCTTCAGCTTAGAAAGATTCTCCTGATAGGTCTTACTAAAAATCATCAACGTTACTTCTGCATCTAAATCTTCAACTGTCACGTTCGCATAGATATTTCCAGATGACCTAGCGGTTTTCACCTCAATGTTGGTAATCAAACCGGCAAGAGTTACCGCCTCAGCATCAACAAAGTTTTTACGTTCATTGAAAGAAGATATAGTTTCAGTCGCGCTGGAACGCAATCTGTTCTCTGCTCCTTGCAATGGGTGAGCACTAACGTAGAGACCTAGCATCTCCCGCTCTAAGCTCAAGAGCTGACGTTGCGGCCATTCGGCAAGGTTGGCAATCTTGTGGCTGGTTTCTTCAGTGTCGAAATCATCAAATAGGTCTGCCTCCCCGCTTGACTTGGACTTCTTCGCTTTTATCTCAGCTTCGATAATCTGCTCGTGTGCTTCGAAAAGCGCTCTGCGAGAAACGTCGAAGGAATCGAAAGCGCCAGCTTTGATTAGTGATTCAATAACTTTCTTGGTACAAACCGATGCTGGAACTTTTGCCACGAAATCTTGGAACGATTCGAATCTACCTTTAGCTTCACGAGTTGCAACAATCTCTTGCACAACTCCGAGACCAACATTTCTAACTGCCTCGAGACCGAACCTAATATCTTTACCAACTGCTCGGAAATCAGCAATCGAGTCATTAACATCAGGAGCAAGGACTTGAATTCCAGCTCTTCTGGCTTCACTTAGATAAACGCCAAGACGATCTCTTGAACTTCGAACAGAGGTCAGCAGCGCTGCCATGTATTCCTGTGGGAAGTTTGCCTTCATGTATGCAGTCCAATAAGAAAGCACCCCGTAGGCGGCGCTGTGTGCCTTGTTGAAGGCATAGTCAGCAAATGGAAGCAGCGTTTCCCAAAGTTTATTTATGGCATCGTCAACATAACCGTTTAGTTTCATACCGGCAGAGAAGTTAGCGAACTGAGCATCTAGCTCATCCTTCTTCTTCTTACCCATCGCACGTCGTAATTCATCGGCCTGAGAAAGACTAAAGTTCGCTACCTTCTGCGCAACCGCCATTACCTGCTCTTGATAAACAATCAGCCCATAGGTTGGATCGAGTACCTCTGCTAAAGACACTTCAAGAGACGGGTGAATAGGGTCGTTTTTCTCTTTGCCGTTTTTACGTTGACCGTATGAGGTGTGTGAGCCCATTCCCATGGGTCCTGGCCGATACAAGGCAATGGCAGCTGAGATGTGCTCAAACTTTGTTGGTTTCAACAATCGCAACAGCGAACGCATCTGACCGCCATCGAGTTGGAAGACTCCTAGAGTGTCTCCTCTTGAGAGCATCTCATAAGTTGTCTCATCACCATCAAGATCGAGATCTTCAAGGACAACTGTGACACCTCGGTTTGATTGCGCATTCTCAATCGACTTATCTAAGACAGTTAGATTACGAAGACCTAGGAAGTCCATCTTGACTAGCCCAAGTTCTTCACAAGGATGCTGAGCAAATGCTGTAATAACTGCACCGTCATCATCTCGTCGGATAACTGGGATGACATCAAGTAGTGGCTCCGCCGACATGATTACACCAGCCGCGTGCACGCTGGTCTGGCGCTTTAGACCTTCTAGTCCTCGAGCTAAATCAAATACTTTGCGAGCATCGGGGTCTTCTTCAAGAATCTTTCTGAACTCGGCAGCTTCCTTGTATCGACTCTTTGAATCAGTTGCAGCTGCTGCTATTGCAATAGGTTCAAATTCAATTGGGTCTTCTTCAAACTCATCAAAACTATCCTCAACAACCGTTTCAACAACTGCGCGTTGTTTTGGATCTTCAACCATCTCTCCCAGGGTCATGTCCTTACCAAGTACCATGCGAGGCATTGCCTTGGTTAGTTTTTCACCCACTGAGTAGTCCATGCCAAGAACACGTGCAGCATCCTTAAGGCTTTGCTTAGCCTTGATGGTTCCATAGGTAATAATCTGAGCAACTCTGTCATCACCATATTTTTGCGTTACATAGCGAATCACTTCACCACGTCTGCGATCATCGAAGTCAACGTCGATATCGGGCAAGCTAACACGAGCTGGGTTCAAAAATCGCTCAAAAAGCAATCCGTACTTGATTGGATCTAAAGCAGTGATACCAAGCGCATACGCAACTAGTGAACCGGCTGCCGAACCACGTCCGGGACCTACTCTGATGCCCTGAGCTCTTGCCCAAGATATAAAGTCGGCAACAACTAAGAAATAACCCGGGAAATTCATGTTGTTGATTACTTGAATTTCGAAGGCAACGCGTTCTTGATACTCAGGTTCAATCTTTTCGCCAAAGCGTTCACGCATTCCTCGCGAAACTTCTTTTTCAAACCAACTGGCTTCGTTATCCCCCTCAGGAACATCGAATCTTGGCATCAGGTTGCGTTTAGCAAAACTAATATCGGCTCGCTCAGCAATAAGCAGCGTGTTATCGCAAGCTTCAGGGAATTCAGCAAATAACTCACGCATCTGACGAGCACTCTTTAGGTAGTAACCCTCACCATCAAATTTGAATCTGCGTTCGTCGGTAAGTTTGGTTCCAGTCTGAACACAAAGCAGTGCCTCTTGAGCATCAGCATGACCTGGCTCGGTGTAATGAAGGTCATTGGTGGCAACTAATGGAATACCCAAATCTTTGGATAGTTTGATTAGATCGCTAAAGCTTCTTCGCTCAACACTGGCACCGTGGTCCATGATTTCGATGAAGTAATTTTCTTTACCGAAGATGTCTCTGAACTCGGCAGCAGCCTCTAACGCCTCTTTGTATTGACCAAGTCTTAACCTGGTTTGCACTTCACCGCTGGCACAACCAGAGGTAGCGATAATGCCTTTGGCATATTTGGCTAAAAGTTCCCGGTCCATACGTGGCTTGAAGTAATAACCATCAAGCCAGGCATAGGAAGATAACTTGAACAGATTTAGCATGCTGTCGTTATCGGTTGAGAGCATGGTTAGGTGAGAGTAAGCGCCTTGAGATATATCGTCATCGCCGCCATCAGCCCAATAGGTTCTCGACTTGTTCAGTCTTGAACCAGGCGCTAGATATGCTTCGATACCAATGATTGGCTTAATGCCTTTTTTGGTCGCTTGCTCCCAGAAGTCAAAAGCACCAAAGTTATTGCCATGATCGGTGATTGCAATAGCCGGCATTTTGAATTCAACCGCTTTGTCTAAAAGCTGGTCTACCTTGGCTGCACCATCAAGCATCGAGTAATCAGTGTGCACGTGTAAGTGCACAAAGTTTTCACTATTACTAGACATTGATGTTGAACTTTTCTCTGAATATTAAGGCTTAGGGCAAATAGCCTAATCTGACCTTAGTCAAACCTATTTTGCCACTCCGCCAGGACTTTACTCGCCGCGAAGCATGGCCAGGGACGCTGACAAATCTTGAGGGTAACTACTCTCGAAGCTCACATACTCGCCCTTGGTTGGATGAATAAAGCCCAATCTCATGGCATGAAGCCACTGTCTTTGCATACCAAGCTTGATAGCCAACTTAGGATCACAGCCGTAGAGGGTATCCCCGACTAGCGGATGTTTGAATGCTGAAAAGTGAACTCGGATCTGATGAGTTCTGCCGGTTTCAAGTTCAATCTCTAAAAGCGATGCCGCTGAAAAGGCCTCTAACGTCTTGTAATGGGTAACTGAAGGCTTACCTTCAGGTGACACCGTGAACTTGTATTCATGCTTCAGGTGTCTACCAAGAGGTGCATCAATGGTGCCAGCACTTGGATCAGGATGACCTTGAACCAGAGCGTGATAGGTCTTATCGACCTGCCTATCACGGAAAGCCTGTTTCATTTTTGAATAAGCAAGCTCCGTTTTAGTGAGCACCATTAGACCGCTGGTGCCAACATCTAATCGGCTAACAATGCCCTGACGCTCGGCGACCCCGCTGGTAGACATTTCTATGCCAAGGGCTAATAGCGCTCCACCTACCGAAGGGCCATCCCAACCGATTGAAGGATGAGCCGCAACGCCAGCAGGCTTATCAACTACAACAATGTCGTGATCTTGATAGATCACAACTAAACCTTCAACATTTTCTGCAACTAACTGCAAAGGAGCTTTAGGTTTAGGGAGCATTACTCGCAACCAAGCATCCAAAACAAGTGAATCGGACTTAGAGATCACTACATCGTTTTGTTCTACTAAGCCTTCGACAATCATGTCCGCAACAGCAGATCTGGATAGTCCTAACAGCTTTGCGATGCCGGCATCTGCTCTTGTTCCAGCTAAACCTTCAGGAACTTGAATCATTCGCTGCTCAGTCAATTTTTCCACCTATGCGATCGCCACGAATGACTCTTATGGCGATGAGAGTTGCTGAAATGCTAATCGCCATGTCGGCAACATTGAATACCGGAAAGTTGAACGGTATCTGAATGAAGTCAACAACATAACCATTGGGAAAACCAGGTGAACGAACTAAACGATCAACGAGGTTTCCTGCAACTCCACCTAAAGCAAAACCACCAAGAACAAGCCATGCTTTAGTGCTAAATCTTGGGCCCCACCAAAGTAGTGCCAGAGTTGCCAAGCTTGAGATTATTGTAAAAACCCAAGTGCTAGCAGCTCCAATTGAAAAGGCAGCTTTGGAATTAAAGGCAAGAGTGAAATGCAGTAGCTCCCCAAGAACCGGAACCGGTTCGTATGGATTCAAAAAGTGAACTGCAAGAAACTTTGTAAGTTGGTCCAAAAAGACCACAGCCAAAGCAATACCTAAGAACAACAAACTGCTCTTTGGTTTAGAGGTTGAAATTGACTTACTCAACTAACTCAGATTTTGAAAGTTGCGTTGGTGATCTGAGTTGGCGAGGTTGGTACCTTCTGAGTAGAGGTGCCAGCTGCTTCAAGATCACTCAATTGACCTTCAATGTATGACTTGAGCTTGGCGCGGTATTCCTTCTCAAAGTTTTGCAAACGTTCAACATCGTTTTCAGCAAGAGCTTTCTCCTGCTCAAGTCTGCTCATGTCAGCCTTGTGCTGAGCCTCAGCTTCACGCACGATACGAGCGGCAGTTGCATGTCCTTCGGCGATAAGCGCATCCCGCTTCTGCAGACCTTCACGAACGTGCTCTTCATGTAACTTACGAGCAAGCTGTAACAAGTTGTTGGTGTTGTTCGCTTCAAAGGCACTCATGTCCTTTGCAGCTTCCGGGAAAGCGCTATTTGGTGTGGTGGTCTCTGGAATAGATGCCTCAGCAGAGTTAACCTGCTGGACTAACGAAGCTCCACTTCGTTGCAGTTCAGATATACGTCCATCAGCAGCCAACACTCGTTGACGAAGCTCTTCGTTCTCCTGAGTAAGTTTGCGCATCTCTAGAACGATCTCGTCTAGAAAGTCGTCCACCTCATCCTGGTCGTAACCTTCACGGAATTTAGTAGGTTGAAAACGTTTATTAACTACATCTTCTGGAGTTAAAGGCATCAGATTCTCCCTGTTCTTTATGTTCAATTAGCGCGGTCAGCGCGGTCAAAAGTTAAGGTTACCCTACCTTGTGAAGCTATGCGAGTGTTGCTAACAACCCCTCAAGAAGTCCTAGGGCTAGAAATAACACGAATATCGAGATGTCAAGATAGCCAGCGCCAACCTTGATTGGCTTGATTAGCCTAGAAATCGGCTTTACAACCCAGTCGGTTAGTGAATACGCTATTTCCGCAATCACAAGGAAGAGGCCTTTGGGTTTGAAACTTGGGTTGTATGCCCGAATCCAATCCAAGACAATTCTGCCTAAGAGGACAATGCGAAAAATATCGATAATCCAAATGAGGATTGCAGCTAGTTGATGCATAAATAACTAACTATGGGCGAATGATCAGGCGATCGCTTTCGGCTTCGAGAACCTCGTCAGAATCACCATCAATTTCAACACCGTATGGAGCTAGCAAGTAAACATGCTCTGAAACGCGCTTTGATTCAGCCTGCAAACCAGCTTTCAAGCCGGACATGAAGTCAACAAGTCTTCTGGTATCCGAATCACTCAGGTTCGCAACATTAACAATCACGGGAATAGATTCACGAAGAACTTCAGCGATCATTCCAGCATCTGCATAAGAATTTGGTTGCACAGTTTCAATGCTTGAAACTTCAAAGCCACGTCGCTGCGGTCTAGCAGCTCTAGCTCTTGGCTCTGCTTTAGTTCCCGAACTTCGGGCAGGTGGGGCAGGCTTTGTGCCGCCTAGTGAAAAAAACTCTTTTACCCAGTCAACTGCACCGGACATGGCATCTCCTTTGGTCTAAACCCCGATATCCCTAGATTAAGGCGGAAACTAACGGTTTCCAGTTATTGCTGTGCCTATTCGTAAGTGTGTCGCACCGTGTCTTATCGCCTCTTCATAGTCCCCAGACATACCAGCTGAGATGAAATGTGCTTCAGGAGCAATGGTCATGAGTTCCGAGCTAGCACTGTTGATTGTTTCAAAGTAGGAAGCTGGCGATTCTTGGAGACCTGCAACTCCCATAACTCCAAGAAGTTTGAGCTGTTTGGCTATAAGGACATTCTCTGCAAAAGCAATCAGGTCAGTTGGCATAATGCCGCCTCGGCCTGGGTCGCCGGTTAGATTCAACTCAATGAAGACATCTAAGGATCGCTCAGGCGTCTTAGCAAGTTGTTTCACTAGCTCGTTTAGCAGGGATGGTCTATCCAATGAATGGAGCACCTGAGCGTAACCCAGCATCGATTTGACCTTGTTGGACTGCAGTTGGCCGACAAAATGCCAAATTGGTTGCAATCCAGTGTGGGTGGCGAGTCTGACTACTTCAGCCTTAGCTGAAGCTTCTTGATCCTTGTTCTCACCAAAGTTGGATTCCCCGAGTGCAAGAAGTTCTAAAGGTAATTCGGCTGAATGATTCTTGGTAACAATTACTAACTGGATCTCATCAAGTTCGCGGTTGGAGTTCACTGCAGCCTCCGCTATCCGCGCATGAACAGCACTTAGACGCTCGGCAAGGGTCAGTTGATTCATTTCCTACTGCAAGAAATCAGGAATGTCATAACCATCATCGAAGCTGTTGGTCTTTGCCTTCTGCTCCCATGGCCTCTGCTCTTCCGCTACTTGTTGCACCGGCACATAAGCAGGCTCTTCCTCTGTTTCTTCAACCGCTATTGGAATTGAGCCGGTGTTACCTGCATACCAAAGTGGTGCATCCACTGCTTCAGTAATTGGATCTTGCTCCGGAACGATTGGAATTGATCCAGAACTAGGAGCAGAGAAGCCCGTTGCACGCTGCGCTGGACGAGGTCCAGCTTCATCGAAGCCAGCACCAATAACAGTTACTCGAATTTCATCACCAAGTGCGTTATCAATAGATGTTCCGAAAATGATGTTGGCTGAAGGATGAACCACTTCTTGAATCAAGCGGGCGGCATCATTAACTTCTTTTAGCTTCATGTTTGAAGCCGCTGCGAACTGAATCAAAACACCGCGTGCATTATCAATGCTGTTTTCCAACAGTGGGTGGTTGATTGCTTGCTCTGCCGCACGCATGGCACGGTCCTCGCCCTTAGCAGTTCCAATACCCATTAGAGCTGTTCCTGCTCCTTGCATAACCGACTTAACATCGGCGAAGTCCAGGTTCACAAGTCCCGGTTCAGTAATCAAATCCGAAATACCTTGAACACCTGCACGAAGCACATCATCCGCCATGCTAAATGCGTCAGTGAAACTCAGCTCGTCATCATTTAGTTCAATAAGTCTTTGGTTTGGCACGATGATCAACGTATCTACCTCTGCACGTAGTGCATCGATACCTGCCTGTGCGTTTTCCGCACGACGTTTTCCTTCAAAATCAAATGGACGGCTCACAACACCGACAGTTAGTGCACCAGACTGTTTTGCAATTCGAGCAATAACTGGAGCCGCTCCAGTTCCAGTTCCGCCACCTTCACCGGCAGCGACGAAGACCATATCCGATCCACGAAGAACTTCAGCGATTTCATCAACATGATCTTCAGCTGCTCTGCGACCAACTTCAGGATCAGCACCAGCGCCTAGGCTTCTTGTGCTAGCCCCACCGATTTCTAACTTCACATGTGCTTCAGATTTCAGTAGGTCTTGCCCATCGGTGTTGATCGCAATGAACTCAACACCTCTTAGATGCTTTTCTATCATCTGGTTGACAGCGTTACCGCCGGCACCACCGACACCGACAACCTTGATGACTGCCAAGAAGTTGTTAACCAATGGATCTGACATGTTTCTTCCTTCGTATAAGCCACATCATGCAAACCTTAAACCTCCACTTGAGGGTTAAGTATGTTCACAGAATGCTCTTTCGCCAAGAAACTAAGGGCTAAAGCACTGATTTTGCTGGAGGTTCTCAGGCGTGTCTAAAACTAGCTAACGGATCACGCTTGGAGATAACGGTGAAGAAACATCAAAAGTAGCTCGCCCTCTGGAAGATGTCCTCGCCAGTAAAGTCTTCAAAACTTTAGACTTCAGAATTGATTGGCTCGAATCCCCCCAGATAATCGTTTGAGCAGAGTATCCCCTTAGCTGCAAACTCACGTTGTCTCTGGTCTTCGCTTGAATGTATGCCACACGCTTTAGTAACTGCGCTGGAAGAGCAAGCAGGACATCAATAGCCTGTGCATAACTCTTAGAGCTCTTCGGATCATCGCTGACGATGATGGTTGGTAATAACTCATAGCCAGAAGCCATCCCAAGATTCACTCCCGCTGGGTCGTATAAAAACCTAGTTCCAGATCGAACCACAATCGAAATCGGAGTTCGTTCGGTCACTCGAACTTCTAGAGCGTGCGGAGGCTTACTGATCAGAGAGATACTTTCGATTAGCTTGAATTGCGATAAGTCCTCAGCAACAGCAGCTTCGCTGATCATGGGTAACGGGGTTCCGATTCGGTTCTTCAGTATGGCTAGGACCTGTTTGTTAGAGACCTTTGTTGTTCCGGTGACCGTTATTTTGTCAATCGAAAGCAACGGCGTGAACATAGTGGCAAGCACCAGCAGAACTAGTCCAACTAAAGAGAAAGTTATCGTTCTTAGAAATATTTTTCTTACCGGTGACTCTTTAGTAAAACGTTGTGCTTGTTTATTCTGCTGACGCTTTTGCACCAAATCTCCCAAAGACCTGACGGCTAACTTTCGAGTTGGCTTGGTTGACTTGTGAGTCTTAACAGGTTTCACCGCCGGTTTTTTGGGATCCCGGCTCGGCGTATTGGAATAACGATTTTTTGGAGGCTGCACGTTAATTCTCTAAAGCTTTCAGAATTCCAGGCACCTGACGGTAAACATCCCCGCAACCCATCGTGATGACGAAATCGCCAGGTTGAGCAATCCTCGCTACGGCATTTGGCACATCATCCCAATTTGGCACATAGTGCATTCTGTCTTGCTCTATGAAGGAATCTGCAATCAATGCACCAGTAACACCAGGCTCAGGATCTTCTCGTGCCGCATAGATATCCAACACCACCACTTCATCGCTTTGAGAGAGGGCTTCAGCAAATTCCTTGGCAAATAATCTAGTGCGGCTATAAAGATGAGGTTGGAAAACAGTTATCAATCTGCCAGAGCCGACAACAGCACGCGCTGCAGCAAGAGCCGCTAAAACTTCGGTTGGGTGATGGGCGAAATCGTCATAGACCTTCACTCCCCTGTGTTCACCATGCAATTCAAATCTTCGCTCTGTGCCACCAAAAGTTGCAATAGCAGCCAGTGTTTTCTTGGCATCAAAACCTAAACCGACTAGCACTCCGAATGCACCAGCGGCATTGATGGCATTGTGTAAGCCTGGCACCTGCAACTGCGCTGAATACTTCTCCCCCAAATAGCTAATAGTGAAAGATACCTGTGCTGCACTTGCATCTACCTCAACCAAGGAGACATCGGCCCGAGGACTCTGACCAAAAGTAATTACTTTCTTACCTGAAAGCAGTTCTGTTACTCGAACAGCTCCTGGGTCATCGGAGCTGATTACAACAAAGTCGCTAGCGCTATTAGCAAAGCGAGCGAACTCAGCTTCAAAGTTCTCGAGTGTTCCGTAGTGATCTAGATGATCTGGATCAACGTTAGTAATCAACGCAACAGCAGTTTGATAGTGCAAGAAGGAGCCGTCTGATTCATCCGCTTCAATTACAAACAGGTCAGATGAACCACTAGCGGAAGATGTTCCATAGGCTGCAATAACTCCACCGTTTACAAAGCTAGGGTCCTCACCTAAAGCCTTAAGCCCCGTGATTATCATTCCTGTGCTGGTGGTCTTACCGTGAGCGCCTGCAACTGAAATCAAAGTCTTCTTATCGGTTAGATATTTCAAAGCCTGTGACCGGTGCAAAATCGGAAGGTTTTTCTCCTGAGCTAAAACATATTCGGGGTTTGTTGGCCAGAGCGCTGAGGTAACCACAACCGTGTCACAGTCCCCTAAGTTAGCCGCATCGTGACCGATGTGTATTTCTGCCCCCAGTTTTCTAAGCTCAACTATGTTGCTCGATTCGCGAACATCGCTACCGGTTACTTTATGGCCTGCCCTTATGAGCATTCGAGCAATACCACTCATGCCAGAGCCACCGATGCCGATGAAGTGCACCTTGCCAAGATCTGAAGGCACTTCTTGGCTGTAATCAGGTTTTATGGTCATATGTTCCTAAAGATTTGTCTTAAGACTAAGTTCGAGCAGTAAGGCAAACCCTTACAACACGCCATTGACGAGAGCGAGCAATCGCTTGGCACCATCGCCGAAACCTGTTGCCAAGGCCTTGGTCTTCATGTCTTTTCGTAAAGAGCTGTTACTGACCATAGGGATAAGTTCTGAACGAACGTATTCCGTTGTGAAGTTTGCATCATCAACTATGAAAGCCCCGCCAGAGGCAACAACTTGCTCTGCATTGAGCCTTTGTTCACCATTACCAACCGGATATGGAACAAAGACTGCCGGTAAGCCAACGGCAGTAAATTCCGCCACTGTCGCAGCACCTGCCCTGGCAACTGCAAAATCGGCAGCAGCAATGGCTAAGTCCATCCGATCGCAGTATTTGAGTCGAACGTAGCTACCGCTATGGATAGGCTCTAGGCCAGCCTTGTCGCCAACAATGTGAATGACTTGGATTCCTGCAGCGTCTAAAACAGCTCTGGATGCTTCTACCGTGTCATTAATTCGTTTAGCACCCAAAGATCCACCGGTGACGAGCAGAGTTGTTAGTTTTGGATCTAAGTTGAAGAACTTAGTGGCCTCCTTCTTGAGATCATTGCCAAGAAGTTCAACTATTTCTTTTCTAAGCGGCATACCTGTCAAAACTCCGTTAGCCAACTTCGTATTAGCAAAAGTAATCCCCACTGCAGCAGCACGTTTTGCACCAACCCGGTTGGCATAACCTGGCAAAGCGTTAGCTTCGTGAATTACATAAGGAATACCCAGCGCTATGGCTGCTCGGTAAGCTGGTGCACTGGCATACCCACCAAAACCGACTACTACATCTATCTGATGCTCTTGAATGTATTTCTTGACAACTTCAACTGCTGCTCTAAATGCAACTGGGAATTTCAATGCATAGCCATTTATCTTTCTAGGCATCGGAAGACGAGAAACGGTTAGTAGTTGATAACCACGAGCGGGAACTAGCCTTGATTCCAATCCTTCAACGGTTCCTAAAGCAAAGACTTTATGTTTCCCAGGTTGAGCCATGATCTGGTCAGCAAGAGCCAGTAGCGGATTCACGTGACCCGCCGTCCCGCCACCTGCTAAAAGATAATTGGTCATTTGCGCTTTGTTCTCAGTTGTGGATTGGGTTCTCTTTCAATCGCCAAGACAACACCTAAGGCCATCAATACAGCAATCAGCGAGGAACCACCTTTAGAAATCAACGGCAGTGGAACACCGAGAACTGGCATTAGATGCAAAACAACAGCAACGTTGATGAGCGCTTGTAATAAAATCCAGAGCATAATTCCGGTAGCAGCTAAAGATGCAAAACCGGTTCTTGAATTACTTGCAATGTTTCTGATGTGCTTAGAGAGCAAGAAGAAACAGCCTAGAACTACGATTGCGCCAATCAGTCCCCACTCTTCGCCGATGATGGCAAAAATAAAGTCATTCTCAACTTCAGGAATCCAACCCCAGTTCAATTTTGATTGACCCAGACCAGTTCCAAATATCCCACCGGAGGCTAATGCCCAGGTGCCATGCTTGACCTGCCAGTTAGCCCCATCATCAAGAGCGGATGATTGCCCAAACATACTGACGAAGAAATTTAAAATACGAAGCACGCGTGAAGGAGACAAAACAGCACCGACTGCGAAACCAACCGCTGCCAAACCATAAAACTTCATCAGATGTTCTCGAGGCATACCGGCCAAATACATTAGGACAATAACAATCATCACGATGACAATTGCAGTTCCCATATCTCGTCCCGTTACAAATACCAGCAGCGCTGAGCCAAAGCCCGCAACGAGAGCTTGCTTGCCACCCCTATTGAAATCCCATAGATCTACGTTGCTTTGACTTAGGAAACTAGCGATAAAAAGAATTAGTCCAAGTTTTAGAAACTCAGATGGTTGCACTTGAAAAAATAGAATCTTAATCCAGTTAGTGTTACCACCAACTGAAACACCGATACCTGGCACCAGCACCAGTAGCTGACCTATGATTCCACCAAACAATAACAAATTTGCGAAACGTTGAATCCATTCCATGTCTCTCATCGAAATGAAAATCATTAAGCCAAAGCCAACTAAGGCATAGAGCAGCTGGCCCTTGAAATATCCAAACGGATCACCGTCAGCCTTAATCGAATCCACATTCGACGAGGATAAAACCATTACGAGCCCGAAAGAGACCATAAGCACTATGAGCATTACCAGCGAATAGAAAAGTTTTGACTGGTGCAAGAAGTATTCATCAAACCATTGGGCAGTTGAGCGTAGAGGTGTTTTCAGAAAAGTGCCGATGCGACCGCCTGTTGCCTGACGCTTAGGTTTGGCACCTGGCCGTTGATTCTTTTTGTTCTTAGCCATGACTAAACCACTTCCTTTTTTATCGCTTGGGCAAATGCATTGCCTCTATCTGCATAATCTTTGAACTGATCCATTGAGGCGGCAGCCGGAGCAAGTAACACCGTATCCCCCGCTTCTGCAATTGAATTAGCAACCTTCACTACTTCAGCCATGACTTCACTTGGTTCAACAGAGATTTCAAATATCTTGGTTTCTGGTGAATGTAAAGCAAGAGCTGCGAGAACTGGCTCTCGATCTAAACCAATGACAATCGCAGCTTTTATTTTCTTGGCGTACCGCTCAACCAACGGGGAAAGATCAACTCCTTTAAGCAATCCGCCAACTACCCAGATAACAGAATCGAAGGTTGCCAAGGCTGCTGCTGTGGCATGTGGGTTAGTGGCTTTTGAGTCATCTACCCAACTAATACCGTTTTTTTCAAGAACCAGTTCAATGCGATGAGCATCTAATCGGAATTCTCTCAGTGCACTTGCTATTTCTTGTGGTTGAACTCCGGCAGCACTAGCAATCGAAGCAGCCGCTGCGATGTTTGACATTAGATGTGGACTAACCAGAGCTATGTGCTTTAGATCACCTAATGTTGCTAATTCCTCTGCAACCGAAGGGTCACCTATGAACGCTCTATCAATTAGCAAGTCCTCGACCCAACCAATTTCATTAGGGGCAGGAGTCATAACAGTAAATCCAACGGCTTGCGCTGTTGAACTGTTCGAAGAGTTTTCCATAAGTTGATGCGTCAGAGTATCGGCCACGTTATACACACAGCACACCGTGGTGTTGTTATAAATCTTTCCCTTGGTTTTTGAATAAGCCTCGAAAGAGCCGTGCCAGTCCAGATGATCATCAGCAATATTGAGAACCGCACTTACTAAAGGGCTGATTTCATTCAGATAATGCAGCTGAAAGCTACTTAGTTCAACAACTAGCACTTCAAAATTAGCTGGGTCGCGAACCACATCAAGAATAGGAACTCCGATGTTCCCACAGGCAACTGCTCTAATACCAGCAGCTAGCATCATTTGTTCAACTAATTGTGTAACCGTGGTTTTCCCATTGGTACCGGTAATACAAAGCCACTGTGAAGGAACTCCTGACTTATCTCTTACTCGCCAGGCTAAATCAATGTCAGTCCAAATTGGGATATCTAACTGAGCACAAGCCAGAAGTAGTTCATCATCTGGTTTGATACCAGGCGAGGTGATTACAAGATCTGCTCCGAAAGATTTGAATGTTGCTATCGAGTCCTCTTTGTCAGCTCCAACTAAATGTTTGACCCCTAGAACATCTAATACGTCTAATTTCTTCTCGTCTGCTTTATCGGCAATAACAAGAACTGTTGCACCTAGTTCGGCAAGCGTATCTGCAACTGAAAAGCCAGATACACCAAGACCGTAAACAACCGCTTTGAGTTGGCTCCAGTCCGAATGCCAACTAGCTAAATGCTCCAACTCTTTCATGCAACCGAACCATAAATCCACTCGACATAGAACAGACCAATTCCTGCCATAACCAAAAGACCACAAATAATCCAGAACCTAACCACAACTGTGACTTCGTTCCAGCCTTTGAGTTCAAAGTGATGATGAACCGGACTCATCAAAATAATTCTTCTGGGCTTACCAGTAGTCCACTTTGTGATTTTGTAAACACTACGCTGCAAAATAACTGAACCTGCCTCGATGGCAAAAAGTCCGCCAACCAGAACGAGTAACACTTCAGTTCTAGAAAGGATTGCTAAAGCAGCAAGAGCTCCACCAATACCAAGAGAGCCTGAATCACCCATGATGATTTGAGCTGGGTTGGTATTGAACCAAAGGAAACCAATAAGAGCACCAACTATCGCTGCTGCCACCACGGCCAGATCTAAAGGGTCCCTGGTGTCATAACAATTAGGCGCAAGGTTATTCATGTCACAGGCCTGGTTGAACTTCCAGAAACCGATTACTGCGAAAGCACCGATCGACATAATTAGAGACCCTGTAGCAAGGCCATCTAAACCATCGGTGATGTTTACGCCATTAGAGGTGCTAACCACCAACAAATAAATCCAGAACAAGAAGGCTCCAACACCGATCCAGATACCAACATCGCCCCAACTCTTAGGAGCAAGTTGCATTAGGTCAAAACCGGTATCCCGAAACAACGAAATTTGGGTTGAGGCAGGGCTCAAACCGAGAGTGTCTTTGTTTTGAAGCGATGCCCAAGCAAAGATTGTTGCAACAACTATTTGACCTGCAATCTTTAAGATTCCAGATAGCCCAGCACTTTTTTGACTTCTAACCTTAAGGAAGTCATCTAGGAAGCCAACCAAACCCAGGCCCACCATCATGAATAAGACCAATAATGCTGACTGCGTTGGCATCTCCCCGTTATATGCCTTCGCTAGAAAATAGGCAGAAACAGAACTCAAGATGATGGCAATGCCACCCATAGTTGGCTTGCCTCGCTTAGTTTGATGAGTTTCTGGTCCATCAACTCGAATTGGTTGACCCCAACCCAAACGCTTAAAGAACCAAATCAAAGTTGGTGTGAAAACTAATGCAAAAACTAAACCGAGTAATCCAGCAAGTAGAAGAGCTCTCATTTAATCTCCTCCAACAGGTCATCGCCTAAGTAACGTAAATTTGCTGACTTAGAGGATTTCACTAGAACGATTTCCTCTCCTGTAAGCATTTCACGCAAGAAGGCTAGAGCCTCGGAGATTTCATCAAAATACTTTGATTCGCCATCCCAAGATCCCTCTTGAGAAGCTCCCATGTGAATCAGTTTTGCACCCTGACCAACAACTACTACTTGAGATAGATTCAAACGAACTGCTATACGCCCAAGAGCATCATGCTCGTATGCTCCAAATTCACCCAGTTCAGCCATCTCACCCAAAACAGCAATAGTCCTTTTGCTGCTGAGCCTGCCTAGCTGGGCTAGGGTCTGCAGTGCTGCCCGCATAGATTCGGGGCTCGCGTTATAGGCATCGTTTATTACAACTAAGCCATCCTCGCGAACGTGTTTCTCCATACGCCAGCGTTCAGCTAAATTTATCTTCTCAAGGGCAGCAATGCTTGCTTTCTGATCAATACCAAGTAAGTCACCAACGCTAAGTGCTGCTAGAGCGTTATAGACATGATGCTCACCGAGGATTTGCAGCTGAACCGGATCTTGAGAACCATCTGGTCTGTTGAAAATAAAACTCGTGCCATCAATATCCAGACTGATCTCGGTAGATCTGTAATCCGCTTCTGAGTTTGTCCCGAAGCCAACTACTTTGGCCTTCGTCCTAGAAGCCATATTGGCAACCCGTGAATCATCGATGTTCAGTAGTGCAATACCGCTATCACTTATTTCTTCAACTAGTTCAGCTTTTATGTTCTCGGTAACTTCAATTCCACCGAATTCACCAGCATGAGCTAAACCGACTTTGAGTTCAACACCAATGTCAGGTTTACACATGTTGGCAAGGTACCGAATGCTTCCTAAACCGTCTGCGCCAAGTTCGACCACCAAAAACTTAGTGTCTGATGAAATTTTCAACATCGAATAAGGAGCACCGACTTCATTGTTGAAAGACTCTTCAGGAGCTACTGTTTCCCCTGCGATTGATAACACTTCTCGCAACATGTTCTTTGTAGTGGTTTTACCGTTAGAACCGGTGACTCCAATGACCTGAAGTGTTCCTTTTGATTTGACTTCAGCAACAACGAATTCAGCTAGAAGTCCAAGCGCGTGCACAGAATCTTTGACAACCAATTGATTTATTGATTCATCGACTTCATGCTCTACTATCGCTGCCACTGCACCGTTAGTGATTGCCTGAGAGATAAACAAATGACCATCGGTCACCTCTCCCGGCTTAGCAACAAAAAGTGAGCCTGCCTTAATAAGCCTCGAATCGGTCTCTACCGAACCAGTAACTTGGGTCTGCCCAGCACCAATTAATTCAGCACAAATAACTTTTGCAATCTCATTGAGGCTAAGAGTAATCATTAGTAGCCAGCTTCTTGGAGAGCAGCTCTAGCTTCTGCTCGAGCGGAGTAAGGAGTTCTAACCCCTTCAATGTCACGGTAGTCCTGATGGCCAGGTCCAGCCCACAAAATCGCATCGCCTGGTTTGACTAAAGACACAGCTAAACGTATTGCTACCTCCGGCGGAGACACTTCATGAATTTCAAGATCAGGTCTGAACTCCCTGGCTGCTGCAACAAGAGTTTTTCTAATCGATGCAGGATTCTCAAATCTAGGGTGGTGATCGGTAATGACCAAAATGTCACAACCCGCGGCAGCAACCCTAGCCATCTCCGGCCGCTTTGATGCATCGCGGTCACCATCAGCACCAAAGAGCATCAGGAGCTTACCCGAGGTTACTTTTCTAACTGCTGCCAAAGTATTCAAGAAAGCATCCGGACTATGTCCAAAATCAACATAAACGGCAGGAGCCCCTTCTGGTGAAACCAATTCGGTTCGACCAGGTAAATAGGCTTCAATTCCATTAGCAATTGCCTTCGCAATTAGTTCGAAGTCATAACCGGCAGTGACAGCCATAACGATTGCTAAGCCAGAATTGGCAGCCATATGTGCACCGAGAATTGGAACGCTGCTAGTTAGTTCTTCACCGTTGGGCCCAAAGAGATTGAACTCTGTCCTACCGGGTAATTCCTTAGTAACTTCAACATGCCAGTCCGCTTGGATTTCAGCATGACTTGCAATTGTTACAACAGGAACTTCACTTAACTTTGCAACATCATTTCCGAAAGGACTATCTAAACAAATAACCGCTTTTTTAGACTTCGATTTCGTAAAAAGTTTTGCTTTTGCTCTCAGGTAATCATCAAAACCGTCATAGTCGTCAAAGTGATCATGCGAAAGATTGGTGAAGCCAGCGACGTCGAACTGTATTCCATCAACTCGCAACTGAGTTAGTGCCTGAGCGGATACCTCGATGGCAACATCGGTAACGCCTTTTTCACGCATCCGAGCAATCAAGGCTTGCATCTCAGGCGATTCCGGTGTGGTTAGCCGACTGACTATAACTTCACCAGCGATGTGACGTTCTGCCGTTGAGGTAAGACCTGTTACGCGACCTAGTTGACGAAGCAAGCCTTCAAGTAAATAGCTTGTTGAGGTCTTGCCATTAGTTCCGGTGGTGCCAAAAAGAAGTGGCATGTTGCCTGGCGTATTGCCATAAAGGTAAGCGGCCAAGTCCCCTAAATGCTTCCTTGGCTCTTCAAGAACTAAAACGGGGACTTTGGCGTTTGTAGTTAGCCGTAAACCTTCTTCATCTGTAAGAACCGCAACAGCTCCAAGCTCTTCAGCCTTGAGTATGAAATTAGCGCCGTGTGTTTTCACGCCCGGCATAGCAACAAATAGATCACCCGGACGAAGATCCCCAGTGTTCATGCTTATTCCAGTTAGTGATATCCCAACATTTGCTGAAAATTCCAAACTGAAATGCTTGGCAAACTCAACCAAGGAAACAGGGACAACCTTCTCTGGTCTCAGGATTGGTGGTATCGATTGCTTGATGTCCATGATTACCAGTTTGTCGCTAACTTATTGGATTTACCTGAAGAAGGATGAATTGCATAGGTCTTAAGTACTTGTTTCATCACAGAGACAAATCCTGGAGTTGCACCAAGTGAGTTACTTATGGTCCTAGATTTATACGCCGTGACCGCAACAATATATTGAGGATTTTCTGCAGGAGCAATTCCCACAAATGAGATGGCATGCAATCTTCCATAGCCTCTGCCTTCGGCAATCTGAGCTGTTCCAGTTTTACCAGCAACTCGATAGCCCTGAATACGCGCAGTTCGTCCAATCGGGCCAGTTTCGACAACCCTCTCCAACATGTCCATAGTTTGGGCTGCAGAGGTCTCGGTGATAACACGAACTGGCGTGTCAACGGAAGTTCTAGTCATATTGCCGTCTCTGTCTCGACAACCTTCAACAAGGATTGGAGAAAGTCGAACTCCCTTATTAGCGATGGCTTGATACATAACCGCAGTTTGAATTGGAGTTACGGAAACTCCTTGGCCGAACATGACCACTTTGTCGGTCATTCGGTCCCAGGACTTGTAATTAGAAAGCTGGCCGGAGGATTCTCCTTCAAAGTTCACGCCGCTTCGAGAGCCCATACCAAATTTCTTCATGTATTCATAACGGGTAGCACTGTCTACCTTGGCACCAATCTGAACTAGGCCGGTGTTAGAAGATACTGAAAGCACTCCGGTAAGAGTTAGCTTCTCAGGTGCATGTATCTCAGAGTCATTTATGTACTGCCCCCAAGGCATGCGTAGGCTATCCGGAGCGACAACCTGTGTTAGCGGAGTTGCCTTTCCAGTATCAACTGCAGTTGTAGCGGCAATTGTTTTCAGAATCGAACCTGGCTCAAAAGCTGATTGAAAGATTCTGGTGTGTCTGTTTTGTTCTGCCACGGCACCTGGTTTATTTGGATCTACCGATGGGGCTTCAGCTGCTGCCAAGATTCTGCCTGTTTTAGCTTCAATCACGATTGCACTGGCCCAGTCAGCTTTTAGTCTTCTAACCGTAGCCGCCATTTCTTGCTGAGCTGCATACTGTAAGTCAGAATTAATAGACAGGACAACATCTGAACCGTCTCTGACTGGAGTGATGGTTTGAACCGATGACGGAATCTTGATCAGGTCGGCACCTTGCTCATAGATTTCTCGACCATCGCTTCCAGCTAGGCAAGAGTTCATCATTCTTTCAATACCGGCAAGAGCAGAGCCATCAGATCCAACGAAACCAATAAGGTTTCCGGCAACTGCACCATCTGCGTAATGTCTGGACTGTTTTCTGTCGAAATAAATCCATGGAATGTCTAGGTTTTTGAGTTTGGTGTATGCGGAAGCGCTAACTGATTTCTTTAGATTGGCATAGCGACCGAGTCCAGTCATTTTGCTTAAGATGCTTTCCGTCGGGATACGAAGAATGCCGGCAATCCTTTCTGAAATTTGTTCTTTGGTAAACGAAACCTTTTGATCGTTTATTGTAAGGACAACAGGACCTACGTTTACAGGGTCAATGTTGACATCCCAGCTAAATGCTGTGGTGGCGAGGATGTGACCTTCAGAGTCAACGATGTTTCCGCGGACAGCCTCGATGTTGTGCTCAACTAAACGAGCTTTTAGAGATTCCGCGTTGATGCTTGGAGCCGCGATGATTTGAAACCAAACCAGGCGACCGAAAAACAAAACCAAAATAATGAGCACGATGGAATTGAAACGTTTTTGACGTCTATCCAGCTCATCTTGGTTCATGTGTTGCCCCTACCGAGTTTTAGTGAGTTGGTGAGGCAGGAATGCCAGCACTAGGCAAAACTACTTTGGTGGAGCTTGGATATGCGGGGATGACACTCGTTGAATTTGAAGAAATTGCAGGGATTTCAAGTTTTGCTTTTTTAGCCTGAGCAAACCTTGCTGGATCACTCTTAGAAATCATCGCTGCATTTGCGATTAGGTTCGAAGAAACTGAGTTCGCATTGCCTGCTGTTGCTGGAATTGCAGTACCTAGAACTTTGCCATCACGCACATTTAGGAAAACCTGGTTTGAGCTGACAATCATTCCTAGGGCACGAGCGCTGTTAGCTAGATTCTGCGGAGACCTTAGCGAATCAACTTGCTGGCCAACAATCTGTGCCTGGGTTGCTAAATCTGCACTTTCACGCTTCAGCTCAGAGATTTTGTAAATCGACTGGTTACAGAGCAAGTTGATGAGCAGGTTGAGAACAACAACTGAGACCAAACCAAAGATGACCTTCTTTGCTAGTCCTTTGGAGGTGCTAGCAACGACTGCGCTTCTGGTTGAAACAGCCTGCTGAGGTCTGCGAATCGGACTTGGAACGCTAGAGACAGGTCTTAGATGTCTTCTAGGTGCAATTGGGCGAATAGGTTGGATTGCTCTTAATACGCTCATGCGGCGTTCCTTATCTTTTCGGCAGCACGCAGGCGAACTGATGCTGACCGAGGGTTATCTTGGATTTCTTCTGGTGTTGCTTTTTCAGCGCCTCGAACAATAAGTCGAAGCACTGGAGCATGCTCAGCGAGCTCAATTGGAAGATCAATCGGTGCTGAAGAATTAGCTGCGGCCACTAGTGCCTGTTTGACAATTCGGTCTTCTAGAGATTGGTAAGAAAGAACCAGGACCCTGCCGCCGACCTTTAGTGAATCGATAACGGCTGGAATCGTGTCTTCAAGAATCTCGAGCTCGCTGTTTACTTCAATGCGGAGTGCTTGGAATACCCGCTTAGCCGGGTGACCTGAGCTCTTACCAGGAATAAAAGGAACTACCTTGGAAATAATGTCGGTTAGTTGCTTGCTGTGAACAAAAGGTGTCGAAGTTCGTAGCTTTACAATCTGCTTTGCGATTGGCTTTGCGTATCGTTCTTCACCGAAAACTTTGAAGATTCTTGAAAGTTCATCTTCGCTGTATTCATTCAGGACTATTGCTGCAGTTACATCAGCAGAACCATCCATTCTCATATCCAACGGAGCATCGAATGAATAAGCGAAGCCACGTTCGCGTTGATCCAATTGCATTGAAGATACGCCAAGGTCCAGTAGAACTGCATCAGCAAGATTGATTCCGAGTTCCTGAAGCACTTCTGGAATTTCGCTGTATACAGCTTGAACCAGGTGAATACGGTCAGCAAATGGAGCAAGACGCTCACCAGCTAGTTTCAGAGCATTCTCATCACGATCAATTCCGACCAGAGTTAGCTGAGGGAACCTACGTAAAAAGGCCTCGCTGTGTCCACCGAGGCCTAATGTTCCATCAACAAGAATCGCTGAGTCACCTGTGAGTGACTCCCCCAAAATCTCTAGGCAACGTTCTAAAAGAACTGGTTCGTGGAGGGAAGCGATTTCGTTCATCTTTTTGCTCGAAGTCCTAGATTCTGAACCCCATCCATTTGCACCTTTTGGTTGCTGCCTCTGGCATCGGGGAAGAAAGCCACAAGCCAAATAGCTGGAGATCAAAATCTAGGAATTAGTTGAGCGTCACCTCCCCCTCATTGAAGTTTGCAAATTCTTCTGCAGTTGAATCCATGAAGGCTTTGTACTTCTCTGGGTTCCAAATTTCAATGTGCTTGCCAACACCAACGACAACAAGGTCGCGACCGAGTTCAGCCCATTCGCGCAAGCCTGAGACAACAAGGATTCGGCCTTGTCCGTCAGGTGTTTGTGGCTCAGCAAGGTTGAAGTAATGACGATTAAGTCCTCTGCGCTCGCGGGAACCTAACGGTGATGTGCCGGCTAGAGACTCTGCCCTGGCTTCGAATTCTGCAGTTGTGAGAAGAACCAAACAGTTCTCTTGCCCTTTAGTTAGCACTACTCCACCGGCTAGACGGTCACGGAATTTGGCTGGCAAGATCAGACGGAACTTGTCGTCGAGTTTTGGGTAGCTAGTGCCTATGAACATTGGCTGCTCCCTTCCTCAATGCGACTTCGCTAATACACTCCACATTACACCACTTTCATCCACAAATATCTAATTATCCGGAACAAACTACTATTCTGGCGTGTCTTAGCCAATAAATGCAAGGGGCAATCTGGTGGAGGGATATTCCTAGAAATTAAGGAAAAAGGCATGTTTTTAAAGGAAAATGGACCTCAACCCATGGTTGAAGTCCTAAATTCTTAGGATTTTTGGCTAAAACTAGCTTCTGTTGTTGCGATCATCCCAGCGTTTTTGGAAGAAATTAGTTTGGTCTGAATCTGGTTTTGGGCTTGATTTAGCTGCCCGGTACGCCTTGCCAGACCAATTTTGGCTAACTAAATAAAGCCCAGCGAGCATTAGCAAGAAGGCAATGACCCCTAGCCAGACCAGGTGGGCAGAGGTGGCGAATACCAAGACACTCAGGCCAATGACCACCAGTAGTGAACCCGCTACCAGCAATCGAGCGTACTTCTGTCTGGTTACCGGCTTTTGCTCAGCTTTAGGCTTTTCAGCCTTGCCGCCAGTGAGCTGGCGTTCTAGCTCATCTAGAACTTTCTGTTCTTTCTCGCTTAGTCCCAAGACATCCTCCGTGGTCAGGGTTTAATGCTAATCCTTATCGTCAAGTTAGGCTATTCCAGTGAAATCAACCGAAAATCTGCTTAGCCAAGTCCAAGAGAACCTCGATGCTTTCTGCGATAAACAAAAAGCTGACTTTGAGGCCATATCTACCGATTTGCTGCCTGTTGTTGAATACACCCACAGTTTGCTGCAAGGTGGCAAGCGTTTTAGAGCCCTGTTCTGTTACTGGGCTTGGCGTTCCTCACTAACTGATGCCAGCTACCACCAAAGTGAAACAGAGGTAGATGATTCAGAGGAAGCTATCGCTGGTATCGCGGCCTCGCTCGAAATGTTCCATGCAGCTGCTCTTGTTCATGATGATCTTTTAGACCAATCAGATACTCGTCGCGGAGCACCTGCTATCCACAAGAGATTTGAAACTTTACATTCCAACAAGCATTGGGCTGGATCTCCTGAACGTTTTGGCGTTGCCGGTTCAGTTTTAGTTGGCGATCTCATGCTCGGTTGGTCAAGCGAGATTTTTGGTAATGCGCTACTACTTTCCCCAACCAGAGAAATTGAACGCGCCTGCCGTGATGAGTTCAGTTTGATGCGAGTAGAAGTTATGGCTGGTCAATATCTGGATGTCTTAGAAGAAAATGCAGCGCCATCAAGACCGGTTTCCGAAGGTGTTGGCAGAGCAGAGAAAGTAATTCTCTACAAAACAGCAAAATACAGCATTGAAGCACCACTTCGTATCGGTGCAGCATTTGCTGGAGCAGATCAATCAACACTAGGTATGTTCACTCAATTCGGAATTCCTCTAGGTATTGCTTTCCAACTTCGCGATGACATCCTTGGAGTATTTGGAGATCCAAGCGTTACCGGTAAGCCTGCCGGTGATGATCTTCGTGAAGGCAAGCGAACAGTTCTTATAGCTCTAACCAAAGAATCACTTGCTGAACGCTCCCCTTCTATGGCCACAAGTTTTGAAGAACTGTTGACAAGTAGAGACCTTGATGCCCAGCAAATAGCTTTTATGCAAAAACTAATCAAAGAGTCAGGTGCACTAGAAAAAACTGAGCGAATGATTGCTGAGCTAGCGGATAGAAGCCTGGAGTCGCTAGAAGCGGCAACACTGGAAGCTAACGCAAAAGCAGCTTTGAAGGCGCTAGCTCTAAAGGTTATAAACCGAGACGCTTAGAGAGCCAGTGACTGAGCAATTCTTCTTACCTCTGCTTTACGTCCTGAGATAAGAGCTGCCATCGGAGTGGTCTTCAAAGACTCTTCAACACTGTAAAGCCAGTCGATTGCACCTTTCAACGAAAAGCCTGAGTCCAAGAGAACTAGGACAGTTCCACGAAGCGAATGCAAAGGTTCACCTTGAATGATTAGTTCAGCAGGGACCTTGAGGACACCATCACGCTTTACTGCGATAAGGATGTGTTCTTCGACTAGGCGTCGCACCTTGCCAGGCACAATGCCAAGCAACTCCCCAGCCTCTGGAACGGTTAGCCAACTTGATACTTGATCTATAGGTTCAGTCACTCCTTAAGATTGCCACACCATTGCTCTTGATACCATCGGAACTAACAACATGGCATAAAAATTTATGCCCAAACAACATCGGAACTATGACAACTGGCCCTGAAAACCCGATTCCACTAGGTAAATCGGGCCTACCCAAATCAGGATTATCAAGCTCAAAGACTCTGTCTTCGGCCAAACTTGGCTCATTACATGTGGTCTCTCTTGGCCAAAATCTAGCCATAATCGCAGCTGAGTTTGGAATTTCTGTCGAGGCGTTGACCAAAGCTAATGGCCTTAGTGAAATATCCCTGATTTTCCCTGGCCAGAAAATACTGATACCTGTGCCAGTTCAAGAAGAACTTGAGCTAAAGCCACCGACTGAGCATGTGGTGGCTTTAGGTGAGAGCGTCTTTGCCTTGGCAGCCCGGTTCGGCATTTCCGTTGCAGTCTTACAAAAACTCAACAATCTTTCAGACTCAGCAATTCTTTTCCCAGGCACGAAGCTCAAACTTGTTGACGATAAAGTCCAAGAGCTAGAAAAGAAACCCGCCAAGCTCGAAAGACCTTTCCCAGCCCAATGTTTAGTTCATGGCTACCATGTTGTGAAAACTGGAGATCAACCAAGCCGTGTTGCTGCCTTTCATGGTGTGAGCACTCAAGCGCTCCTAACTTCAAATAATTTGAGCTGGAACTCTATGCTGTATGAAGGTCAAAAGCTAATTGTTCCTATTTCCCATGGCCCACAGAACTGCCCGGCTTTAGTAAAAATATATCCGGTGGCTTTAGGGACAGCGCAAAAATATTTCCAAGTTGCTAAAGAACAAGATGCCAGCGATTATTTGATTGTGAATGCTTTGTGCTTAGAGATGCAACGCTCAGGACTGGTGCCAGAGTTTGGTGCCTTAGCCGGTGCCAAAGAATTGATTAGCAAATTATCGCGAGTGATTGGTTTAGAGACAATAAATGTGAAGCAAGTTTTGACTGAAGCAGGTTTTGAGAAGCTAGCTTCAGGATCTGCTCTGTGGGAACCCTCAGCATGGGTTTGGCTTTTAGAGGCTAAGGCGCAGACTAATGTCTAACCTCGATGGTCTAACACTTGCCGGTCGCTATCAAATCAACGAGGTGATTGCTCGCGGCGGGATGGCAACTGTTTATTTAGGACATGATGTTCGCCTTGATCGTAAAGTTGCGATCAAAATTATCCATCCGCATCTCTCCGATGATCCAGTCTTTAGAGACAAATTCTTTAGAGAAGCAAGAATGTTAGCAAAAGTTGCTCATGCCAACTTGGTCAACATTTTTGACCAAGGTGATGACCAAGGACACGCCTTTATAGTTTTGGAATTAGTTGAGGGTATTACTCTCAGGGATGCTCTAAAAAACTTTGGTGCATTACGAACTGAACAAATAATTCAAGTCAGTCGAGCAGTGCTATCAGCTTTGGCTCAAGCACATCAAAATGGTGTTGTTCATAGGGACCTAAAACCAGAGAACATCCTGCTTGCTGACGATGGCAGAATCAAAGTCACCGATTTCGGTTTAGCTAGAGAACTAACTGCCAATACGGATACAGGATCTTTGGTCGGCACTGTTGCCTACCTCGCTCCAGAAGTGATCAAGCGTGGTAAGGCCGATACCGCCAGCGATGTTTACAGCTTCGGTATCCTGCTTTTTGAAATGCTTACCGGCAAGCAACCTTTCTCAGGCGATGATGCGATGCAGATTGCATTCCAGCACACCACTGAGCGGGTGCCATCAGCTAAAACATTGAATCCGCGGGCGGATTCAGCTTTGACCGATTTGATGATCTGGTGCACTGCGCCGATGGTTGAAAACCGGCCGAATAACGCGTATATCGCTTTGACTCATTTGGATAAGTTCGCCGGTAAAACTAGTTCTGAAGATTTATCGCAAACACTTTTACTTACTGATGATCTACCGCAGGAGAACTTCACCGAAGTTATCTCTGATTTAGAAGCCAACGAACAACCTAAACCCTTCGCAAAGTTTTCTTCAAGGCTCTTAGCTACCCGCTGGTTGGTTGCCAGCCTCATCGCTGTGACGGCAGGTTCTTTTGGTGGTTGGTATTTCGGTGCTGGACCGGGAGCTCTTGTGGCAATCCCGAGCATCACAGACAAGAATCAAACTCAAGCGAACAGTTTGCTCTCTCCCCTAACCAACAACATAACCATAAGAACGGTTTTCAGCAGCACCTTTACTGAAGGTCAAGTGATTGGATCAGAACCAGGTGCTGGAATACTCGTTCCTCGAGGCGCAAGCATCACAATTTTGGTTTCTAAAGGTAAAGAGTATGTTTCAGTTCCTGATATCCAAGGAGCAGACCTTGTGACGGCATCTGCAAAAATTGTAGGCGCAAGATTAGCCGTTGGCAAAATTTCAGAATGGTTTAATTCCGATTACCCGATTGGGACTGTTTACCTTTATTCAGGTCAAGATGGCACCAAACTAGCCGTTGCAGATGGTGTTGATCTGAAAGTGTCCTTAGGAGCTATTCCTTTAGTTGCTGGATTACAAAAAGATGTTGCTAAAGCCGCTTTAGAGGCAGCGGGGCTAAATGTTCGCAAGATTGATTCACAATATTCAAACTCAATTGCTAAAGGTCAGATCATCTCGGTAATTCCTGACGAACCAGAGATTGGCAAAGGATCTTCCATAAAGCTGATTGTTAGCCTAGGTCCCGAGCTGGTAAAGATGCCTCAAGTCAAAGGTGAAACTATTTTGGCTGGTAAATCGTTACTGCAATCCCTTGGTTTGAAAGTAGTGATCGACACCAAGTGGCTGACTAAAGATTATGGAATCAAACGCATCACTGGTGTTAGCGAGAAGGTCGGCACAACATTACGTGTTGGTCAAAGCGTAACCATTAGATCGCGTTAGAGCTTATCTAGCAGCTAACTCTTCAGCAACCAAGAAAGCCAATTCCAAAGATTGTGAATGGTTAAGCCTTGGATCACAAAGTGATTCATATTTAGATTCCAAGGTGGCTTCATCGATGTGTTCACTGCCGCCTAGACACTCTGCAACATCGTCACCGGTAAGTTCAACGTGCACACCACCCGGGAAGGTGCCTAGATCACGGTGCACTTCGAAGAAACCACGGACCTCATCCATGACATCATCAAATCTTCTTGACTTGTAACCATTCTTGGTGGTGATGCCGTTACCGTGCATCGGATCTGTAATCCAGAGTGGCTGCGCACCAGAATCTTTTACCGCAGAAACAAGTTTTGGCAATGCTTCACGAATCTTGCCTGTGCCCATGCGGGTAATAAATGTAAGACGACCAGGCTCTCTATCTGGATCAAGTTTTTCAATGAGCGCCAAAACATCATCAACTGATGTGCTTGGACCAAGCTTCACACCCAAAGGGTTTCTCACTCTTGATAAGAAATCAACATGCGCACCGTCTAACTGACGTGTTCTTTCACCAATCCAAATGAAGTGCGCACTGGTGTCATATGGTGTTCCAGTTCTTGAATCGATGCGAGTCATCGGACGTTCGTAGTCGAATAGTAAACCTTCGTGACTGGTATAGAACTCTGTTGTCCTCAATTCATTGAAGTTAGCTCCGCAGGCAGCCATGAACTTAATGGCTTTATCAATTTCTCGAGCCATCACTTCATAGCGAGAGTTAGCTGGGTTATCGGTAAAGCCTTTATTCCATTCATGAACTGAACGAAGGTCAGCAAAGCCACCCATGGTGAAGGCTCTAATCAGATTCAATGTTGATGCAGATGTGTTGTATGCCTGCAGCAATCGCTTTGGATCTGGAGTTCTTGATTCTGCTGTGAAGTCATAGCCATTTACTGCATCTCCTCGGTAAGCCGAGAGAGTTATATCTTCACGAGTTTCTGTATCCGATGAACGAGGCTTAGCAAATTGTCCAGCCATGCGGCCCATCTTGATAACCGGCATGGAAGCACCGTAGGTAAGCACAACTGCCATCTGCAACAAAGTCTTGACTCTACTTCTAATTCGATCCGCTGTTGCATCTGCAAAAGTTTCAGCGCAGTCTCCACCCTGAAGCAAGAAAGCGTTACCAGTTGCAGCTTGAGCTATGCGGTCTTTCAAAATATCTACTTCACCAGCAAACACCAGTGGTGGATATTTAGCCAGGGTCTCGCGAACCTGCTCTAAAGCATCAGCGTCAGGCCAGGTAGGTTGCTGAGCTGCGACAAGGTTCCGAAAGTTATCCAAACCTGCAATAACAGCTGGATCTGCTTTAACTACTGTTTCGTATGAAGCCAATTCTTTTATTTCCTTTTTCTTGGGTGGTTTTCTAGCGACGTTTATCTCTGAGAGTTGAGGCGTATACGTCGTTGTATTCCTGCCCGCTGAGCTTCATTAGTTCATACAATATTTCATCGGTAACCGCTCGAAGCACTAAGCGGTCGCCTTCCATTCCAGTAAATCTAGAGAAATCTAAAGGCTCCCCGACCACAACACCAATGCGTCTAATCCGAGGGAATTTCCTACCAATTGGTTGAACTTTTTCAGTATCAATCATGGCAACTGGAAATACAGGAACTTTAGCTTCCAAAACCATACGAGCGATACCGGTTCTACCTCGGAATAATCTTCCATCTGGGCTTCTAGTTCCCTCTGGATAAATACCAAGCAACTGACCTTGGCTTAGAACGCTTAGACCAGTATTGAGGGCCGCTTCGGAAGCTTTTCCACCACTGCGGTCGATAGGCAACTGACCGGTACCTTTAAAAAACCAGCGGCTCAGAGTTCCCTTTATGCCTTTACCGGTGAAGTATTCGCTCTTAGCAAGAAAAACCACTGGACGGCGAAGCATCAACGGTAAAAAGATTGAATCAGAAAACGAAAGATGGTTACTTGCCAAGATCGCCGCACCATCGGTTGGAATCTTTTCAGATCCTCTAACCCAAGGTCTGAATAAAACTTTCAGAACTGGTCCAAGAACAATGTTTTTGAGCAGGAAATACCACATGGTGCACCTCCGATCGTGGCTAAAACTAGTTGAACTATAAGTTTATCTGCCCGAAGTGTGCACTCTGGCAAGGTCTGCTGCTCCAACTACCCCAGCATCGTTGACTAATTCAGCCGCAACTAACTTCAATTCGGGTCTAAAGCCTCTAGCTGGCAAGTGCTCTAGGTAGGCCTTGCGAATTGGTGCCAACAAAAGCTCTCCAGCTGCACTGACTCCTCCACCGATAACTACGACCTCAGGGTCCAAAACAGCTACCAGACTGGCTATTGCTATTCCCAGGTTCGTGCCTAACTCAGCCAAGAGAGCAAGAGCCGCCTCATCCCCTTCTTGAATAGCCTGATAAACCTCAGTTCCAGTCAATTCCCCCGCTGCTTCAGCTAGTTCTTTTAGTCTCGAGGCAGAAGATTGACCGCTAGCAACTAGATCTTTTGCCTCGTTCAAGAGGGCTGTTCCTGAGCCATACTGCTCTAAACAGCCCTTTTGACCACAACCACAAAGTTTGCCATCAGCAATAAAGCGCATATGCCCTAGCTCAGCGCCGATGCCAAAGCCACCTCTAAAGAGTTTGCCGTTAGCGACGATTGCTCCGCCAACTCCTGTTCCAACAGTCAACATCAGCATGTGTTTGCTGCCACGACCGGCACCAAAGCGGTACTCCGCCCAGCCGGCTGCATTGGCATCGTTCTCAATAACGACAGGTAGCCCTAGTTTTTCTTCAAGTTTGCCCTTCAGCGGCTCGTTTCGCCAGCTTAGGTTAGGAGCATAAACGACTGTTGACTGCTCAGCATCGATGAATCCAGCAGCTGCAACACCTACAGATTCCACTTCCACCCCTGATCTAAGTTCGGTGACCATGGCAATAACAGCCTGCAAAAGAGCCTCGGAATCTTGGGCTGGGGTGGGTACCTTCAACTCTCGAAGGATTGCACCGGTATCGCTAACCAAAGCACCGGCGATTTTGGTGCCTCCGATGTCGATTCCGACCGTGTTCATGGGTTTCCTTCTAAGTGGGTTGCGAAGACTAACTTCGTAAGTTTATAGCCTGAAAGGCTTTAGCGACTAGGTCAATTGGGCGAATTATGGGCCTTACGACAGATAGAGTTATCAAAAGTTTCATTTGAGTGCGTACCTGTGTGGAGGCTGTTTTGAAGACCAATGAAGTCCCTTTAGTCGTTATCTCTGACCCGAAAACGAACATTACAGATCTGATTATCGACAGGGTTAGTAAAGACCCTAAGCTGCCTCTAATGTCAAAACAGACTGAGCCAGGTGTCTGGGTTGATGTTACGGCAGAGGTTTATCTTGCCGAGGTTAGAGCTCTAGCTAAGGGATTTATTGCTGCTGGTATCGAACCTGGCCAACGTATTGGAATCATGAGCCACACCAGATACGAGTGGGCACTATGTGATTTTGCCCTTTGGTTTGCAGGAGCTGTTTCAGTTCCAATTTACGAAAGCTCTGCTCCAAGTCAGATCGAATGGATATTGGGTGACTCAGGTGCGGTAGCTGGAATATTCGAAGATGAAGAACTCTTGAGTCTTTTTCAAACAGTGAAAAAATCTTTGCCGCAGGTAAAAAAGACTTGGACATTTGATAAGAGTGACCTAACCGATTTAGTGGAACTCGGCACAAAAATTTCTGATGAAGTACTAGAGGCAAGAAGAACTTCTGCTGGTCTTCAAGACTTGGCAACAATTATTTACACCTCAGGCACAACAGGACAACCAAAGGGTTGTGAACTTTTGCACCAAGGTTTCGTCGACCTATCTAGAAATGCTCAAGCAGTTCTTCCCGAGGTTGTTTGCCCAGGTGGTTCAACTGTTTTGTTCTTGCCTATGGCTCACGTCTTCGCAAGATTCGTTTCAGTGCTCTGTATATCAGGTGGTGTTCAAGTTGGTCACCAACCTGATGCTAAGAATGTTGCCTCTGCAATGCAGAGCTTCCACCCTACTTTCCTACTAGCTGTTCCTCGAGTATTTGAAAAGGTTTACAACTCTGCTGAGCAACGCGCCGAAAGTGCTGGCAAGGGAAAGATTTTCCACACTGCAGCTGAGACTGCTATTGCTTGGTCGATGGCACTGGATACCAAGAAGGGCCCGAGTCTTGGGCTTAACCTAAAGCACAAACTTTTTGACGCTCTTGTCTATAAGAAACTTCGTGCTGCTATGGGTGGAGAAGTAAAGTATGCAATTAGCGGTGGCGGTCCACTGGGAGCAAGGCTTGGTCACTTCTATCGCGCTATCGGTCTGATTGTTCTTGAAGGTTATGGACTGACTGAAACGACAGCTCCAGTAACTATTGGTCGTCCAAACAATCTAAAGATTGGCAAGGTTGGTTTCCCACTACCTGGCTGTGGTGTAATGATCGCTGACGATGGCGAGATCTGGCTGCGTGGCACTAACGTTCTCAAGGGTTACTGGAATAACCCACAGGCAACTAAATCAACCTTCGATGGCGACTGGTTCAAAACCGGTGACATCGGAGCGCTTGATGAAGATGGCTTCTTAGCCATCACCGGTCGCAAAAAGGAATTGATCATTACTGCTGGTGGAAAGAATGTTGCTCCGGCTCTACTTGAAGATCCACTTCGTGCGAACCCGCTGATTAGCCAAGCCGTTGTAATTGGTGATGCTAAGCCTTTCGTTTCAGTGCTTATTTCCCTTGATGAAGAAATGCTGCCTATCTGGCTTGAAAACAGTGGCATCAAGGACAAACTAAACATTGAACAGGCCATCAACAACCCAGTAGTCCTAGCTGAAGTTTCGAAGGCCATCGAAGGTGTAAATACCCACTTCTCAACTGCTGAATCAATTAGGAAGTTTGCTTTACTTCCTCAAGACCTAACTGAAAAGAGCGGTCACCTGACTCCGTCGTTGAAGATTAAGCGTTCGGTAGTAGTCGATGATTACTCGCAGCTAATCGATGACATCTATGCAGATAGCGCTAAGTCAACCTGTCACAACATTGGTGATTACAAGATCTAACGCATAAACCATTCGGTTTGGCGCAAGGTCTTCATAGCTTCTTTACGCTCTTCTGGAGATAGCTTGTCTAAATAAAGTAATCCATCGAGATGGTCATACTCATGTTGCAAGGCTTGAGCAAGTAACCCTTCGCCGGTAACTGTGATGTATGAACCATCTAGTTGATAACCAGATACTGATGCTTTTGGATAGCGCAGTGTTTTATGCCAGAGGCCAGGAACTGAAAGACAACCTTCTTCGAGTAATTCTGGTTCGCCGCTTAGTTCAAGTTTCTCTGGATTAATTAGATAACCAACAACTGAATTCACATGATAGCTAAAGATCCGAAGTGAGATTCCAATTTGTGGTGCCGCTACCCCAGCTCGACCAGGCAGCTTGGTGGTCTCTAACAGGTCAGCAACAATTGCTGCAATCTTTTCGTTGAAGTCGGCTACTGGTTCGCAGGAAGTCTTTAGAACTGGATCACCGTAAAGGCGTATTTCACGAACTGCCATTTAGTACTTGGACTTAGCCAAACCTTCAATGACTAGGGCAGCGAGCTCTCTAGCTGCTTCCCTAGTGTTCTTATGTAGTTGATCAAACTTGATAACTGATCCAGCTGCAAGAGCAGGGTCGTAAGGAATCTTCACAACGGCACGAACACGAGATTTGAAGTGTGCTTCAATTTCATCAAGCTTTACGAGGTTTGTTCCCTGAGTTGCGGTGTTTAGAGCTACTACTGATTGACGAACAAGGTCGCCATAACCGTTAGCTTCTAGCCAAGTGAGAGTCTCAGATGCCAAACGAGCTTCATCAACGGATCCACCTGACACAATCACCAATCCGTTTGCTCGTTGCAGGGTCGGACGCATAACCGAGTGCACGATACCGGTTCCACAGTCAGTCAAAATAACTGTGTAATAACGAGCCGCCATGTCTGCTACTACGTTGTAATCACCTTCATCAAATGCCTCTGAGAGCATTGGGTCGCTATCTGATGCTAAAACGTGCAATCTGGTTGCATCTCTAGAAACCATTGTTGAGAAATCACTAAAGCCATCAACTGCTGCTGCCCGGTTTACGACATCGCGAACAGTGAATCTAGTTGACTTGCTCACTCGCTCAGCAAGAGTTCCACGGTCTGGGTTGGCATCAATTGCAATAACCCGATCTTCTCTAACCAAAGCCATCGCCATACCAAGCAAAGTTGTAACAGTTGTCTTACCAACACCACCCTTACGGGTAAGTACTGGAACAAACTTGGCTCCACCTTCAAGCACTGTGCTTATTCGAGCATCGGTAGCTTTGCGTTCACGAACTCGGAGGTTATCGCCCAGGTTGATGGTCTTTAGGGATAGAAAATATAGGAAGCGTCTCAAACCGGTTTCGGGAGCAGGACGGTTCTTAGCTGAAACATCAATTAGACGGTCAGCGGTAAGCATGGCTGCTGGTTCTGGTTGATCAAAAGCATCGCCACGCAAACTATCTCTGCGTGAGTAGCCAGTCTGAGCATTAGCCAAGCTGTCAGTCTCAGAGGCACCGCCGGTAGCGACAATTGAAGTCGATTCGGTAACTACTTTGATTGAGGAAGTAGAAGGGGTCAAATCAACGGTGCCGGCATCTAGGACGCTATCGGTCAGCTCTGAACTGACCTGCTCTTCCTTGTTGCGACCACGTGAAAATCCACGTTCTTCTTTGTCTGCCACTTGTAATTCCTTTGAGTGTCTAAGGCTTGAATAATCGCTAAGCCATACCTTTATGCTCTGGTAAGTCTATTCGCTACTGCGCTTCGACTACGAGAATCAGGTCCCCAGACTCCACAGATTGGGTCTTGGATATGGCTAAACGCCTGACAATTCCTGAAGTATTGGCTGTTATTGTAGCTTCCATCTTCATAGCCTCAATGGTGGCTACCGGCTGACCTAGCTCAACCGGTGTGCCTTCGACCACCTGGAGGGTTACCACTCCAGCAAATGGGGCTGCCACTTCAGCCGGGTTAGCTAGATTAGCTTTCTCTGCTGAGACTACTGCTGTGGCTATCTTGCGATCGCGCACGTTGATAGGTCTTAGTTGCCCATTTAGGGTTGCCATGACGGTTCTAAAGCCCTTAGTGTCTGGGCTTCCGATAGCTTCAAGGCCAACGAAGATACGAACACCTTTGGCAATTTCAACTACGTGCTCCTGGCCTTGTTCCAAACCATACAAGTAGTCCAAAGTATCAACCGGGTCAAGGTTTCCATAGGTTGCTCTGGTCTTCTCAAATTCAGCAGTTGGGCCAGCAAAGAGCAACCTGTTTAGCGTGCTGCGTCTAACTTTTTCATCTTCAGATCTCAAGTTCTCTAAGTCAATGTCAGTGACGGGAGTAAGTCCAAATTTAGGGTTCTTACCTTGAAGCACCTTTGTTCTGAAAGGTTCTGGCCAACCGCCAGGAAGATCTCCTAGTTCACCAGCCATAAAGCCAACCACTGAATCAGGAATGTCATAGTTCTGTGGGTTCTTAGCAAATTCAGCAGGATCTGAATTCACGGCAACAAGATGCAAAGCCAAATCCCCTACAACCTTGGAAGACGGAGTTACCTTAGGCGGTCTTCCAAGAATCTCGTTGGCAGCTGCATACATGTCTTCAACACGTTCAAACTGGTTACCCAAGCCAAGAGCTATCGCTTGCTGTCTTAGATTTGATAGCTGACCTCCTGGAATTTCATGCTTATAAACACGACCGGTTGGCCCACGTAAACCTGATTCGAATGGAGCGTAAACATTTCTGACAGCTTCCCAATAAGGTTCAAGAGTTGTCATCTCTTCAAGAGTGATACCTGAATCTCTATCAGTGTGTTCCAGCGCTGCAACAAGAGCTGAAGCTGATGGTTGTGAAGTAGTTCCTGCCATTGGAGCCGCGGCAACATCAACAGCATCGACCCCGGCATCGATAGCTGCCATCAGAGTTGCTAACTGACCACCCGCGGTGTCATGAGTGTGTAAGTGCACTGGAAGATCAAACTTTTCGCGAAGAGCTCTCACTAACTTTGCAGCTGCTTGCGGACGAAGTAATCCAGCCATGTCCTTGATAGCCAAAATGTGAGCACCCGCTGCAACTATTTGTCCAGCTAAGTGAAGGTAATAGTCAAGTGTGTATAGATCTTCAGCTGGGTCAAGTAAGTCGCCGGTATAACAAATAGCAACTTCAGCAACTGCAGTCTTGGTCTTAAGCACTGCACTGATAGCTGGAATCATTTGATCAACATCGTTTAGTGCATCAAAGATTCTAAAGATATCAACTCCACTAGCGGCAGCCTCAGCTACGAAGGCATCGGTAACCTCAACTGGATAGGGTGTGTATCCAACAGTGTTTTGTCCACGAAGCAACATTTGAATACAGATGTTTGGCATTGCTTCGCGAAGAGCTACAAGCCTCGCCCATGGGTCTTCACCAAGGAATCTAAGTGCAACATCGTAGGTTGCTCCACCCCATGCCTCAACAGAGAACAACTTGCTCAAAACTCTTGCTTGATAAGGAGCGACTTGAACTAAATCTCTTGAGCGCACTCTGGTTGCCAGAAGTGACTGATGTGCATCGCGGAATGTCGTGTCAGTAATTGCAACAGCTGTTTGCTCACGCAAAGCTTTGGCAAAAGCAACAGGCCCTAGTTCTTGAAGAGCCTGTCTAGATCCTTTAGGGGCTGGAACAGTTAGATCCAACTTTGGCAGTTTGAAGGCAGGAGAAACTAGGTTCCCTCTTGATCCATGTGGTTGGTTCACTGTCACATCAGCTAGCCAATTCAAAATCTTGGTACCGCGGTCTTGTGAAGGGTAAGCGTTTAGCAACTCTGGTCGTTCATCAATAAAAGCAGTGCTCAAATCCCCTGCTGCAAAACTGGCATCCCCAAGCACTCCCTGTAAGAAGGCGATGTTGGTTGCTACTCCTCTAATGCGGAACTCCGCTAGTGCACGTTGAGCTCTGCTGACTGCAGATTTCAAATCGCGTCCGCGAGTAATTAGTTTCACCAAAAGGGAATCAAAGTGTGGGCTGATTTCGCTACCAGTTGAAGCAGTTCCACCATCTAGCCTGATTCCAGCTCCACCAGGAGAACGGTAGGTGGTTATCTTTCCGGTGTCAGGTCTAAAGCCTGCACTTGGGTCTTCTGTGGTGATACGACATTGAATAGCAAAGCCATGCATCTCAATCTTGTCTTGGGTGAGACCTAGATCTTGAAGCGACTCTCCTGCTGCAATTCTCATCTGCGATTGAACTAAGTCAATTTCGGTGATCTCTTCGGTAACTGTGTGCTCAACCTGAATACGGGGGTTCATTTCAATAAAGACGTGCTTACCGGCGTTATCACCAACGGTATCAATCAGGAACTCGACAGTTCCTGCGTTTACATAGCCGATTTCTTTAGCGAAAGAAACAGCATCTTTGTATAGCGCTTGACGTAAAGTTTTATCGATATTTGGCGCAGGTGCAATTTCAACAACCTTTTGGTTTCTTCTTTGCACAGAACAGTCACGTTCAAAAAGGTGAACAACATTGCCTTGGCCATCGGCCAGGATCTGGACCTCGATGTGCCTAGGACGAAGCACCGCTTGCTCTAAGAAAACTCTGGCATCACCAAAAGCAGATTGTGCCTCGCGCATAGCTTCGCCAATTGCACCAGAGAGTTCCTCTAGTTTTGCAACTCGACGCATACCCCTACCGCCACCGCCGGCGACGGCTTTAACAAAGAGTGGAAAGCCGATCTCTTTAGAATCAGAAATCAAAAGTTCAACATCATCTGATTGTCTAGATGATTTCAGAACTGGAACGCCTGCGGCCATAGCCGCCTCTTTTGCATTCACCTTGTTACCGGCAAGTTCTAGAACATGAGAACCAGGACCGATAAAAGTGATGCCGTTAGCTGTTGCTGCTTCAGCAAGTTCTGGGTTCTCGCTTAGAAAGCCATAGCCTGGGTAAATAGCATCAGCACCACATTCCCTAGCAACTCTAATGATCTCTGCAACATCTAGATAGGCACGAACTGGGTGACCTAAAGTTCCAATTTGATAAGCCTCATCAGCTTTTAGTCGGTGTGATGAGTTTCTGTCTTCGTAAGCAAATACCGCGACAGTCTTTGCTCCTAGCTCGTAGGCAGCACGGAATGCGCGGATGGCGATTTCGCCACGGTTGGCAACCAAAATCTTCTTGAACATGGGTTCCGTTCCTGCAGTCAAGCGAACAAATAGCGGTGTGCACGTCAATCAAAAGGTAGCCTTATCGGGTGCATGTATTAAGCATTAGCGCCCTGAAGGGCGGAGTTGGTAAGACCACGGTTACCCTGGGACTTGCCTCTGCCGCCATGTCTAAAGGTCTTCGCACACTGGTGATCGATTTAGACCCTCAGTGCAACGTAAGCAATGGATTAGGTGCGGTTGGGGATTTTGATAATTCAGCGGCCGAAGTTATCAAGAAGCCCCGACACGGCGCTGTGTTTAAGGCAATTGTAGCGTCATCTTGGGCTAAGGGACAGACTGGACGCCTAGACATTATGGTTGGCCATTCGAGGCTTACCGCCAGAAATACCACCAACCCAAGCTTCCGCTCGCTTTGGAACCTGGAACAAGCTCTGTCTCGAATCGAGAGAGATTACGACCTTGTCCTTATCGATACTCCCCCAAGCATCAATGCCCTGACCCGAATGGCTTGGGTGGCAAGCGATCGAGTGCTTTTAGTTACCGAACCTTCTATCAACTCTCTGCTAGCCATTGATTCTGCAATGAAAGCCTTGGCTGAAATTAGAAAACAGGTTAACCGTCAGGTGAGCCTGTTTGGAATTTTGATCAACCGGCTAAGACCGAGCGTTGCGGAACACCAGTACAGGGTTAATGAACTTGAAGAGCTTTACGGTCAAAACCTAATCAGCAACCCGATTGAAGAGAAATCAGCAATCCAACAAGCCCAAGGTGCAGGACGCTCTATTCACTCTTGGCCGGGCCAAAGTGCAGCTAAGTTAGCTGCCCAATTCGATGCTTTGCTGGATGAAGTTTCCAATTCTTTCGCCTCAGAAGACATAAGGAGAATTGAACAAACTGGCGGATCGTCTTCTAAAAACAGACATGCAAAACGCAGTCACGAAACCCCACAAGCAAAGCCTGCCAAATCTAAGCATGCAGCCGTTGTCGATGGCACAGCAAAAGGTGAAAGAGTCGAATTGCTGGAGAATCTTGCAGTATCAGCTGAATATCAAGATAAATTCAATGAAGTTTTGCGCCAGACCATGACAGAGAAACAGATTAAGGCCCTTACCGAAACGGAAGACGACTAACTAAACAGCTTTTTTGTTTAGTCTTCGAAGAGTAAGTTCGTCCATCTCTTCAAGGTGGCTAGGGTCAATGTGAGCAAGAGTAGCCTCAACTTCATCTAGCACCTTGCCCACAGAAATTCCGAAGACTCCCTGGCCCTTGTCCATGAGGTCGATAATCTCATCAGCAGATGTGAATAAGTAAACCTTCGCACCATCAGAGAACAGAGTTATCTTCGCTAGGTCGCTTATGCCAGCAGCTCTAAGCTCATTGATCGCAATACGAATCTGCTGCAAAGATACGCCAGCATCTAGGAAGTTCTTCACTAACTTCAAGACCAAAATGTCACGGAAAGAATAAAGTCTCTGGGTTCCAGAACCGGATGCTCCCCTAACGCTTGGTTGCACCAAAGCGGTTCTATCCCAGTAGTCAAGTTGGCGGTAGCTAATTCCTGCTGCGCCTGCAGCAGATGTTCCGCGGTAGCCAACATTTGGATCATGCCAAGGCTGCTTAACAGCAAATAAGTCATCCTGGAGGTAAGCGAAATCACTCGCTTTGCTCAGGTCGATTCGGCCAGTATCGGTGGTCGGTTCGGTGTTTTCCGGTTGTGTCGAGTCCATTCTGGCCTCCTCTCAATGTTTCTAAAGTTCAAGTTGACCTTGAACCTTTTCTTAATTCTTGCTGCAACCTCTGACTAAGGGCAGTTCATATTCTTTCTCGGCGTGTCGCGTTAGTCAATCTTGTCGATAACTGAGCGGATTAGCTCAGATCGAATATTGGCAAACTGTGCCTCAATCTCGGCTGCATAGGCGGCTGCGCGGGACTTGGCTGCTGGATCTCTCTGCTTTTTGACACTGGCAACCACACCTTGGATCAAACCAAGGTCTCGATCGGCAGCTGTCTTAATGCCGCGCAGATGTCTGGCTGAAATTCCAAAACGTTGAAGCTGCATCAAGGACCTAGCTATCTCAATATCGCTGTATTCGAAAGGGTCAACCCCGATTAGCGCATTTGCTTGAGCCTCAGATAGCAGATTTTCGTTGATACCAGACTCAGCAATAAGTTCAAGTTTTGAAAACTTACGATTTACGCTAGGGCGTCTAGTTCCAGTTGGCAATGATGGTTGCTTGCCAGAATCTAAATCATCAAGGTATGTTCGAATCACTTTCAGAGGCAAGAACTTATCTCTTTGAAGTTCGAGTATTAACTTCACGCGTTCAATATCGGCTTCTGAGTATTTACGGTAACCAGAATCTGTCCTAAGCGGATTTACAAGACCTTGCTCTTCTAAGAACCTGATTTTAGACGAAGAAAGATCTGGGAAATCTGTTTTTAGGATTTCAATAACTCGACCGATTGTGTGTAGTTTGCCTGGTCTTGGCGCAAATAAACTCGTTGCTTCGTTAACAGCCATGCCTTATCCCTAGCTGTCTTTCTTAGAAGAATAGAAAGTGAAGTGGTACTTCCCAACCTGAAGTTCATCGCTGTTGGTTAGAACAGCAACTTCGACTCTGGCACCTTCAAGATATGTTCCGTTTAGTGAAGCAAGGTCTTTTACTGAAAAGACTCCCGCACTTCTGGAAATTTCAGCATGCCTTCTTGAGACTGTTACATCGTCTAAGAAAATGTCAGCGTTTGGATGTCTTCCAACAGTCACCAAATCTGAATCAAGCAAGAAACGAGCACCTTGATTAGGCCCTCGTCGAACAATTAGGAGCGCATTCCCTGAAGGAAGTGCTTCAACGGCTGCCTGCTCTTCTTCAGAAAGAGAGTCTTGGCTAGCTGCAATGAGGCCCTCGTCGAACTTACGGGTTGACTCGGTTTCGTCCCCTGAACCTGATGCTGGGTTATTTAATTCGGTCAATTCCGCTCCTCTTCGTTAATAACAATAGTGGAGGAAGACCTAGCCAATTTTCGAATGTTATAGACCTGTCGTAAATAGATGCCGCAGGTCCACCAGTAAAGCCAGATACCCCAGAAGGCAAAAGCCCAGGCTATTGGATAGACGATGACCGCGGCTTGCTCCGGCAATACCTCAGGCAAAAGTAGCAGTGGGAAGGCATAGAGCAGAGCAAAGGTGCCCGCCTTACCTGTGTAATTTACCGGTAGTGGTCCATACCCGACTTGAGCCAAGAATGGCAAAGTGAAGAACAATAGGAGATCCCTAGCCACAACAACGACAACCAACCACCATGGGACCTTGTCTGTCATCGCAAGCCCAATCAGTGATGCCAAGATAAAAAGCCGATCGGCAGCAGGATCTAGTAGCTGACCCAACCTGGTCATTTGATTCAATTTTCTAGCTAAAAAACCATCAAGCCAGTCCGTAAAACTAGAAAAAGCAAGGACAGCGAAGGCAAGAAGATTCTGATCGATAAGAATCAACCAAAGGAAAACTGGCACTAACAATAAGCGCAGTCCACTAAGCGCGTTCGGCCAAGTTAGGACCTTGTCACTTAGTTGAAGATTGCTCTCTGCCATGATTACCTGATTCTAGTTTTGTTTTGCCAGAAGGGCTAGCGGGATTTCAAGCCACCCCTAGTGCTCAAAGGCGAAATTAGCGCTTACGCTTTTCTCTTACCCGCATACCAATTTCAACTGGAGACCCTTCGAAACCGTAGGTTTCACGGAGTCTTCTAACAATAAATCTGCGGTATCCAGGATCTAAGAAACCGGTTGTGAAAAGCACAAACTTAGGTGGTCTGGTGCTGGCCTGAGTAGCAAAAAGAATACGAGGTTGCTTACCACCTCGAACAGGATGTGGGAATTCCATTGCCAATTCTTGAATGAACGCATTTAGTTTTCCTGTTGGAATACGAGTGTCCCAGGAATCAAGCGCAACTTCTAAAGCAGGAACAAGCTTTTCTAAGTGACGACCGGTCTTCGCTGAGATGTTGACCCTAGGTGCCCAATCAACGTGAGCCAAGTCCTGTTCGATTTCCCTCTCAAGATATTCACGTCTATCTTCATCCAAGGTGTCCCACTTATTGAAAGCTAGAACAATTGCTCGACCTGACTCTAAAGCCATGTCAACAATACGAATATCACCTTCGGAGATCTTTTCGGTGACATCTAAAACCACAACGGCAACTTCAGCTCTCTCTAGAGCGGATGCAGTTCGAAGTGAAGCATAGAAGTCAGCACCTTGTGCCAAATGGATTCTTCTTCGAATACCAGCGGTATCAATGAAACGCCAAATCTTACCGCCGAGCTCTACCTGCTCATCGATTGGATCTCTAGTTGTTCCAGCTAGATCGTTTACCACTGCGCGTTCAGAGCCAACTGCTTTATTTAGTAGTGAAGACTTACCGACATTTGGTCTACCAATGATTGCAATTCTTCTAGGTCCACCAAATTCTTGTTTGGCAACAGCAGAAACTTCAGGAAGTACTTGCATGACTTTATCTAGAACGTCTGCAACACCGCGACCATGTAGCGCTGACACCGGGTGTGGCTCACCTAAACCAAGAGACCAAAGTGCTGCAGCTTCTGCTTCACCTCTTTCATCATCAACTTTGTTGGCAAGTAAAAGAACCGGCTTCTTGCTTGCTCTTAGCATTTTGACTACACGTTCATCGGTTGCAGTTGGACCAACAGTTGCATCAACTACGAATAGAACAGCATCAGCAAGTTCAACTGCTATTTCAGCTTGAATTGCAACAGACTTATCGATTCCTTTGGCATCTGGTTCCCAACCACCGGTATCAACCAGAGTGTATTTACGTCCATTCCATTCAGCTTTATAAGAAACTCGGTCTCGAGTAACACCTGGTTTATCTTCAACCACGGCTTCACGTCTACCGATGATTCGGTTTACTAGAGCGGACTTGCCTACGTTAGGTCTGCCAACGATAGCCAAAACAGGCAGTGCTGGCATAAGAATTGGCTTGCCTTCGGCAATGCCCATCTCCTCTAGAACTTGAATGTCTTCTTCGTCTAGTTCGTAGTCTTCAAGACCAACCCGCAGTGCTCGAACTCGAGCCTCTTCTTCTTCAGAAGATAGCGAGTTCAATCGTTCGAGAAACTCTGGATCAACTGCTTCCGCGTCGAAATCCTGCTCATCCATGTTTACCTCTACCTAATCTTTAGCAATCAAAGCGATAATCGCATTGACAGTTGAATCAAAATCTAATTCCGTTGAGTCCACTAAATGAACACCAGCCGCGGGCACAAGAAAATCAACAACTTTAGAGTCATTTTGGTCGCGTTTGGTAACTTGATCGGCAATCGATGTGCCTTCAGGAAGTTCTGCGGAACGTCTTCCAAGTCTAACTTCTTCGCTGGCAGTTAGCAGAATTCTTTTTTGGGCCTCAGGGAACACCACAGTCGTGATATCTCGACCCTCAACTACTGCACCAGCCAAGCCTGAGGAATTTACTAGGTCTTTGGTGAGTGCATGCATGTATTCACGCACCTGCGGCAAGCTAGCAAACTGGCTGACTGCTTCCCCGACAGTTGCCAATCGAATCTCGTAGGTTAGGTCCAAATCCCCAACTTTGACCCAGTAGTTCTCTGGATCTAGGGAAATTGAATAATCAAAATTCTGGGCTATTTCTTCAGCTGTCGAGTTGGCGACATCAAGCCCACTATTTAGAACCGCCCAGGTTAGAGCCCTATATGCAGCACCGGTATCCAGGTAGCCGATACCTAAAGCCTTGGCAACAGCTTTGCTTACGCTGGATTTACCTGACCCTGCTGGACCGTCAATTGCAATGATTTGCATTTAGCCCGCCAGACGCCAACCATTTGACTTCAAGGTTTCCACCAATTTAGCTTCAATGGCAGGTAATACAGATAGCTCAACTAGGCCGACCTGAGCACCGGTAGCGTGATCTAGTTTTAGATCTTCAATGTTCAAACCAGCTGCACCAATTTCATTTAGTAATCGGGCTAGCTCACCTGGCTTGTCATCAATCATGACGACGATGGAAGCGTAAGAAGTATTTCTAGAACCATGCTTACCTGGCAACCTAGCGATACCTTGGTTTCCAGCTTCAAGCGCTTTACCAAGCTTGGCTAGAGAACCTACTGAATCAACTTGTTCCAGCGAATGGATAACTGTTGCTAGATCTGTTTCAAAATCTTTTAGAACAGGCAATAGTTCGGTTGCATTGGCCGAAAGAATTTGCAACCAAAGCTTTGGATCGCTTGCTGCAATTCTTGTGGTGTCTCTTACCCCTTGACCGGCTAACGCTAAATCAGAATCATCTGCAACCGAGAGCCTCGCTGCTAGCAAACTGGAGATGACCTGTGGTGCATGTGAAATCAGTGCGACCGCGTGATCATGTTCTTGCGCTGTCATTCTTATCGGAGTTGCGCCAAGATCTAGAGCTAGCTGCTCAACGATGTTGACTGCTTGAGCTGAAGTATTTTCTTCAACTGTGATAACCCAAGGTCGACCAACGAAGAGATCAGGTCTACCGGAGAGTGCTCCGCCCTTTTCACGTCCTGCCATCGGGTGGGAACCAACATAGTGGGATAACTCTGCTCCGCTTGCTGTTACTTCAGTAAGAATGCTGGATTTCACGCTGGCAACATCTGTAACTACTGCTTCAGGAAATCTCTTTATTGCAGAAGAAATAGTTTCAGCGGCAACATCGGGTGGAACGCAAACAATTACCAGAGCAACATTGTCTTCTGTATTGAGTGCTCGTCCGGCACCAAAATCTTTAGCTAATGAGAGAACTGCAGGTGAAGAGTCTTCCAAAGACACGTCAACACCCAGGTTGGTAAGCCCCAACCCGATACTGGTGCCTAATAATCCTGATCCAATAATATGAACCTGACCTGTAGTTCTTGAACTCACTGAGCGATATCCAATCGAAGTGCTGTGGCACCCCTTAGGTAAACATGTTGGACTTCAGCGCGAGAAACATCTAGTTCCGCGTTGATCATGACGCGAACAATCCTAGGTAGGGCACCCTTAACGTTCATCTCAACAAAACACATCAAAGGAACATCGCCTAAGCCAAGTTCTCTAGCTGCTAGGGCTGGGAATTCTGAAGTGATGTCAGGAGTGGCCGTAAACAATATTGAAACAAGCTGGTCGGTATGCATGTTGTTAGCGTGCATCATCTTGGCAAGTAGCTCAGCGGTTAGCTTGAGTAGATGCTCACGCTCATCGGAATCAAGTTGGATTGCTCCGCGAATAGCTCTAATTGCCATTTGTTCGTCCTCTCGGATTAGTTTTCTTCTGTTGCCCGACTTTGGACTTTGGCGGTCTAGGTGCTCTGGTTTGTTTACCTTCAGCGGCTTTTAGAAGCGCACCTACCTCAATTTTACTAAGGAGGCGGGTCTGCCCTTGCTTTAGCGGACCTAAATGCACTGGACCAAACTGTCTTCTGACCAAATCTTTGACAGGATGCCCTAGAGCTTCAAACATTCGGCGAACTACTCTGTTTTGCCCAGAGTGAATAACAATCTCAACCAAAGATTCAAAGGCGTTGGAATCAACGAGCAACGCTTTATCTGCCTTAATCAAGCCATCTTCTAATTCGATGCCGGAGAGCAACTTGTTTATTTCTTGAGCAGAGACTAACCCCTCGACTTTTGCGATGTATGTCTTAGTAACACCGAACTTCGGATGAGCTAGCATGTTGGCAAGCTCACCATCATTGGTCAGAATTAGTAGCCCTGAAGTGTCAGCATCTAATCTGCCCACGTTGTAAACACGATCCGAACGCAAAGCATATTGACTTAGATCTGGTCTACCAAACTCGTCTGCCATCGATGAGATAACCCCAACTGGTTTATTTAGTGCCATGTAAACACGGCTAGCGTCAAGCTGAATAGGAGTGCCGCGAACTGTCACTTTGTCATGTTCTGGATCTATTTTCGTGCCAAGTTCCTTAACCAGCTTGCCGTTGACTTTCACAGCCCCTGAGGTAATAAGCTCTTCGCTTGCTCTTCTTGAGGCAACCCCTGCATTAGCAAGAACTTTTTGAAGGCGTACGCCTTCGTTTGATTCATTCATGATTAGTTCCCTACAGAACTATCGGTACCGAATTCTGAATTTGCATCAGGTAGGTATGGGCTAATCAGTGGCAGATCATCTAGAGCATTGATGCCAAGAGTTTCTAAGAAAGTCTCGGTGGTTCCATAGTTAATGGCACCGGTTTCGCTATCGGTAAAAACTTCAGTAATTAGTCCTCTGCTAAGCAGTGTTCTAACTACGGTGTCGACGTTCACTCCACGAATAGAAGCTATCTGTCCCCTAGCAATTGGCTGACGATAAGCAATAACAGCCAAAGTCTCTAATGCAGCCTGCGATAACTTAGTTGGGTTTTCATTTGAAATGAATTCTCGAACAGCCCATTCAAAATCTTCTCTAACGAATACTCGCCAGCCACCGCCAACTTCACGCAATTCAAAGCCTCTTGGTCGCGTTCCATTGGCACCATCAAAGTCAGCCTTTACAGCAAGCACTGCCGCCTTGACATCCGGCACGGGCATGTCAAGAGAGGTAGCCAAGTGAACTATCGATAGCGGCACTTCAGCAACCATCAAGATTGCTTCAATCGCTCCTTGCAATGCGGTTGAGTCAATCGGCTCTCCCAAGGCAAAGTTCTCTCTTGGGTCTTGTGTGCTCTGTTGTGTTTGATCTTGATTATCAAGAGTCATAATCAGCTCCTAGTGCGGATAGTAGTGAATCATCGAAATCTTCTGCTCGCCAAGTAATCTGCAAGGGCCCAAGTGATTCGTTTTGCTCAAAGCTAACTGCTCCAAGCCGGTAGAGCTCAAGAATTGAGAGGAACCTAGCAACTAGCACTGCTCTATCTCTAATCGAGGAAATGAGCTCACGGAAAGTCAAAGTCTTAGCTGATCGCAGCATTGCAACAACTTCAGCAGCCTGTTCGCGGATTGATATTCTTGGCGCATACAGGTGGGTCAAACCAACCATTGGTATTTCTCGAGGAGCCATAGTCTCTTCAGC
>Ga0114964_10000066_pt1 | contig 76656 bp, 69 predicted proteins | sample C_131016_MF_Meta_FD_92638 | JGI IMG/M metagenome (GOLD analysis project Ga0114964, IMG submission 92638) | Freshwater microbial communities from Lake Croche, Canada to study carbon cycling - C_131016_MF_MetaG | ecosystem: Environmental > Aquatic > Freshwater > Lake | place: Lake Croche, Canada... | reverse complement strand
TCAGTTTTGGCGCGTAACTCGCCAACCATTGCAGCGGTAATAGCAGCCATTATTCAGCTTTCCCTTCTTCAACAAACTCTTCTTCGCCTTCTTTAACCGCTGCCAAGATTTCTTGAACAGAGTTTGATTTACCTTCAAGGATTGCATCAGCAATACCGCGCGTGTAGAGAAGAACAGCCTTGCTTGAGTCATCGTTACCAGGAATGATGTAATCAATACCTTCTGGTGAGTGGTTAGTATCAACCACGGCGATAACTGGAATACCAAGCTTGTTAGCTTCAGTAATAGCAATCTTGTGATAGCCAACGTCCACTACGAAAAGGGCGTCAGGAACGCCATTCAGGTCCTGAATACCACCAAGTGCTTTTTGTAATTTGTCGAGATCACGATCGTTAGTCAAAGCTTCTTTCTTGGAAAGCTTTTCCCAGTCGCCAGCTTCTTTAGCAACGGCCATGTCTTTTAAACGCTTTAGTGAGCCTTTAACAGTTTTGAAGTTAGTGAGCGTACCGCCCAACCAACGGCTGTCGATATACGGCATGCCAGCACGTGCAGCTTCTTCAGCGATGATTTCGCGTGATTGACGCTTTGTACCAACAAATAAAATCGTGCCACGATTAGCAGCAATTTGTTTTGCAAATTTCAGGGCGTCCTGAAACATTGGCAATGTTTTTTCCAAATTGATGATGTGGATTTTGTTGCGATGGCCGAAAATATAAGGGGCCATTCTTGGGGACCAGAAACGGGTTTGGTGACCAAAATGGCAACCGGCTTCCAGCATTTGACGCATAGTTACTGACATAACTTCTCCTAAGGGTTGTGTTCTAAAGTTGGGTCCTAGCTACACTAAAAAGTGCCACCCTGGAAGGCCCAACTCGCGATTTCAAGTCCAAAATAGACCTGAGAGCCTAATTATAGCTTAAATATCAAGGATCTAGCTAACCCTACCCACCCTTAACCCCTCACCTTTTACTGCAAACCTGCACCAAAATAAGTAATATGCTTAAAAATTAGGCATATATCATCAGCTGAAATCTGCCAAGTCGTTGATAATCAAGGCATGAATAGTGTATTTACTGCAGAAAAAGACATCCAAGGGATGCGCCAAGCCGGCCGCTTAGCAAGCGAAGTTCTGGATCATGTAACGCCACATGTGAAGCCTGGGGTGAGTACCGGTGAGCTGGATCGCATCTGCCATGAGTACATGCTGAATGTCCAAAAAACAATTCCTGCCCCGCTGAATTACCAGCCGCCTGGCTATCCCCCTTTTCCAGCCTCTATTTGCACCTCCGTCAATGACGTGATTTGTCATGGCATTCCGGGAGAGAAGATTTTGAAGGTGGGTGACGTAGTCAACCTAGACATTACAGTCATTACAGCTGACGGCTACTACGGCGATACCAGTCGCATGTTTATGGTTGGCGAAGTTTCTGTGATGGCAAAACGCCTTACCCAAATCACATATGAGTGCCTCTGGCTTGGCATTGCTCAAGTTAAACCTGGCGCGACATTAGGTGACATCGGTCACGTAATCCAAACCCATGCTGAAAAAGCTGGTTATTCCATTGTGCGTGAATACTGTGGCCACGGCATCGGCAAAGTGTTTCATCAAGATCCTCAAATTCTGCATTACGGACGCCCTGGTACCGGTGAAAAATTAGAAGCAGGTATGACCTTTACGATTGAACCGATGATTAATGCTGGTCGCCGTGAAATCCGCACCATGCCAGATCAGTGGACAGTCAAAACCAAAGATCGTAGCCTTTCTGCGCAATGGGAGCACACTCTATTAGTCACAGCCACTGGTGTAGAAGTGCTCACCTGGTCTGAAGGCAGTAACCCGCCACCTGATTGCGTTAAAGGTTTGTCCTTTAGACCTACACTCGCAAGCGTTTAAGTCGATGACCAAGGCAGCGCAACTGTTAGCGCCAATTCATGATGCGAAGAGCTTACGCTCCGCCCGTGAACTTGCCTATGCAGAATTTCGTGAACAACAATCCGTCGCAAAACTGACTAAGCAACTCAGTAAATTAAGCGATGAGCTCTTAATCAGTCTATGGAACTCATGTGACTTAAATAATGAAGCTACCCTAGTTGCAGTTGGCGGCTTTGGTAGAGCTGCGCTATTTCCTTTCTCCGATATCGATATTTTGATTCTGCTTCCCAATAATCAAAAACTCATTGCAGAAGTCTTATCAAGCAAGATTGAAAAGTTTGTTGCGTATTGCTGGGATACCGGCATGGAGATTGGCTCATCCGTCAGAACAGTTGCCGAATGTGTCAGCGAGGCAGAGCAAGATATTACCGTTCGCACCTCATTACTGGAAGCCCGTCTCATATGTGGTAAGACAACGCTCTTTAAAGAATTTTCCAAAGTATTTGAATCGTCTCTTGATCCAAAAACTTTTTTCCAAGCCAAGTTGGCAGAACAGATTCAGCGTCACTATAAATATCAAGACACACCCTATTCACTAGAACCCAACTGCAAAGAGAGTCCAGGTGGTTTACGTGATCTTCAGGTCATCTCCTGGGTCAGTAAAGCTGCCATGCTTGGTAAAACCTTTAAGAATTTACACCAAGCTGGATTACTCACGCAAAGAGAGTTAACAGAGCTCAATCGTAACCAGAAATTCCTAGAAACCCTGCGTGCTAATTTACATTTACTTGCTGGACGCAGACAGGATGTCTTGGCATTTGATCTACAAGCCCCACTAGCAAAAGCCATGGGCATTACTGAAGACTCTTCTCGCCTAGCGAGTGAAGCTATTATGCGTCGCTACTATTGGGCTGCAAAAGCAGTCACCCAATTAAATGACGTACTCCTGCAAAATATTGAGGCGCTACTATTTTCTCAAGAATCTAAAACAATCCGCCCAATTCCTGGCGAAGGAAATGAACTCTTTATTGAGCGTCAAGGTGTGCTCGACATCACAGATCCTCAGCTATACCAAAAGCACCCTGAACAAATCCTAAGAACATTCCTCGCATTTGCGCAAACAGCCAATGTCAAAAGTCTATCCGCTACGATCTTCAGGGCGCTCTACAACGCCCGACAAACTATGGGTAGCAAATGGCGCGCTGACCCAGTTAACAGGGCTATCTTTATTGAGATCTTGAAACAACCTGAAGGCGTCAGCCGTACGTTTCATTTGATGAACCGTACGAGTGTTTTGGGTCGTTACTTACCGGCATTTAGAAGAATCGTTGGTCAGATGCAGCATGATTTATTTCATGTGTACACAGTAGACCAGCACATCTTAATGGTGCTTCGTAATGTGCGGCGCTTTATGGTAATTGAGCATACCCATGAGTTTCCCTTCTGCAGCAGACTTATCGCCCATTTTGAAAAGCCTTGGCTTTTGGTAATTGCGGCACTCTTTCACGATATTGCTAAAGGCCGTGGTGGTGACCACTCAGTTTTAGGAAAAGCAGATACGCGTAAGTTTGCAAGAGAGCATGGACTTGATAAGACTGATACAGAATTAGTAGTGTGGTTAGTTTCTGAGCATCTCAATATGAGCCAAGTAGCTCAGAAACAAGATCTTACCGATCCCGACGTAATTAAAGCGTTTGCAAAAAAAGTGGGGGATGAGCGCCACCTTACAGCCTTGTATTTATTAACCGTGGCCGATGTACGTGGCACCAGCCCAAAGGTCTGGAACGCCTGGAAAGGCAAGCTTCTCGAAGACTTATATCGTGCGACTCTGCGCATCTTGGGCGGCGCAAAGCCAGACGCCTCTTCAGAGCTAGCGCAACATCAAGAAGAGTCCCGTAGTAAATTGCGTCTCTACGGTATTGAAGATGCTAAATACGAAGAGTTATGGAATAAATTAGATGTTGGCTTTTTCCTCAGACAAGATGCCGCTGATATTGCGTGGCTTACTCGCCACCTCTTTAATAAAGTAGATAGTGATACGCCGATCGTCTGTGCTCGCCTCTCCCCTATCGGCGAAGGTTTGCAAATCGCTGTCTATATCAAAGATCAGGAAGATTTGTTCGCCCGTATTTGCGCTTACTTTGAGCGCCATGGCTTCTCTATTTGGGATGCTCGCATTCATACCACGCGCCACGGATATGCATTGGATACCTTCCAAATCTCAGGCAGTAATTTAGTGGACGAAGGTGGTAGTTATCGAGATCTGATTCAATTGGTTGAATATGAGCTCACTGAAGCACTACAAAGCACTCATGCTTTACCCAATCCAAGTATGGGACGCCTTTCGCGACAGTCTCGCAGTTTCCCAATCCAGGCTAGAGTTCACATCGCCCCCGATGAAAGAGGCCAGTACTATTCCCTCTCCCTATCAGCAAGTGATCGCACTGGATTACTCTATGCAATCTCTAGGGTATTAGCAAAACATCAAGTTTCATTACATACAGCCAGAATTAATACCTTGGGTGAACGTGTTGAAGACGTATTGCTTCTAGATGCTGCAAATTTGAGCAAGAATCCAAAACTACAGATCCAGTTAGAGACAGAACTACTAGAAGTTTTGGGAACTTAGGAGCTTTAGCATCGCCGCTTCATCTATGACTAGAATGCCCAGCTCCTCAGCTTTGGTAAGCTTGCTACCGGCATCTGATCCAGCAACGACATAGTCTGTCTTCTTTGAGACGGAGCCAGCAACTTTACCACCGGCCTTTTCCAGTAAATCTTTTGCTTCGTCGCGAGTCATGGTTGGGAATGTACCCGTAAGCACAAATGTTTTTCCTGCTATCGCGGCACTAATGATCTTTTCTTCGACCGACAACTGCATACCAGAAGCTAAAAGTTGCTCAATCACTTCGCGGTTATGTGCTTCTTCCATAAAGCTAACGATGGAGTCTGCTACTACCGGACCAACATCCTTTACTGTCAAAAGATCTGCTAAGGTGGCGTCCATAACGGCATGCATGGATTGGTAATGGTTGGCCAAGTCTTTTGCGGTAGTTTCTCCCACATGCCGAATACCCAAGGCAAAAATAAACCTAGCAAGACTGGTATTCCGGGACTTGTTAATCGCTTGAATAAGGTTATCAGCAGATTTATCGCCCATACGCTCTAGATTGGCTAGGGCCGTAAATCCTAGACGATACAGATCGGCCGGAGTTCTGACTAGGTTTTGATCTACTAACTGATCAACAATCTTCTCTCCTAGACCTTCAATATCCAATGCTCTTCTGTGTGCAAAATGAATCAGCGCCTGCTTGCGCTGAGCACCACAAAAGAGTCCGCCACTACAACGCGCAACAGCTTCGTCAGCCAAGCGCTCAATATGAGAGTTGCATACTGGACAGCGAATTGGCATTGTGAATTCTGCTGCATCTGCCGGTCTACGTTCTTTAATGACGGATACGACCTCGGGAATCACATCGCCCGCTCTTCTGATTGAGACTGTATCGCCAACGCGCACATCCTTACGCTTCACTTCATCCTCATTGTGAAGTGTAGCATTAGTAACCCTCACACCACCCACTTCAACTGGAGCAAGTCTTGCCACTGGAGTAATTGCACCTGTGCGACCTACCTGCACATCGATACCCAACACAGTGGTTAAGGCTTCTTGCGCTGGATACTTATGTGCCAAAGCAAAACGTGGGGCTCTAGAAACAAAGCCTAACTTAGCTTGTTCAGCAAAAGAGTTAACCTTGTAAACAACTCCATCAATATCATAAGGCAGAGAATCCCGCTTAGCGCCGATCTCGTTATAGAAGGAAAGGATTTCTGTAACTGACTTCAGAACTCGTCGCTCAGGGCACACTGGTAACCCCAGCTCTACATAAGCATTAAGCAGTTCTTCATGTGTAGCTGGTAGCCAGGATTGTGGCTCTAGAGCTCCTAAGCCATAAGCAAAGAAAGATAATGGCCGTTTAGCGGTAATCTTCGAATCCAATTGACGCAAACTGCCTGCCGCAGCATTACGAGGATTAGCGAATTCTTTTTCACCAAGAGTTGCAGCTTGTTGATTCATTTTCTGAAAGTCTTTGAGATACATAAAGACTTCGCCACGAACTTCTAGCACTGCAGGTATATTTTTTCCCAATAGCTTTAGAGGAATTGCACGAATAGTTTTAATATTAGCAGTAACATCCTCACCGCTAGCGCCATCGCCACGGGTAGCAGCCTTAACTAGGGAGCCGTTTTCATAGCGCAGTGAAATGGCTAGGCCGTCAAACTTCAATTCACCCGCATAGTCGACGTGTTCGGTATGCAAGCCCTCCCTAGAGCGACGATCGAAGGCAATGAGTTCTGCATCTTCAAAAGCATTGTTGAGAGACAGCATTGGCACGGTATGCTGAACGGAATCAAATTCTTTGAGGGCTGTGCCGCCTACACGCTGTGAAAGTGATTCAGGGCTAACCCATTCTGGATGATTGGCCTCAATCTCGAGCATTTCTCGATATAAGCGGTCATATTCGATATCAGGGAGTATAGGGGTATCAAGCACATAGTAGGCATGCTCTAAACGGGCAAGTTCTTCTTGCAAGAAAGCGTAACGATCCGCTAAATGTGTCGGACTAGGGGACTGCAAAGCGCCTCCTTAGCTAAATAATCGACTGGCGGTGGAAGAGCCAGCAGCAACGCCACTCTTCTCAAGATTGGCGTACAAAGCATCCAAATGTTGACGAATGCTAATAACTGAAGCCTCGGTTAAAGTGATGCCATTATCATCTACCAGTCGACCCTGTGATGATTGAACAATTTCAATACCTTCACAAAGCATTCTTTCGAATGGATGTTGATTATTAGGAACCAAAGGAATTTCCAATAGCAGCGTGAGTTGCGCAATAGAAGTACTTGGATTTATATCTGCCGTGTTAAACAAAAAAGTTTGGCCTCTAAAAAACTCAAATTGCCTACCATTCTGAGCAAGCCTAAATCCCCGCTGAAGCATAATTACCTGGAGCTCTGACCAAGAGAGTTTCCTGTCAAAAAGTATATTAATGCTTAACTGGATATCGCTCTCTGAGGCCAATATGTCCAACTCTTTTGCGGATTCAAGCATCGCGCTCACACTAGGCATATCAATTTGAGAGCCCAGAGTTTCAGCAAGTGTTTGGGCCCGAGAACAAAAATCGGATAACTCCAAGACACCAATAGGTCCACGCCTACTAGCTAGTTGAATTGCCAATTGAAGTTCAGAATAAGAGGTGTCTCTTTGCAAATGTCCCCATGCTTTAGTGCTGTCTGAATCTATAGACAAGCCTTCACACATCCACCTTGCGTTTGACTGTACGCCAAGGTCAAACCAAGCACCTATTTCACTCAAGATTTCAGTCCCGCCGATTGGCTCATCGAAACGGAGGCTAATTACGCAATCAATCCTTGGGTCAATAGCCTGCCTCTCTGAAAGATCAACAGATGATTTAAGTGTATTTAAGAAAAAGCCAGGCTCAGTACGCGATCCCATACTAGGCTCTGCAAAACCTTGGACTTCATTAAACTCAGCAGCAACATCGCTAGTAGGGTGGTCTGCTTTACGGTTTATAAGACTACGTCTTTTCGCGTATCTTAAATTAATAAACGCAACCAATGCCAAAATCACTAAACCGATAACAGATAAAGCAATTTGGAGCTCAGATAAGCCCAACTCAGTCATGATTTGTCTTGGCGACACTTAAGCAGCCTCTACCATTGATACAGCAGAAGAAATATCCACCGCCACAATTCTAGAAACACCCTGCTCTTGCATAGTGACACCAATTAACTGATGGGCTATTTCCATAGTGATCTTGTTATGAGAGATAAACAAAAACTGTGTCTTATCAGACATTTTGGCGACTAGCTGGGCATAGCGCAAGGTATTTGCATCGTCTAATGGTGCATCGACCTCATCCAATAAGCAAAATGGGGCGGGATTAAGGAGGAAGAGAGAGAATACTAAGGCAATCGCAGTCAATGCTTTCTCGCCACCTGAAAGCAGATAAATAGAGCTATTTTTCTTGCCTGGAGGTTGTGCCATCACTTGAACGCCAGCATCCAAAATCTCTTCGCCAGTCATTACCAATTCAGCATGACCACCGCCAAATAACTCAGGGAACAATTTACCGAAATGCATGTTCACTTGGTCAAAGGTGCCTTGCAACAAGTCACGAGTCTCGGCATCAATCTTGGCAATTGCATCCGTCAGAGTCTGCATTGCTTCATTCAAGTCAGCGGACTGAGCATCTAAGAACTGCTTACGTTCCCGTGAGCTTGACAACTCATCCAGTGCAGCCATGTTGACTGGACCAAGTGATTGAATCTCTGCACTCAGACGATTGACTTCAGTTTGCAATGCGCCGACCTTGAGATCAACACTAAAGTTCGCTTCAAGCGCTATTAAGTCGGCTTTAGCGTCGGATAACAAGGTTGCAAATTGCTCGAAGTTCAAACGAGCAGCCTGCTCACGCAGTTGGAGGTCAACTACTTTGTCACGCATCGGCTGCAAGCTACGCTCAATTTGCATGCGTACCTCATCGGCCTCGCGAAGTTGATGCAATAAGGCATCCTGCTCGGTACGCGCATTGGATAAAGCAGCCTCACGTGCACTTCGAGCAAGCAACAGGCCTTGTAATTTATCTTGCGCCTCTTCATCGCTGAGAGTTTCAAGTTCTTGCTCAGCTAGAGCATGTTTATCCTGAATCTCCATGATCTGGGTGCGCGCAGTGCTTTGATCACGCTGCAAGTCAGCAATCCGTTGCTGCAAAGAACGGGTTGCAAACGCAGCTTCTTGCGCCGACATTTCGGCAACACGTAAAGACTCGCGTAAACGATCGCGCTCTTGTGTTGCGAGCTCAAGTTTCTCTTGAGCAACTGACAAGTCTTCTTGCAGGCCTTGTTTTGATGCCTCAGATTGAAGTAGCTCAGATGAGGATTGCTCATTAGTAATGGCCAACTGTTCCATTTGCCTGCTTAACTCAGTTAACTCACTTTGAATCTGCGCAGCTCGCTGACTATATTGCTCTTCAGCTTGAGTCAGTTGCATTCTTTCCACTTCAAAACCATGTGATTCTTGAACCGCATGCTCTGCATTGATACGAGTTTGCTCTGCAGTTTGGTGAGCAGCCTGGTAATTAGCAGTGCATTGATCTAACTCACCTTGCAACTCACTCTGAATTAACTGTTGTGCCCGCAATTGCTTTTCGAGACCTTCCATTTCTTGTGCGCGCGCCAACATGCCAGCCTGTTCAGAATCGGAGGCATATAACTGCACGCCAACACGACTAACCAAATGGCCTTGCTGAGTAACGAGTGCACCACCTGCTGGTAATTTTTCACGACGATGCAAGGCATCCTCAAGGCTATCGGCGATATAAATGTTATCAAGCCATTCTTGTAAAACTGCGGAGACTCTTGGCGCCCCTGCACTCTGCACCCTAGTTAATAGCGGGATGAAATCTGCCGGTACGGCAGTATGCGCAGGAGAGATCTCTTCAGTCAATAAGATTGCCAAACGACTTGGCGGCGCGTCATTCGCTAAAGCTAAAGTTTCTTGAACATTCTTTGCAGTAACTGCTGCAAGACGTTCGCGCAAAACCGATTCCAAAGCAGCCTCCCAGCCGCTCTCTACTTTTAATTCTTGCCAGAGACGCTTACTCTCTTTGAGGCCCTTACTTTCAAGCCACGGGCCAATTTTTCCTTGAGCCTGCACACTAGCTTGCAAGGCAGTCAATGCGGTTAACTTTGCTTCTGTTTGCGCTAAATCCTGGTTAGCCACTTGAATTTGATGTTGGGCTACATTTCGCGCTTCATCTGCAGCTGGTACACGCTGCTGAGCTTCACCAGCGCGCTGTCTAGATTCTTCTACTTTGCGCTGCGCCATGGAATGCCGATCCAAGGCCATCTGTAATGCCTCTGAATCTGGCTTGCGCATTCCAGCCAACTCACCATTAAGACGCGCTTCGCGCCCTTTTAATTCTTCTAACTGCGCAACGATAGCTCTTGTGCGCTCACCTAAACTGGCTAAACGTTGCTCGATAGTAGCCAAGCTTTCGCGCGCCGCATTTAACGTTCTTGCGCTAACTTGATAAGCCTCTTCATGGCCAGGCATTTGATCATTTATGCCATTGAGGTCAACCAATAAAGATTGCTCTTTTTCAGAAGCAACGCTGAGCTCATGCTCTGCAGTCCGTTGAGCTTGTGCAGCATCTGTTTCTTGCACTGTCCAGCGCTGCAACTGTGCGTGTAAATCTTGGGCTTGTTGTTGCAGGCGTTGACGCGCTTCTTGCACATAATGAATCTGGGACTCAACCTGACTCATATCAGAGTTGGTTTGGTACAAATCACCTTGCGCCTCTGAAACTTTATCTTGTAATGCGTACTGCTGTGTCCGCATTGTCTCGAGCTCAGTTTCAGCATGACGCAATTTTGCTGTTTGCTCTTCTAGGTTTACTTGGGTCTCTCGAATACCATTGGCATGACGCTCTTGCTCTTTACCAGACTCTGTTTGACGCACAAACCAGAGCAACTGCTGTTGAGATTTCATCTCAGTAGAAAGTTCTGCATGACGTTCAGCAACTGTAGCCTGCTTTTCTAGACGTGTCAGTTGCTGGTCGAGTTCTCGAAGAATATCTTCAACGCGCACTAAGTTCTCTCGCGTATCTTCAAGACGTGATGCGGTCTCTTTGCGGCGCTCTTTGTATTTAGAAACGCCCGCCGCTTCTTCCAAGAACACACGTAGCTCTTCCGGCTTAGCTTCTAAGATGCGATTGATCGTACCTTGACCAATAATGGCGTAGCCTCTTGGACCCATACCGGTACCCAAGAAAATATCTTGAATATCTTTACGGCGCACTACTTGGTTGTTGACGTAATAACTAGAGTTACCGTCGCGAGTTAAAACACGCTTTACTGCCAATTCGGTAAATGCGCTCCATTGACCCTGTGCGCGACCATCCGCATTATCAAAAATCAGCTCAACACTAGCGCGACCAGATGGCTTGCGCAAACCCGAGCCATTAAAAATCACGTCTTGCATGGATTCGCCGCGTAATTCGCTTGCGCGAGACTCGCCCAAAACCCAACGGACAGCGTCAATGATGTTCGACTTTCCGCAACCATTAGGACCCACAACACCAATCAATTGACCTGGCATTTCAAAATGGGTTGGATCGACGAAAGACTTAAAGCCGGAAAGTTTGATGGATTTCAGTTGCACGGCGTACTTTATAGGGTAAAAAGGGGTTCAAATAAGGGGGTAAAAATTAAGACTAAAGTGGGAAGATGATAGCAAGCTTAAAGCTTCTCGCACGGCTTTTTGCCCCATCGATATAATGATAAATCTACCTTCAGGGTCAAAACCCCTTAACAATCTGATAGTTAACTGAAAAGCATGAGTCAATCACCACAAAGCATCATCGAACAAGCCTGGGAAAACCGCGCAAACCTCTCACCTGAGTCCGCTCCTACTGAGATCCGTAACGCGGTTGCCGCCGTCCTAGAGGGCCTTAATGCGGGGAATATCCGCGTTGCCGAGCGCCTTAGCGTTGGCAAGTGGGAAGTGAATCAATGGGTTAAGAAGGCCGTCCTGCTTTCTTTCCGCCTTGAAGACAATAAACCAATGGGTGCTGGTGGCTATACCCAGTTCTACGACAAGGTTCCAAGCAAGTTCGAAAACTACACTGCCGAAGATTTTGCCAAGGGTGGCTTCCGCGTTGTACCACCAGCAATGGCTCGCCGCGGCTCATTTATTGGCAAAAACGCTGTTTTAATGCCCTCATACGTCAATATTGGTGCTTATGTAGGTGAAGGCACCATGGTTGATACCTGGGCCACAGTAGGCTCTTGTGCCCAAATCGGCAAAAACGTGCACCTATCTGGCGGCGTTGGTATTGGTGGTGTTTTGGAGCCGATTCAGGCTGGCCCAGTCATTATTGAAGATAACTGCTTCATCGGCGCACGCTCCGAAGTGGTTGAGGGCGTAATCATCGAAGAGAACGCCGTGCTGTCCATGGGTGTCTATATTGGTCAAAGTACCAAGATTTATGACCGTGAAACTGGTGAAGTGCATTACGGTCGCGTGCCTGCTGGCTCAGTTGTGGTTCCTGGTTCAATACCTTCCGCTTGCGGCAAGTACAGCTTATATGCGGCAATCATCGTAAAAAAGGTTGATGCTCAAACCAGAGCCAAAACCGCCATCAACGAATTACTCCGCGATTAAGTCGAACATCAGGTAACAATATGAGTGCCACTCTTGATCTAACGGAAGCCCTTATCGCCTGCCGTTCAGTGACGCCTGCCGATGGTGGATGCCAGGATTTAATTGCTAAGCGACTCCAAGAGATTGGCTTTCATACGGAAAGTGTTGTTAGTGGTCCGGAGAGTTTCCAGGTCACTAATCTTTGGGCAATTAAACAAGGTGCAGCTGGCGATCAGGGCAAAGTCTTGATGTTTGCCGGTCATACCGACGTGGTGCCAACTGGTCCACTCGACAAATGGGATAGTGATCCATTTACACCCACCATTCGTGACGGCTTGTTATATGGTCGCGGCGCTGCAGATATGAAAACCTCTCTCGCTGGTTTTGTTGTGGCTACCGAAGAGTTTGTTATCACCCACCCTAATCACACTGGCTCTATTGCCTTCCTGATCACTAGCGATGAAGAGGGACCAGCAAATGATGGCACCGTCATCATGTGTGAGCGCTTGCAAAAGTATGGGCAACGCCTGGACTATTGCGTGATTGGCGAACCTACTTCGGTAGATAACATCGGTGACATGATTAAGAATGGTCGTCGCGGATCACTCTCAGGCAAGTTGAGGGTCAAGGGTATTCAGGCACATATCGCCTACCCCCATCTTGGTAAAAATCCGATCCATATCACTGCTCCTGCGATCCAGCAATTGGTTGAGGCCGAATGGGATCAAGGCAATGAATACTTCCAGCCCACCAGTTTCCAAATCTCCAATATTCATGCGGGCACAGGCGCGAACAATGTGATTCCCAATGAGCTAGTAGTAGATTTCAATTTTCGCTTCTCCACTGAGAGCAAGCCTGAGCAATTACGCGAGCGCGTTGAGCGCATTCTTAAATCTAATAATCTCGATTTTGAAATCGATTGGGTTTTGGGTGGCAGCCCATTTATTACTGGCAATGGTGAGCTAGCAAATGCCTTACGCAATGCCATCAAGGCAGAAACCCAAATTGATGCAGAGCTCTCTACTACTGGTGGCACAAGCGATGGCCGCTTTATTGCCAAGATTTGCAAAGAGGTTGTAGAGTTCGGCCCTCTCAATGCCACAAGTCATAAGATTAATGAGTGTGTCATTGTTGACGATGTAGAGCCCCTCAAAAATATTTACCGCAAGACCCTTGAGCAACTCATCGCTTAATTCAATAATCCAAATAAGTCATCATGGACCCTGAGCCTTCTCAAGTAGTCACCTTAAATCAGTGCATCGATCAAGTTGCACAAAGACTAGAGACGGCAGACTTGCATTATGGCCATGGCGCCATTGATGCCCAAAGCGAAGCGCTGTGGATTGCCAGCAAACAATTAGAGATCAGCCCTGCAGATGCACTTGATCAGTTAGATCAAATCATCACACCTGATCAACATCAAAATGCCTTGCAAGTTGCTCATACTCGCATCGAGAGTCGCAAACCCTTAGCCTACATATTGGGCGAAGCTTGGCTAATGGGTGTGCCTTTTTTCTGTAGTGAACAAAGTATTGTGCCTCGCTCCTGGATTGCAGAACTCATTGTTGATGGCTCACTGGAAACTTGGTTGCCAGCTGATGGCAAAGCATTGGATCTCTGTACAGGCAACGGCTCATTAGCAATCTTATTGGCATTATCTTGTCCTGACATCCATGTAATAGCATGTGACATTAGCATGCCGGCGCTTTCAGTAGCTTCACGTAATCTCGATCGCCACGGCTTAAGTACTCAAGTGGAATTACTGAGTGGCGATTTGTGGGATGCACTAGAAGAGCCTAATGACGACAATCGTTTTGATTTAATCGTCTGCAATCCACCTTATGTCAATTCAAGCTCTATGAATACCCTGCCTGCTGAATATCATGCAGAGCCTGCCCTTGCTCTAGCCGGTGGTAATGACGGGATGGATTTAATCAGGCGCATCATTGCAGCAGCGCCAGACTACCTAACGGACAGAGGAGCTATTCTGATTGAAATCGGCAATGAGTATGAGCACTTCAAAAAAGCTTTTCCTCAAATACCAGCAATTTGGATGGAAGTATCAGCCGGTGATGAGCAAGTGCTTTTAATTCAGGCAGAAGATCTGCGCTAGGTACTAAAGCAATAATCTGAATTAGCTTAACTCGGCAGCAGCAGCGATTGCCTGATCAATTCTCTCGACCGGTATCACTCGCAACCCAGGAATCTTCGCCTTAGGCATATTCGCCTTTGGAATAATGGCGACAGTAAAGCCAAGCTTTGCAGCTTCCTTAAGCCGCTCTTGACCGCGTGGGCATGGACGAATTTCTCCAGCTAAACCAACCTCACCAAACACGATTAGCTCTTTTGGCAAAGCCCGATTGCGAATCGATGACTGAATTGCTAGGAGTACCGCCAAGTCTGCAGCTGGCTCAGAAATCTTGACGCCACCCACTGCATTTAAAAAGACATCCTGATCAAAACAAGCTACTCCAGCATGACGATGCAATACCGCTAGGAGCATAGCAAGCCTGGCTTGCTCTAAGCCCACAGCCAACCTTCTAGGGTTAGGAATATGCGCTGTATCTACTAGCGCCTGAATCTCTACCAACAAGGGGCGACTACCCTCTTGCGTCACCAAAACACAAGCGCCAGGCACCATCTCAGCATGTTGCGAGAGGAAGATCGCCGAAGGATTAGCAACGCCTCGTAAACCTTTTTCTGTCATAGCAAAAACGCCAAGTTCATTTACTGCGCCAAAGCGATTCTTAATTGAACGCACTAAACGGAATGAAGAATGGGTATCGCCTTCAAAGTAAAGAACAGTATCAACAATATGCTCAAGAACTCGTGGTCCAGCGAGGTGGCCATCTTTAGTGACATGGCCCACCATCAATACGCAAATGCCACTAGACTTTGCAGCCCTCGTTAATTGAGCAGCACACTCCCTTACCTGCGCAACCGAACCAGGCGCAGAACTGAGCACCTCTGAATATAAAGTCTGAATAGAATCGACTACCAATACCTGAGGCTTGATCGTATCCATGATGGATAGCAATTTTTCTAACTGGATTTCAGCAAGAACTTCAAGCTGAGGGGCGTCAAGAGCAATTCGTTTAGCTCGTAGCGCAATCTGTGCGGCAGACTCTTCCCCACTGCTGTAGAGCACGTCCATACCGGCAGCACTCATCTCGGCACAGGCCTGCAATAACAAGGTTGACTTACCAATCCCCGGATCACCACCTAATAAAACTACCCCACCAGGAACTAAGCCACCCCCAAGCACTCGATCAAATTCTTCAACGCCAGTGCTAAATCTTGGCAAGTCTTCTGCAGTAATCGCGGAAAGCTTTTGTCTTGGCAGGGATTGCGCTAAGCCCTGAAAACGAGAATTAGAACTTACCTCAGGCAAACCCTCCTCCAAAGTATTCCAAGCCTGACATGAGGGGCATTGGCCCTGCCATTTGGCAGAACTACCGCCACATGACTGACAGATATAAACAGTTTTAACCTTAGCCAAAGTATTACCTTTTTGTATTGCCGATTGATATCAGCCGAGATTAATCGAGCTGTGTGCCTGCTTTGTTTTCTTGTGCTCGCTTAGGTGCATCCTGCCGGCGCTGCTCTCTATCAGCGGCACGAGTTGCTGCATCCTTTTGTTTTTCGTCATACTCGCGTTGATTGGCAGTACGCTCAGTCACCTTTTCTGGGGCAGCACGCTCAGCAGCTCGTTTAGCATCGCGCTGATCCTTAATGCTCTCACGCAATTTACGCTGCACCTCATGCAGTTCAACTTCTTGCGTCCTAATAGGATCAATCTCCTTACGGTAATCAGCCCTAGCGCTACCTAAGCAGTAATTAACCCAATAGTTTTTATAACAGTCTGATGAAGCCTTTTCCCATCGATATTTTGCCCAGTCACGCTGAACCTCGAGCTCGTTCTCAATTTTATCAAGCTGTGCTAGCTGATCTTCCTCAGCAGGAGTGGCTAAAGCTACTCCACTCAACGAGCAGACTATTAAGAATATCCCAATGAATATTTTTGAGCAGTGCGGGCTAATGACTCTCAAATCTCTACTTTCGCACCTAACTCAACCAAGCGGTTAGCCGGAATCTTAAAGAAGTCTGATTGACGACCCGCATTTTGGTACATCCAGGCAAAAAGGGCCTCGCGCCAAAGAGCCATTCCAGGAAGTTCTGTTGGCACAACAGTATCTCGCGATAAAAAGAAGGATGTATTCATTTCATCTGTCTTCAGACCAAATTGGGATTCGAGCAAATGCAGAATGTGACTGGAATCTGGAGTTTCCTTGAAGCCATACATCGCCCGGATAAGATAGATATTAGGACCCAACTCTTTTAGAGTAATCCGTTGATCATCATTTACGTATGGGACATCCCAAATGCTGACCTTTAGAAAGAAAACTCGCTCATGAAGTACGTGATTATGTTTTAGGTTGTGCAACAAAGAAACAGGGACGTAATCAACGTGCGCCGTTAAAAAAATCGCAGTGCCCTCCACGCGATGAGGAGGGTTTTTTAATAAAGAAGTAATGAAGTCATCCAATCGTATGCCCCCATCGACGGCTCGTGCCCGCAAAATTTGACGGCCCTGGTACCAAGTCATCATCAACAAGAATCCAACGGAACCTACAATTAGAGGGAACCAGCCGCCCTCCATCACCTTGCTTAAGTTGGATGCAAAAAATCCAATGTCAACTGCTAAAAATAATCCAATTACTGTACTGACTAAAACTACATTCCATTTCCATACCGCTTTCATAACAACGGCAGCTAAAAGGGTTGTCATCAGCATCGTAGTTGAAACGGCAATACCGTAGGCAGAAGCTAAGCTCTCGGACTTTTTAAAGCCAAGCACAATTGCAATCACAATTGCGCACAAGATCCAGTTAATGAAAGGAACATAAATTTGCCCCTTTTCTTTTTCTGAAGTGAAAAGAATCTTCATGCGCGGCAAGAAGCCCAGCAAAATAGCCTCGCTCGTCATAGAATAAGCACCCGAGATACATGCTTGGGAAGCAATAACGGTCGCAACTGTCGCTAAAATCACCAGTGCAAAGGTATAGGACTCCGGGACCATTAAGAAGAAAATATTGGACAAAGTCTCTGGCTGAGTTAAAAGCATAGCTCCTTGACCAAAATAATTTAAAAGCAAGCAAGGCATTACCAATAAAAACCAAGCATATTTGATCGGCTTGATTCCAAAGTGGCCCATATCTGCGTATAGAGCTTCGGCACCTGTCAGCACCAAGAAAATTGATCCAGTCACCACGAAAGCAACTGCAGAATCCTTCAGCATAAAACTGATGGCATACACAGGATTTAGCGCATACAAAATTTCAGGCGCATTTTGAATTTGATACAAGCCCATGACTGCAAGAGAGCCAAACCATATCAACATAATTGGCCCGAAGAGAGATCCGACCGCGCTAGTACCCTTCTTTTCGAAAATAAATAAACAAAGCAGAATACCAATGGTAAGCGGGAGTATGTAAGGTATAAAACTAGTCGAGACCACCTCAGTGCCCTCAATCGCAGATAACACTGAAATAGCGGGAGTGATAACCGCATCACCATAAAACAGACACGCTCCTAGTACGCCAGTAATAATCAATACTAGTGAGCGCTTAGAACCTGACTTTGCGGTTCTCATTGCCAGAGCCATTAAGGACAAAATTCCGCCTTCACCATGGTTATTAGCGCGCATTACAAATAAAACATACTTAAGCGAAACCACGACAACAAATGCCCAAAAAATCATTGAGATCACACCAAAGATAGATTCTGAGTTCATTGGAATACCATGCTGGGGATCAAAGCATGCCTTAAGTGCATAGAGTGGACTAGTTCCAATATCACCAAACACAATCCCGATTGCACCGAGCGCAAGAGCGGCTAAGCCACCCTTTTTCTTTTCTTCTACATATTTAATGTCCACTGGACGCAGTAAATCAGATTGAGAAAACTCCGGATTGCTAACTGACATGATTCATCCTTATGCGAAATTAATATTTGTGCACTTGTTGCGTGGCAATATATTACTCCTTATGCAGCTTGGCGAAGAGCGCTATTTAGCCCTTAAAAACGCTTTATTTATGCACCAATTAAAGGTAAACCTCGACAGAGAGGCCCTAAAAATGGTAGAATCTCAGCTTCAGACGCGGGGTGGAGCAGTCTGGCAGCTCGTCGGGCTCATAACCCGAAGGTCGTAGGTTCAAATCCTGCCCCCGCAACCAAATTTAAAACCTTCTAATTCATTGAGTTAGAAGGTTTTTTACTTTGAAGCTCGAGAATTTGGCTTATTCTCCCATGCTAGGCTAAAAAGTAATCTCTGGCTTTATTGGGATGTACGGGTCTTCTGACTGAGTCGCAAGCACTTCAGCTTCTTCTTCCCCTTGGGGTTGTTGATAAAGTTTTGAACCTCTGAAATCTTGTGACATCTGGGTCTGTCCGTCAACCTCATTCACAGAAATTGCTGGTGAAATAGGCTGAGAATTAAATTGCTCCAATTGCTCCTTGGTATACGGCGAGTAAGAAGTAGCCTGAGCTAAGACATGGAGTGGGTTTAAATACAGACAGCACACCGCCAAAAAAATGAAAAATCGTTTTAGCTCAATCATCGGCTTGTTTCCATTAATTTTTTCCAGCGAGGTAATACTTGCATGGCGTTTTGCCACACAGCAACAGCAAACTCATCACTACTTATGCCGCGAACTTCCGCTAATACACTGGCAATTCGGGGTAAAAATGCAGGTTCGTTAAACGCAATACCCTCTTCGCGCAACCATGCTGGCGGTATATCCGGTGCATCCGTCTCGGTAACAATGCCATCTATCGATAACTCCTTTAACAATCGACGAATCTGCAATGCTCGTTCAAAAGTTGCGGCGCCACCAAAACCCAATTTAAATCCAAGCGCGATAAATTGTTCCGCCTGTTGAAAGCTGCCATTGAATGCATGGGCTATTCCACTTGGAATACTTCTACAGCGAAGTGCTTTCAGGATCGCATCTTGTGAACGACGCACATGCAAAACCACCGGCAATTGAAATTGCTCAGCCAGATCAAGTTGCGCGTGAAAGAACCATTCTTGTCGTTTCGGATCTAGGCCTTCAACAAAATAATCTAAGCCAATCTCACCAATGCCAACAAAGCGAGGATCAGATAAAGATTGATCTATCTGGTCTTTCAGAATGGAGATATCGGATTGTTTTGCCTGATTGATGTAGAGCGGGTGAATTCCCAGCGTATAGACCAGTCCTGAGATTTTCTCAGCGTATTGAGAGGCAAGCGCTCGGACATTATCACAGTCAGAGGCTTTAACCGTTGGCAGAAGGATTGCCTTAACACCATTCTGAGCTGCAGCTTCGATAACTTGAGGAAAATTTCTCTTGAACTCAGGCGCATCCAGATGGCAATGGGTGTCAACCCACGATTGGGGCTGACTCATGCAGCGAAGTTCTTTAATACTCCGCGCTCTAAATGCAAAATACGATCACAACGTTTGGCGCGAATGGGGTCATGGGTCACGATCACGAAGGCTGTGCCCTGCTCACGCGCTATATCCAACATCAAATCAAACACACTATCAGCCGTCTCTGTATCAAGATTACCTGTGGGCTCATCTGCTAAGACGCAATCGGGATTACCCACCAAAGCACGCGCAACTGCAACGCGCTGACGCTCTCCACCGGATAACTCTCCGGGGGTGTGAAGCTCTCTTGCAGCCAAGCCAACGGATTTTAGAATCTTGCTGGCTCTATCCATGGACTCTTCATTACTCAATCCACGAATGCGCAAAGGCAAAGCCACGTTCTCCTGAGCACTGAATTCATCTAAGAGGTGATGGAATTGATAAATAAAGCCAAGACTGTGATTGCGCAATTGATCTAATTTGGTAACCGATAAGTTATTCAGATGGGATCCAGCCAGAACAACAGAGCCAGCACTTGGGGTATCTAAACCGCCCAAAAGGTGTAACAAAGTACTTTTACCTGAGCCAGATGAGCCAACGATCGCAACCTTCTCTGACGGGAACACATCCAAATAGATGCCCTTGAGAACCTCAACTGCTGAAGGGCCTTGGCCATAGGTCTTGGCCAAATCTCTGGCACTTAGCACCAAGCTGTTTGAGTTATTGATAGCCTCACTCATAACGTAGGGCCTCCGCTGGTTGCACCTTAGCAGCGCGACGGCTTGGATATAAGGTGGCTAAAACTGATAAGCCAAATGCCATGAGGCCAACGGTGAGTACATCTGAAAATCTCACATCTGATGGAAGTTCGCTGATGAAATAGACGTCACGTGGCAAGAAGCGCACGCGGAAAATGGCTTCAATCGCCGGAACAATCACATCAATATTGAATGCAATGAGCAGCCCCAAACCAACGCCAGCCAGAGACCCAAGTAATCCGATTGCCAAACCTTGGACTAAGAAAATGCGCTGAATCAATCCAGGGCTTGCACCCATTGTTCTTAAGATGGCGATGTCTGCCTGCTTTTCATTCACAGTCATCACCAAAGTAGATACCAAATTAAAGGCAGCAACGGCAATAATCAAAGTCAGAATGATGAACATCATCTTCTTTTCAGTCTGAACTGCGGCAAACCAATTGCGATTTGATCTTGACCAGTCTGTAACCCATAATGCTTGAGGCACGACTTGAGTTAACTCAGCAGCCACCTCTGGAGCGCGCTGCATGTCATCCACTTTCACACGTAAGCCTGTAGGCTCATGCAAGCGTAATAAGGCAGCAGCATCTTTCCAATGCATGATGGCTAAAGAGCTGTCGTATTCATAGTGACCACTATCGACAATGCCAACCACCTCAAGCGTGCGCATTCTGGGCATGGCACCTGCTGGCGTTAGATCACTCTCAGGAACGATCATGTTGATGCGATCGCCTACTCGTGCGCCCACCATTGAGGCAAGTTGGGCACCCAAGGCAACACCAAATTTGCCCGGCTGAAGATCATTGATACTGCCAGCAACAAATTGTTTTGGTAGGTCCGAAACCTTACCCTCTTCTTCAGGCAAGACGCCCCGAATAGCAACGCCACGCATCACACTTTCGCGGCTCAATAAACCTTGAGAGCTCACCATGGGTGCAACACCGATTACGTGAGGCTGCGCAGCTACCTTCAGGGCAAGTGGCTCCCAATTAGCAAGCCCATCAGGTGCGGTAATTTCTACATGGGATAAAACGGAGAGCATCCGATCGCGAACTTCCTTCTGAAAACCATTCATCACAGAAAGCACCACAATCAGCGAAGCAACGCCAAGAGCTATCCCTGCGGTAGAGATCCCTGAGATAAAAGATAGAAAACCATCGCGCTTTCCGACCGTCTTACGACGCTTGGATCGGGTGTAGCGAAGGCCAATTTCTAGCTCAATAGGAAGTCTTAACATAACCACAGTTTAGTGAATCTGGCGGGCATACTGATGGAATACTGAATTGCCACCTAAAATTAGGGGAATGACTGCTAACATGATCCACAGAAAGCGCTTTACCCTGATGCTCTCGGGGGAGGATGCATTGGAGCTTGATAACCACCCGATCGGGAGCGCACCGCTCAATGGCTTACCCCATGAGCGCTTCCTCTTGGGGGAAAAGGTGCCTGCGGCACCCATCTTACTTTTGGGTCGATCTCAACTGACAGTCAACCCCAACGAAATGATTGCTTGTTTACAGCCAGTCCACCTACATGCCACCCGTGATCATCTGGTTCTGATGAGTCAAGGCCAAGTTGATCTCAGCCATGAGGAATCAGCAAAATTACTTAAAGTGGTACTCCCTTTTATTGAGGAAGATTTTCAGAGTCCAGTACTTTTGCAAGGTCAGCATTATTGGTTCATTGTTGCCGGCCCATTTGCTAGCCTAGCAAGCCACAGCATTGACCAAGCCCATGGTCGCAATATTGATTGGTGGATGCCTCGCGATACGCATGAAGATGGCGTAGCCAAAACGTGGCGCAAACTCCAAAATGAAATTCAGATGCTTTGGCATATTGATCCCGTCAATGAGATCCGTGAGCAACGCGGCGCCCCTATGATCAATTCGATTTGGATTAGTGGCATTGGAAAACTGAATGATGTCCAAACGCCAGAATTATTGAAGCAATCTCAGAATATCTATGGAGAGCACCCTCTCCTAGGAGGACTCTCAAAATTGCTCAACATTGCCCATCAAAAAAAACTCCCTTTAGCCAACTCTTCTGATTTAGCCAATGGCTTTGGCTGGTTTAGCCATCCCGAATCGATTTGGCCAACACTGAAGCAAGCATTGGTTGATAAGGCGCTTGATGAAGTGACGATCATTGATTTTCCCAAGGGAGAAAAGCGTGAACGTACGTTCACAATAAGAGACCTGCAGAAAAAATCTTTACTGTTTTGGCGTAAAGCTGAGGAGCTCAACTGGAAAGAGATTGCTAAGCAATGAGTCAATTTTCTCAACGCCCCGTTTCGCAAAGAACCAGCGCCTGGCTAGAGCAAAGTGGTTTACACCCACTACTAGCAAGGCTCTTTGCAGCACGCGGCGTGCAATCACCCGATGAGTTGTCGCTTGATCTCAAAAAATTACTTTCCCCAACTGAGCTCAAAAACTGTTTAAGCACAGCAAGTCTGTTAGCGGACATTCTTGAGAAAAAAGAACCTATGCTGGTGGTTGCTGACTATGACTGCGATGGCGCAACTGCCTGTGCTGTAGCAGTTCGTGGCTTAAAGATGCTGGGTGGACCAGAAACCCTCATTCAGTTTTTAGTACCCAATCGTTTCACAATGGGTTATGGCCTCACGCCTGAGGTTGTTGAATTGGCTGCGCAACAAAATCCTAAGCCCAAATATCTCATTACCGTTGATAACGGTATTGCCAGCGAAGCTGGTGTAGATCGCGCCCGCGAGCTCGGTATGGAGGTGATTGTTACCGACCATCACCTACCAGGCGATCAACTTCCTAAAGCCACTGCGATTGTGAACCCCAATCAACCGGGCTGCAGTTTTCCTAGCAAGGCTTTAGCCGGAGTTGGTGTGATGTTTTATTTATTGGTTGCATTACGTGCAGAGTTACGCAATCGCGGAAAATTTACTAATGAGAATCAACCTAAGATTGAGAATCTTTTAGATCTCGTTGCATTGGGTACTGTTGCTGACGTTGCGCAACTTGATCGCAATAATCGTATTTTGGTTTCCAATGGTTTGAAGCGCATTCGCGTAGGTATTTGCCAAGTAGGTATAGGCGCTTTATTTCAGGCGGCGCGGCGAGATCCCCGCAGTGCAAATACGTTTGATCTCGGTTTCGCTATCGGTCCTCGTCTCAATGCAGCCGGTCGACTTGCTGATATGACGCTGGGCATTCGTTTGTTGCTGAGTGATAACGCTGAGCAAGCGCTAGAACTTGCTCAAGAGCTTGATCGCATTAATCGCGAACGCCGCGTCATTGAAACTGGGATGCAAGAAGCGGCTCTAGCCCATCTCGCCGAAGATGAATTGGCGGGGACTATGGCAGAGCGCACTAGCATTTGCCTTTGGAATCCAGAATGGCACCAAGGTGTAGTCGGCATCGTTGCCTCACGCCTGAAGGAGCGCTTTAATCGTCCCGCGCTTGTTTTCGCTCCCGCCGAAGGCGCTACTGGTAAAGAACTTAGAGGCTCAGGTAGGTCATTGACGGGCTTTCATTTGCGGGATGCATTGGATTTAGTTTCCAAACGCGAGCCTGGTCTGATCTTAAAGTTTGGTGGCCACGCCATGGCGGCTGGCCTCACGATTCGCAAAGCCGACTTTGAAAAGTTTGAGGCAGTGTTTCAGAAAATCGCTAGTGAACTCTTAAGCGATGAGCTATTGGAGCGTCGGCACATCCACGATGGCGCTCTAGCCTTATCTGAATTCACTCCAGAAACGGGCGACCTCCTCGCCGAAGAAATCTGGGGACAAGGCTTTCCTCAGCCCATCTTTTATGGCAAATTTGAGATCAGCCAACAAAGTCTGATGAAAGACAAGCACCTACGCCTGCAATTGCGCCCTCTCGGAGAAGGCTCGCTTGCTAGCAAACCATTTACTGGGGTTTGGTTTAACCGCACCCAGACCCTGCCAGAAAAGGCCAATCTAGCCTACCGCCTCGTAACTGACCGATATCAAGGGCGAGCGAGGGTTCAGCTCATGATCGAAGCACACGACGAGAGTTAAAGAGTCTAGGCTTAGGGGCCCTGGAGTAATAACCCCCCTATAATTGGGGGATGGAAGCTGAACAACTAAACACTATTTCGAATACCCTATCTGACCTGCTTAACCGTGAGCAAGCACTTCGGGGGTATCTTTGACTTCGAAGTAAAGTCACGACGTCTTACTGAAGTTAACTCTATTCTTGAAGATCCCACCATCTGGGACGATCAAAAGAAGGCTCAAGCACTCGGCAAAGAGAAAAAATTGCTCGATGGCGTGGTCTCTACCCTCACTGATTTAAATGCCAATATTACTAGTGCCCTTGAACTCTTTGATATGGCCAAAGAAGAAAGTGATTTTGAAACCATCGGTGCGATCCAAACAGATGTTGAAGGCTACAGCAAGGTCATTGGGGATTTAGAATTCCGTCGCATGTTCCATAACGAAATGGATCCATGCAACTGCTTTATTGATATTCAAGCTGGTGCAGGCGGTACTGAAGCTTGCGACTGGGCAAGCATGCTCTATCGCCAGTATCTGAAATACTGTGAACGCAAAGGCTATAAAACAGAAATTCTCGAAGAGTCTGATGGCGATGTTGCCGGCATTAAGAGTGCCACTATTAAAGTGGATGGTGATTATGCCTACGGTCACCTGCGCTCGGAAACGGGTGTGCATCGCTTGGTCCGCAAATCACCTTTTGACTCTTCAAATGGTCGTCATACCTCTTTCGCAAGTATTTATGTGTATCCAGAAATTGATGACTCGATTGAGATTGACGTCAATCCAGCGGATATTCGTACTGATACCTATCGCGCCTCTGGTGCTGGTGGTCAGCACATTAATAAAACCGACTCAGCCGTACGCTTAACCCATCTACCAACCGGTATCGTGGTGCAGTGTCAGAACGACCGTAGCCAACACCGTAACCGTGCTGAAGCCATGACGATGTTGAAGTCCCGCTTATACGAGCATGAAATGCAAAAGCGTCGGGTAGAGCAGGATAAGCTTGAGGCTACCAAAACCGATGTGGGTTGGGGTCATCAGATACGCTCCTATGTCTTGGATCAAAGCCGTATTAAAGACTTACGCACCAATGTTGAGATCTCTAATACCCAGAAAGTATTGGATGGCGACCTCGATGCCTTCATTGAAGCCAGCTTAAAGCAAGGCGTTTAACCTTCACTGCAACCATCAAAAAATATGAACGATAAAACGAATTTAGGCACTACGCCATCCCCAACTACTGAAGTAGTTGATGAGAATCACATCATTGCGGAGCGTCGTGAAAAGTTAGTCAAGTTACGCGAAGCTGGTGTCGCCTTCCCCAACGACTTTGTCCCCACTCATCTAGCGGCAGATCTACATACTCACTACGACAGCCTCACTAAAGAAGAATTGGCTGATAAGAAGATTCATGTGAAGGTTGCTGGTCGTATGGTACTCAAGCGCGTGATGGGTAAGGCAAGTTTTGCGACCATCCAAGACCGTAGCGGACAAATTCAGTTCTATATTAGCGATGAGTTGAGTGGTGCGGATACCCATGGTGCGTTTAAGCACTGGGATATGGGCGACTTCATTTCTGCAGAAGGCAATCTCTTTAAAACAAATAAAGGCGAACTCTCAGTTGAATGTAGCAACCTGCGCTTACTCAGCAAATCACTGCGCCCTCTGCCTGACAAATTCCATGGCCTCTCCGATTTAGAGACTAAGTATCGCCAACGTTATGTGGATTTGATTGTCAATCCAGAAAGTCGCAATGTCTTTAAATCGCGTAGTAATGCTATCGCTTCATTGCGTCGCCATATGCTTGATGCTGACTTCATGGAAGTTGAAACACCAATGCTTCACCCGATTCCTGGTGGAGCAACCGCTAAGCCTTTTATCACCCATCACAATGCTTTAGATATGCAGATGTTCTTGCGTATCGCCCCAGAGCTTTACCTCAAGCGCTTAGTAGTAGGTGGCTTTGAGCGTGTGTTTGAAATTAACCGCAACTTCCGCAATGAAGGCGTGAGTCCACGTCACAATCCAGAGTTCACGATGATGGAATTCTACGCAGCCTATACAGACTACAACTGGCTAATGGATTTCACTGAGAATATGATCCGTGCAGCGGCAATGGACTCCCAAGGTACTGCAGTCTTAACTCACCAAGGTCGTGAGCTGGACTTAAGTAAGCCATTTCACCGTCTAACGATTACAGAAGCTATTCTTAAGTACGGACCACAATCCAATAAGACCTATGAGCCAGCGCAATTAGAAGATGCTGATTTCATTCGTTCTGAATTGAAAAAGGGTGGCGAAAACCCAGACAGCCCGACACTGAAGAATGCCGGCATTGGCGCTTTGCAATTGGCCTTGTTTGAATTGGTCGCAGAAGAACATCTCTGGGAGCCAACTTACATCATTGATTACCCAATTGAAGTCAGCCCCTTAGCCCGTGAATCCGATACACGCCCGGGCATTACTGAGCGTTTTGAACTCTTCATTACCGGACGTGAAATTGCTAACGGCTTCTCAGAATTAAATGATGCCGAAGACCAGGCTAATCGCTTCCGTAAACAAGTAGAGCAAAAAGAAGCTGGCGACGAAGAGGCAATGTACTTCGATCATGACTTCATCCGCGCCCTTGAATACGGTATGCCTCCAACTGGCGGTTGCGGTATTGGTATCGACCGTTTGGTCATGCTCCTCACGGATGTGCCGAACATCCGTGACGTGATTCTTTTCCCTCACCTGCGTCGCGAAGAAGAGTAAGTTCTACCAAATACATTGTCAAATGAAAGTTTGGAGGCAAAATAAAGTCACCCTAGGGTGACTTTATTCATTGCGGCACTACTTATTTTCTTGCTTAAGCAGCCACTTGGGTGGGCAAACCTTTTTCATCAAAGACGCCTTCGAACAAAGCCGAGCTTAAATAACGCTCAGCAGTATCCGGCAGGATCACCACAATGGTTTTACCTTCGTACTCTGGTCTCTTAGCAAGACGCACAGCTACAGCAGCTGCAGCACCGCAGGAGATGCCAACCAAGATACCCTCTTCTTTGGCAATGCGGCGGGCAAACTCAATGGCTTCCTCATTGGTAACTTGCTCAACCCTATCAACCACAGAAAGGTCTAAGTTCTCTGGCACAAAGCCCGCTCCAATTCCTTGAATCTTATGTGGGGCTGGCTTGATCTCTTCACCATTGAGTTTTTGAGTAATCACCGGACTTGCAGTTGGCTCCACTGCCACGACTTCAATGGCTTTCTTCTTAGCGTGTTTGATGTAACGACCAACACCAGAAATTGTGCCACCAGTGCCAACACCGGCTACAAACACATCAATCTTGCCTTCGGTGTCATCCCAGATTTCTGGGCCGGTAGTTTTTTCATGAATCGCTGGATTAGATGGATTGCTAAATTGCTGTAGCAATACATATTTACTTGGATCAGACTCGGCAATCTCTTTTGCTTTGGCAATGGCGCCATTCATTCCCTTGGGACCTTCAGTCAAAACAATCTTCGCACCCAAAGCAGTTAATAACTTGCGACGCTCTAAGCTCATAGTCTCAGGCATTGTTAGGGTCAGCGGAATGCCGCGCGCAGCAGCCACGAATGCCAAAGCAATGCCTGTATTGCCACTAGTAGGCTCAACCAACTCTTTGCCAGGCCCGAGCAAACCTTTTTCTTGTGCGTCATTAATCATTGCTACACCGATTCGACACTTGACTGAGTAAGCAGGGTTGCGCCCTTCAATCTTTGCTAGAACAGTTGCCTTGGCGCCATCAGTGACGCGGTTCAATCGGACTAAAGGTGTGTGCCCAATCGTTTGCGAGTTATCGGTAAAGTAAGTCATGTGGCTTCCTTAAATCAAAGAATCTAAAAATGAAAGAATGATGGTGAATAGATCTTATGGGAATGTCTTCATTTAGCCAAAGAAGTTCTCGTCATAAGGTCAGTACTATAAGTTCTAACGGGGCTTTTTGAAGAATGTCGCTGCTAAAACAATCAGCAAAACACCAAACCACAATAAAGACCATTCTGGCACTTGCAGACCTAGAATGGCGGGTAATTGAGCAGAGCAGAGGCCGTCCGCCTTAAATAACCAAGGCAAGCCCTGCACTACCTGAAATTGATTAATCCAGAGCTCTAAAGGATCAATTCCACAAGAAGCACCTGGATGAGATAAGAGCCAGACATGATGCCCAGCAACCGCCACCCCGTAACCAGCAGCCAAAATTGCCAAACCATGAAAGAGCTTTCTCAGAGGATTAAAACTGGCAGCTATAACGCAGGCGACCGCAATGCCGAAGTAGCCCAACCTTTGCAAAATACATAAAGGGCACGGCAGAAAACTCACGTCCTGATAGCCCACCTGCTGGAGGATGACTGCGAAAGCAACCAAACCTAGGCTAATGAGGGAGAGGAATAGGTATTGGCTTTTATTCATATAGATATGATAGCTAAAGGGTTAGGAACGCTATCTAAATCGCCTCTTTATTACCAAAAGTCTGATCTATATCACGAGTGAGTCCTACTTTTTGCGTGCTTCCTATCAAAATCCCCCCTCAAGAATGGGATAATTGATGTTTTGCTATCTTCTAACGAATCCATATTTATGGCCGCATATCAGACCGAAACTGTTCTCACTGTTCACCACTGGAACGACACCCTATTTAGCTTCACCACCACCAGAAATAAGGGCTTACGTTTTCGTAGCGGCCATTTCTTGATGATTGGTCTGGAGGTTGAAGGCAAACCACTCGTCAGAGCTTATAGCGTTGCGAGCCCCAACTATGAAGAACACCTCGAGTTCTTGAGCATTAAAGTTCAAAATGGTCCACTCACCTCACGCTTACAAAAAATCCAAGTTGGCGATCCCATCTTAGTAAGCGAGAAGTCTGTTGGCACCTTGGTGATCGATGACTTGAACCCGGGAAAACATCTTTACCTGTTTAGTACTGGCACAGGCCTTGCGCCATTCATGAGCATCATTCGTGATCCAGAAACTTACGACAAGTTTGAAAAAGTCGTACTCATTCATGGTGTCCGTTTGGTAAGCGAACTTGCTTATGCCGATTACCTTAAAAATGAACTCACGCAAGATGAGTTCTTAGGTGAAATCATTCGTGAGAAATTAATCTACTACCCAACCGTGACTCGTGAAGCTTTCACGCACACTGGTCGCTTAACTACTGCGATTGAATCAGGCCAACTGTTTAAAGATATCGGTCTGCCGCCTTTAGATCCAGCAGTCGATCGTGCGATGATTTGCGGCAGCCCATCAATGCTTAAAGAAACTTCTGAGATGTTAGATGCCAAAGGCTTTAAGGTCTCTCCAAGTCTTGGTCAACTAGGTGACTACGTCTACGAACGTGCTTTCGTTGAGAAGTGATAGATATTCTGTATATAGCTAAAAGTAATTTAGATATCGCTATATATTCCTTGTAGATATATAGACCCCTTGGTACATTGTCTTTAACGAGATATTTACCAAGGAATCGAAGTGTCCCCAGTCAGAGAGCATTACAACCCCGTGATTACCAACTTATTGCGTGAGCACGATCGACTGCCACACGACAAGGTTGACGAGCGCAAAAGCTTTCAGCGACAAATCCTGTTTCTCATGAATGCTATCAAGCTCGAAGAGTTTGAACAGTCATTTGCATAAGCAAGGGAAGCGCTAAAAATGATCCAATTTTTTCTAGACTCTTCTCAATTTATTATCTCTGGTGCGCTTGTTGGACTCCTAGTTGGAATGACTGGTGTTGGTGGCGGCTCCTTAATGACGCCTTTGTTGACGATCATTTTTGGAGTGGCCCCCACTACTGCAGTTGGGACCGACTTAGCATTTGCAGCGATCACCAAAGGATTTGGTACTGCTGCCCACAAACTTCATGGAAATGTTCGGTGGAATATTGTGCGACTGCTGTGTATTGGAAGTTTAACTACAGCAATTCTTTCAATACTCGCACTGAGATATATAGGGCCAGTTTCAAAAAACTTCAATCACCTCATTAGCATTTCAATTGGAATTTCAGTTCTTCTCACGGCTGGATCACTTTTATTTAGGGCCAAGATTTTGAACTGGGTGCAAAAAAATCCTGATTTATTACCAAGCGGATCTAATTTAACAATAGCGACCATTTCAGTTGGTGCTGTCATCGGAGTTTTGGTAACAGTTTCATCGATTGGCGCAGGCGCCATAGGCGCAACATTGATATTGGTCCTCTATCCTGATCTAAAGCCTGCGCAAGTCGCAGGTACAGACATTGCCTACGCAGTTCCCCTGACTGCCTTAGCTGGTATGGGTCACTGGTGGCTAGGCAACGTCCATTTTGATTTACTTTTTGGTCTCTTGCTTGGATCTGTTCCAGCTATCTGGCTCGGGGCTAAGTTGTCCAGCACGCTATCCGAGCGCGCAACGCGAACCACACTTGCAGCAACTTTATTTTTAGTCGGAATTAAACTCGTTTCCTCATGATGACTCCTGAATTTTGGTCAATCCCAGCTAGCGCCCTAACAGCCTCTGAACTTGCAGAAAAGACTTCAACCCTCAAACAAAGATTGCTGAGCATTACTGAGAAGTTCTCAGACGTGCGTTTTGCCACTAGCCTAGCCGCTGAAGATATGGTGATCACTCATGCGATTGCACAGTCCAAAGCAAAGATTGCTTTATTCACACTGGCAACTGGTCGTTTGCATCAAGAGACCGTGGAAATGACTAAAACCACTGAAGATCACTACGGAATTGCAATTCCTAAAGCTTTTCCAGAAGAATCTGATGTTCAAGCCTTTATTGATCAATATGGCATGAATGGTTTTTATAATGGTGAAGAGGCTAAGAAAGCGTGTTGCGGCGCCCGCAAGATCAAGCCATTAAACACTGCACTGATTGGTGCTGATGCATGGCTGACCGGTCAAAGACGGGAACAATCTACTACTCGCGTTGAACTCAATTTCGAAGAGCGTGATGATGCAAGAGGTATCTCCAAGTTCAATCCATTATTTGATTGGACTGAAGCCGATATCTGGACTTATATCAAACAAGAAAATGTACCGATTCACCCGCTACATTTAAAGGGCTACCCCAGCATTGGATGCGAACCCTGCACACGTCAAGTCAAAAAAGGTGAAGATATTCGGGCTGGTCGTTGGTGGTGGCTACAAAGCGATAGTAAAGAATGTGGTCTGCACGTCAACAAATAATTAATCCCAAAGAAGAACGAAGTACAGAATGCAAGAAAATATATTATTAGATGATCATTTGGATTGGCTTGAAGCGGAATCCATTTACATTATTCGTGAAGTAGTGGCGCAGTGCTCCAATCCAGCTATGCTGTTCTCTGGTGGTAAAGACTCTATCGTTATGTTCCACTTGGCTCGCAAGGCTTTTCAGTTTGGCGATCGCCCTGTAAAGCTCCCTTTCCCAATCTTGCACATTGATACTGGCCATAACTATCCAGAAGTCATTGCCTATCGTGATTCCGTCGTTGAAAAGACTGGCGTAAAACTGATAGTTGGTCACGTAGAAGACTCCATTACAAAGGGTACAGTGCGCCTACGCAAAAAAACCGACTCACGTAATGCTGCTCAAGCTGTTACATTGCTTGAAGCCATTGCCGAACATGAATTCGATGCTCTCATGGGCGGCGCCCGTCGCGACGAAGAAAAGGCCCGCGCTAAAGAACGCATCTTTTCCTTCCGTGATGAATTCGGTCAATGGGATCCGAAAGCTCAACGTCCAGAACTATGGAACCTCTATAACGCTCATATTGCCAAGGGTGAGAATATGCGTGTTTTTCCAATCTCGAATTGGACTGAGCTTGATATCTGGCAATATATTGCTCGTGAAAAACTAGAGCTACCAAGCATTTACTACACCCATAAACGTGAGGTAGTTAGAAAAAATAGTCTGTTACTCCCGGTAACAGATGTCACACCAAAAGCTCCTGGTGACATTAGTGAAGTATTGGATGTCCGCTTCCGGACTGTTGGCGATATCAGCTGTACCTGTCCAGTGCTCAGTACTGCAGCCAACCCTATTGACATCATTGCCGAAACCGCCATTACCGAAATTACTGAGCGTGGCGCCACTCGCATGGACGATCACACTAATGAGGCCTCGATGGAGCGCCGTAAGAAAGAAGGTTACTTCTGATGACTCAAACACCAAATCAGCAGCAAAACGTAGTGCGCTTTATCACCGCTGGCAGTGTTGATGACGGTAAAAGCACGCTCATTGGCCGCCTGCTCTATGACACTAAGTCTATTTTGGTTGATCAGCTGGAGGCACTCTCCAAAACCAAGCATGCTCGTGTAACCTCTTCTGATGCTGGCGTAGATTTAGCACTCTTAACCGATGGTCTTGAGGCTGAGCGTGAGCAAGGCATCACTATTGATGTTGCCTATCGTTACTTCTCCACACCAAAGCGCAAGTTCATCGTTGCTGATGCGCCAGGGCATGTGCAGTACACCCGCAACTTAGTCACCGGAGCGTCCCAATCGGATGTTGCTGTGATTCTGGTTGATGCGAGTCGCGTGGATTTAAATACCACACCAGCAATTCTCTTGGCACAAACCAAGCGGCATGCCGCGATTGTTCATTTATTGGGGCTACGTCATGTGGTCTTCGCCGTGAATAAGATGGACTTGTTTAACTTTGATGAGAAGACTTTCAATACCATCGCAGTCGCTATTGAAGACTTGGCCCAAAAGATTGGCTTACCAAAACCAATCTTAATACCAATCTCCGCCTTACTGGGTGCTAATGTTGTGACAGCCAGTAAAGATATGCCTTGGTATAAAGGCCCTACCCTGCTCGAATGGCTAGAAGGTTTGAATACCAGTCCTCAGTCTGAAAAAACAGAATTGCGCTTTCCCGTTCAATATGTAGCACGTCAAGACGGCAGTGCTTCGGATGACTTCCGTGGCTACCTCGGTCAAATTGAATCTGGCAGTATTCGTAAGGGTCAGAAGATCAAAGTACTCCCTGGAAATACTGAAGCTACGGTTGCAGAGATCTATTTGGGCAATCGTTCAAACGGTGATCAGGCTAATAGGAATAATAAAGTAGAGTCCGCACAAACCGGCGAAGCTGTTGCTATTCGTTTAGCTGAAGATATTGATGTTTCTAGGGGTTGCCTCTTCGTGGGTGCCGATGATCCAATGCCACCCACTCTCAGCAAAAAGATCTCTGCAGATCTTTGCTGGCTTGATAGTGAGCCGCTTTCACTCAGTCGTAAATATGCTTTGCGTCACACCACTAATACCGTTGGCGCAAAAGTGAAAGAAATTAAACAAGTACTGGATGTGGAAACTCTATCCCATGCTAGCAATACCCACCCCTTAACCGCCAATGAGATTGGTCGCATTGACTTGGTGTTGCAAAAGCCAATCGCTGCCGATTTATTTGATCAGTCTCAGTGTACTGGTGCTTTCATTTTGATTGATGAAGCCACCAACCACACCGTTGCTGCTGGCATGATTCGTGAGGTAGTTGCTCAGTAAGCGCTTTCTTCATAAGCAAGAAAAAAGCCACCCCGAAGGATGGCTTAAAAGAAAATCTATGGAGGTACTGCTAAAAAATGAACTACAGGATCATACTAATCCTGCGCTTATCAGCAATTTATGACAATTGCGTGATTAAGGTGCCCAATGCACCAATTTAATGCATACAGTGCGTTTTGTTTTAGTGATTCTCTTTGGCGTGGTTAATCGAGTACTTTGGAATTTCAATCACCAAGTCCTCACGAGCAACGATTGCCTGGCAGGATAGGCGTGACTGGGGGTTGAGACCCCAAGCACGGTCAAGCATGTCTTCCTCGTTTTCATCTGGAGGATTAAGACTATTAAGCCCCTCCCTAACAATCACATGACAGGTAGTGCAGGCACAAACCATATCGCAGGCGTGTTCAATGGGAATGTGATTCTCCAATAGCGCCTCACAAATAGAGGTTCCTGGGGCAACTTCAACTACCGCACCTTCTGGACAATATTCACTATGAGGAAGAACAACGATTTGGGTCATGACTGGATTTCTAAGGATTTATATAGGTATTAGATTTCGGCAACATTCTTACCAGCTAATGCTTTGTGAATGCTTGCATTCATACGCATCTGGGCAAATTCATCTGTGGCCTTTGCAGCGCGGTCGACAGCTTTTCGAACCACTGCGCTATCAACTTCTTCTGTCAGAATCTTTTGGAGGATTGCCATCTCTTGATCGATGGTCGATTGCTCTTCTATGTTGAGCAAAGCACGATCACTATCCAATGCAGTCTGTACGGCATCCAATAAGCGCTGCGCATTGACCTGCTCTTCTCGCAAGGATCTAGACAATAAATCCTCTTTTGCAGATGCAAACCCATCCTGCAACATGCGAGTAATTTCCGCATCAGTCAAACCATAGGAAGGCTTGATATCGATCGAAGCCTGAACTCCAGAGCCCTGCTCAGTGGCACTCACTGATAACAAACCATCAGCATCCACTTGAAAGGTCACTCGAATTCGTGAAGCTCCGGCGGCCATTGGTGGAATACCACGCAACTCAAATCGACCTAAAGAGCGACAGTCTTGTACTAGCTCACGCTCACCCTGCACCACCTGAATAACTAATGCAGTTTGACCATCTTTGAATGTTGTGAAATCCTGTGCACGGGCAACCGGAATTGGTGTGTTGCGAGGAATAATTTTTTCCACCAAACCCCCCATGGTTTCAATACCAAGAGATAGCGGAATGACATCCAACAACAACCACTCATCATCTTTGCTTTGATTACCAGCCAATAAGTCGGCCTGCATGGCGGCGCCCAAGGCCACCACTTGATCGGGATTGAGGTTGTTTAAAGGTTTAGTACCAAATAAGTCACCAACAGCGCGCTGGACGTTGGGCATACGGGTTGCACCACCCACCATCACAACACCTTTAACCTCATCAGCCTTAAGGCCTGCATCACGCAAGGCTTTCTTGACGGCAACCAATGTCTTATTTACGAGGTTCTGAGTAATCTCAAAAAACTGGGCCTGACTCACGCCAACATTCACTACCGTACCATCAGCCAGCGTCTCATGAACGCGCGCTAGAGGGTTATGGCTCAGTAACTCTTTAGCATGTCTACAAGACTGCAATAAAGTGGAATGGTCATACACCGACAATGGCGGCAGTTTGGCTTGCTCTATCACCCAGCAATACAAACGGTGATCAAAATCATCGCCACCTAAAGCAGAGTCGCCACCGGTAGAAAGAACTTCAAATACTCCCTTGCTCATACGCAAAATGGAAATATCAAAGGTGCCTCCACCTAAGTCATAGACAGCATAGATACCTTCAGAGGCATTATCTAAACCATAAGCAATGGCGGCTGCAGTAGGCTCATTTAATAAACGCAATACTTCAATGCCGGCCAACTTTGCTGCATCTTTAGTAGCTTGACGCTGCGCGTCATCAAAGTAAGCTGGAACGGTAATCACTGCTCCGACAATCTCATCAGAAACAGAGTCTTCAGCCAACTGACGCAAGCGCGCCAGAATTTCTGCCGAGACCTCAATGGGGCTTTTATCTCCAGCAACGGTTCTGAGCTTCAGCATACCGGGTTCGTCGACAAAATCGTAAGGAGTACTTTCAATATGCTCGACATCCAGTAAGCCACGCCCCATGAAACGCTTTACTGAGACGATCGTATTCTTTGGATCTAAAACCACGCTCGCTAAAGCTTCGAAGCCAGCCTGAGTTCTACCATTTGGCAAGTAGCGGACCGCCGAAGGAAGTAATTCTCTTCCCTGGGAATCTGGCAATACTTTAGGCAATGCATCTCTAACAATCGCCACCAATGAATTGGTTGTTCCCAAGTCAATGCCTACAGCAATGCGTCGCTGATGAGGGGCAAGAGACTTACCGGGTTCCGAGATTTGTAATAAGGCCATGGTCTGTTAGTTTAAAGCTAAGCCAAAGCTGCAATAGCGTCATCAAGTTCAATGGCAAACTTATCGATGAAGAGTAAGCCTCTTAACAGCTCGGCAGCTCGCTCATAGTTCTTAGCAGCATCGATGGCTTGAACTACCTCGGCGATAGTTTCCTGCTTGACTTGATTGACTTCATCCATCAGCACTTCAAGGCCGGGTAGGTCCTCAGCCTGTTCATCCAAGCCCTCACGCCATTCCATCTGCTTCATTAAGAAAGCAGCTGGCATTGCAGTATTGGTTTCTAATTTTGCATCTACGCCATGCAATTTGCATAGATAAAGGCCACGCTGAATTGGGTTCTTTAGAGTTTGAAATGCCGTGTTAGCAAAAGTCGCCATCTGCATTGCTAGGCGCTGTTCGGTATCACTGCCACGAGCATGGCGATCGGGATGTACCTCCTTCTGAATAGCAAGGTAAGCCTGATCTAAGACAGACAAATCGATGTTGAATTGCTGATTTAAACCAAAAAAGCGAAAGTAATCGTCAGACGCGGAAGGATTCGCCACAACCACACTCATCTTTTACGTTTGGATTTTGAAACTTAAATCCTTCGTTCAAACCCTCACGCACAAAATCTAATTCTGTTCCATCTAAATAAGCCAAGCTCTTAGGGTCAATAAAGACCTTAATACCATTGGACTCAAACATCGTATCTTCAGGAGCGGACTCATCAACATACTCCAATTGATAAGCCAACCCAGAGCAGCCGGTAGTGCGAACGCCTAAGCGTAAGCCACACCCCTTGCCGCGCTTATCTAAATTGCGTTGAACGTGCTTCGCTGCTTTATCGGTTAAGGTAATTGCCATGATGTCGTTCGTTTTTTACTTATTTCGCTGGATGTTTTTCTTTGTAATCCGCTACCGCTGCCTTGATGGCATCTTCAGCCAAAATCGAGCAATGAATCTTCACAGGCGGCAAAGCCAATTCTTCAGCAATCAAAGAGTTCTTAATCTCTAAAGCTTGATCCAAGGTCTTGCCCTTGACCCATTCAGTCACAAGGGATGAGGAGGCAATCGCAGAACCACAACCGTAGGTCTTAAATTTTGCGTCCTCAATCACGCCTTGATCATTCACACGGATTTGTAATTTCATTACGTCGCCGCATGCCGGTGCACCCACCATGCCAGTGCCTACGTTATCGTCACCCTTCGCAAATGAACCAACGTTACGGGGATTTTCATAATGATCGATTACTTTTTCGCTATATGCCATGATATTTTCTCTTTATCTTTTCAATATTCTTAGTGTGCAGCCCACTGAATCGTGCTCAGATCGATTCCATCTTTAAACATTTCCCACAATGGTGAGAGCTCACGCAACTTCGCGATCTTCTCTTTTACCAACTTGATCGTGAAATCCACTTCCTCTTCAGTTGTGAAACGGCCCAATGTAAAACGAATGGAGCTATGGGCTAATTCATCGTTACGGCCTAAGGCGCGCAATACATAAGAAGGCTCTAATGAAGCGGAGGTACAAGCAGAGCCTGATGAGATCGCCAAATCTTTCAAGGCCATCAACATCGATTCACCTTCAACATAGTTAAAGCTGATGTTGAGGTTGTGTGGAACGCGATGATCCATGTCGCCATTGACATAAACCTCTTCAATATCTTTCAAGCCAGCCAATAAACGATCACGTAAGGCACGAATGCGTTTATTTTCTTCAGCCATTTCAATACGGGCAATGCGGAAGGCTTCCCCCATACCAACGATTTGGTGAACCGCCAAGGTGCCAGAACGCATCCCGCGCTCATGACCGCCACCATGAATCTGCGCCTCAATCCGAATGCGCGGTTTACGACGCACAAACAAAGCGCCAATCCCCTTAGGGCCATAAGTCTTGTGAGCAGAAAAACTCATGAGGTCTACTTTGAGCTTTTCTAAATCAATTTCTACTTTGCCAGTAGCTTGCGCTGCATCCACATGAAAAATGACACCCCGTGAACGGCACAAATCACCGATTTTCGGAATGTCTTGTACTACGCCAATTTCATTATTCACAAACATCACTGACACAATGATGGTGCCAGGAGTCATTGCTTTTTCGAGTTGCTCAGTGTCGATCATGCCGTTGGGCAACACATCTAAATAAGTGACTTCGTAGCCTTCACGCTCTAACTCACGACAAGTATCTAAAGTAGCCTTGTGCTCAGTCTTTACGGTGATGATGTGCTTGCCCTTATCTTTGTAGAAATGGGCAGCGCCTTTTAATGCCAAATTAATACTTTCAGTAGCGCCGCTAGTCCACACGATCTCTCTTGGATCAGCATGTACCAATAGCGCTACTTCTGAACGCGCCCACTCAACCGCCTCTTCCGCAGCCCAGCCATAAGCATGGCTACGAGATGCAGCATTACCAAACTGCTCGCGCAAATAAGGCAACATCTTATCCACTACGCGTGGATCAATCGGCGTTGTAGCCGAGTAGTCCATATACACCGGAAAGTGCTTAGGACTAAACATCGGAACAGCTTGTGCTGGAATGTCTTGTGGTGCGTTCATGATTTACTTATAAAAATTGGCTTGCTAGTATTTAGCTTTGCTGAGCCAGATTAAAAACGGAGTTCACGAGAGGCTTCTTGGGGGCGACCTCTTTTTTTGCTGCTACTACTGGCACAGTCTTCTCAGACTTCACGCCTTCAATTTTGATTTTCTTATGACGCAGGTCATGCAACACAATGCCACGACCCTCTTGTTGCTGAACTAAATCACGCAGAGACACGGAACTTAGGTAGTCAACCATTTTAGAATTGAGATTCGTCCAGAGGTCATGCGTCATACAGAGGCCATGATTTTCTTCATCGCTATGGCAATTTCCTTTGCCACCACATTGGGTTGCATCTAATGGTTCGTCAACGGCAACAATAATGTCGGCTACGCTGATTTCATTAGCTTTACGCGCCAGGGTGTATCCACCGCCAGGACCGCGAGTGCTCTCCACAATATTGAAACGGCGTAATTTGCCGAACAACTGCTCTAAGTAAGAGAGGGAAATTTTTTGTCTTTGGCTAATTCCAGCCAGCGTTACAGGGCCATGCGTTTCGCGCAGGGCTAAATCGATCATTGCAGTTACAGCAAAACGGCCTTTAGTTGTAAGTCTCATATGTCACCTTGGTAATGGATTGTTATGGACAGCTAACAGTCGAATAGGTAATACCCGACTATTGCAGTCAACTATACCATATACCCCACCAATCCGCTCAGGAATTATCCCAAAGAACTAAAGACCATCCCGAGAACGGGCTCCAAAAGCCATTTCTTTGACCTTTGTGAGGCGGTCTCGGGTAGCAGCAGCCTTTTCAAACTCCAAATTCTTAGCCTCGGCGTTCATTTGCTTCTCTAAGCGCTTAATTTCACCCGACAGCTCCTTTTCACTCATATCTTCATACCGAGCCCTCTCCTCGGCTACCTGCATCTCTGAGCGCTTCTCATTGACGTCATAGACGCCATCAATAATGTCCTTAATCCGCTTGGTCACGCCTCTAGGTTCAATGCCATGAAGTTTATTAAAGGCGATTTGCTTACTTCTGCGGCGCTCTGTTTCCCCCATCGCACGCTTCATGGAATCAGTAATGCGATCGGCGTACAAAATGGCTTTGCCGCGTATATTTCTGGCAGCACGGCCGATGGTCTGAATCAGACTGCGCTCAGAGCGCAAGAACCCCTCTTTATCGGCATCCAAAATAGCAACCAAAGAAACCTCTGGAATATCCAGACCTTCGCGCAATAGATTGATGCCTACCAAAACATCAAATACACCTAGACGGAGATCTCGCAAAATTTCTACACGCTCAACGGTATCGATATCGGAGTGAACATAACGCACCTTCACGCTGTGATCTGAGAGATAGTCGGTTAACTGTTCGGCCATGCGCTTTGTCAGTACAGTTACTAAAACACGCTCACCTACTTTGACACGCTCATGAATCTGACCTAACAAGTCATCAACTTGTGAGCTAGCGGGCAAGACTTCAATTTCAGGATCAACTAAACCAGTCGGTCTAGCAACTTGCTCCACTACTTGGCCGGTATGTGTATTTTCATAATCAGCGGGTGTTGCAGAAACAAAAACGGTTTGACGCATTTTGGTTTCAAACTCACTGAACTTGAGTGGTCGGTTATCCATCGCAGAAGGTAAACGGAAACCAAATTCAACCAAGGTGCTTTTACGCGATTTATCGCCGTTGTACATGGCGTTAAGTTGTCCAATTAAAACGTGGCTCTCATCTAAGAACATCAACGCATCATTGGGCAAGTAATCCACTAAGGTAGGTGGCGCCTCACCAGGCATGGCGCCGGATAGATGGCGGGAGTAGTTCTCAATACCTTTACAGAAGCCCAACTCGTTGAGCATCTCCAGATCAAAGCGGGTACGTTGCTCAAGGCGTTGCGCTTCAACCAGCTTACCGTCTTTGACAAACTCATCCAAGCGAGTACGTAGCTCACTCTTAATGGTTTCAATTGCCTTGAGAACTGTCTCACGTGGTGTTACATAGTGGGAGCTTGGGTAGACAGTAAAGCGAGGAATCTTCTGGCGAATTCTTCCGGTAAGTGGATCGAAAAATTGTAAGCTTTCGACTACATCATCAAACAATTCCACTCGCACTGCTAACTCATTATGCTCAGCCGGGAAAATATCAATCGTGTCACCCCGCACCCGAAACACACCCCGCTTGAAATCCATTTCATTTCGGTCGTATTGCATGGCTATCAGGCGCATCAAAATATCGCGCTGACTCATCTTATCGCCAGGACGTAAAGTCATCACCATACTGTGATAGTCGCCAGGATTACCGATACCATAAATCGCAGACACGGTTGCGACGATGATGACATCGCGCCGCTCCAATAAACTTTTCGTGGCAGACAGTCGCATCTGCTCTATGTGCTCATTGATGGACGAATCTTTTTCAATAAACAAATCCCGCGTAGGGACGTATGCCTCAGGCTGATAGTAATCGTAGTAACTAACAAAGTACTCCACCGCATTGCGCGGGAAAAACTCCCGGAACTCGCTATAGAGCTGCGCTGCTAAAGTCTTATTTGGAGCAAAAATGATAGCGGGTCGTCCGGTCCTAGCAATCACATTGGCCATCGTGAACGTCTTACCTGAGCCAGTGACCCCCAAGAGGGTCTGAAAGGTCAAACCATCATCAATTCCGGCTACTAGCGCATCAATTGCCGCTGGTTGATCGCCTGCTGGCGGGAATGGCTGGTACAGCTGAAACGGGGAATCCGGAAATGAAACAAACTTGGCTGGATCTAGGTCGTGACCTGCCTCACCCAAGGGATCTGCCACAGGCACTTTTGGGAGGTCAACAACTTCGGGTTTTGGAGCAGTTTTAGGCAACTTAGGGGGCATCTCAGCTATCATTTCATCTGTGAGTTTTTTCACAGCGAATTTTGTACAAACGATGATTTTGCCGTTTTTATTGGAAAAAAGTTGAATACAGCCTCAAAACCCAACAATTAAACCAAATTGAACGTTTATTAGTATCTGAAGCCCCCTTAACTATCGTATATGACCCTCCCAATGACCCTGTTTGCCTCAGTACAGTTAGCCCCAAAAGACCCTATTTTCGGCCTCACAGAAGCCTTCGTTGCCGATCAACGTCCAGATAAGGTAAATCTAGGTGTGGGTGTGTATTACACCGACGAAGGGAAGGTGCCTCTTTTAAAGGCAGTGATTCAAGCAGAAGAAGGTATCGTTGCGAAGCGTTCACCACGAAGCTACATCCCTATCGAAGGTCCAAATCCGTATAACAGCGCCGTTCAAAACCTACTGTTTGGTGTTGAGTCTTCTTTGATTAAAGATGGTCGTGTTGTGACAGCTGAATGTCTTGGTGGCACTGGCGCCCTGCGCGTTGGTGCTGACTTTATTAAGCGTCTCAATTTAAATGCTCCTTGCGCTATCAGCAATCCAACTTGGGAAAACCATCGCGGCATTTTTGAATCCGCTGGATTTGACGTTGTCGAGTACACCTACTTCGACGGCGAAACTCGCGGCGTTAATTTCGACGGCATGGTGAAATCTTTAGAATCTTTCCCAAAGAACACTACGGTCTTATTGCATGCTTGCTGTCACAACCCAACCGGTGCAGACATTACCGAAGCGCAATGGCGCAAAGTGATTGAGATCTGCAAAGTAAAAGGATTCATTCCTTTCTTGGATATGGCTTATCAAGGCTTTGCTGCTGGGATTGAGCAAGACGGCATTGCGGTTCGTTTATTTTCAGAGTCTGGCATGTCTTTCTTTGTATCGAGTTCATTCTCAAAGTCTTTCTCACTCTACGGCGAGCGCGTTGGTGCCCTGTCCATCGTGACGCAAAGCAAAGATGAATCTACTCGCGTACTTTCTCAATTAAAGCGCGTCATCCGTACTAATTACTCAAACCCACCGACTCATGGTGCAGCAATTGCCGCTACCGTATTGAACTCTCCAGAGCTCAGAAAACTTTGGGAGGATGAATTAGCTGAGATGCGTGATCGAATTAAATCGATGCGTCATGCACTTGTCGAAAAACTCGCCGCCGCTGGTGTTAAGCAAGACTTTGCTTTCATCGAAGCTCAACGAGGAATGTTTTCTTACTCCGGCTTAACTGTCGAGCAAGTTGAACGCCTGCAAAAAGAAGATGGTATTTATGCCCTCTCTACTGGACGTATTTGCGTTGCTGCACTCAATACTAAAAATATTGATAGGGTGGCGAAAGCTATCGCCCGCGTTCTAGCGTAGTAAGCGGTTACACTGATTTACTGGAGGCACCATGCTATACCAATTGCACGAGTTTCAAAAAGCATTACTTCAACCTGTTAGTTCTTGGGCTCGCGCTGCTTCTGAGGCTTTTATCAATGCCTCAAATCCTGCTTCAAAAGTTCCTGGTTCTGAGCGCTTAGCCGCCAGCTATGAATTACTCTACCGTTTAGGCAAAGACTATAAAAAACCTGAGTTTGGTATTCGTTCTGTACAAGCTCATGGTCGTGAAGTTGCTATTCATGAGATGACTACGATAGCCAAACCTTTCTGCAAACTCATACGCTTTAAACGTTTTTCTGATGATGTTGAAGTCATCAAGAAATTAAAAGAAGATCCGGTAGTGCTACTGGTTGCCCCGCTTTCTGGTCACCACTCGACACTATTACGCGATACCGTTAAGACATTGCTGCAAGATCACAAGGTGTACATCACCGACTGGATCGATGCCCGCATCGTTCCGGCTGAAGATGGCAGCTTTAGCCTGGATGATTACGTTCATTACATTCAAGAATTCATTAGAACTATTGGTGCAAAAGACTTACACGTTATCTCTGTATGTCAGCCAACCGTACCTACCTTGGGTGCAATCTCTCTCATGGCTTCTGCGGGAGAAGAAACTCCTGCATCAATGATCATGATGGGTGGTCCAATCGACGCACGCAAATCACCAACTGCAGTCAATAATTTGGCTGATCAAAAATCGTACGATTGGTTTGAAAGTCATGTGGTTTACAAAGTGCCGCCCGGCTATCCTGGTGCCGGCCGCAAGGTTTACCCTGGCTTCTTGCAGCATACTGGCTTTATTGCGATGAACCCGCAAAATCATTTGCAATCACACTGGGATTACTTCCAAAACCTAGTGCGTGGCGATGAACAAGATGCTGAATCGCATATCCGCTTCTACGATGAATACAACGCAGTATTGGATATGGACGCCAAGTACTACTTAGATACTATCAAGACAGTATTCCAAGACTATGCATTGCCAAATGGGACATGGGAAGTTGCTGGCAAATTAGTCAAGCCACAAGACATTCAAAAAACCGCCTTACTTACTATTGAAGGTGAGTTAGACGATATCTCTGGTAGCGGTCAGACGCGTTCTGCACATGGTCTTTGCCTTGGCATCCCTAAATCTGATAAAGATCATTATGAAGTTGCAGGCGCCGGTCACTACGGCATCTTTGCAGGTCGTCGCTGGAGAGATAAGGTTTATCCAAAGATTAAGTCCTTCATTCGCGATCATCAACCAGCTCAGCGAAAGACTAAAGCAAGACTTCCTAAACTGGATGTCAAATAATCCGCAATCATTAGAAGCCCTTGTGGCTTCTAATTTTTTCAGGGTCTGATACGCAATGAAGATCAAACAGGCTAGTGAACTGATCGATCGCCTAGATGATCTTCTTCCCCAAACACAATGTACTAAATGCGGCTACCCTGATTGCAGGGGGTATGCGCAAGCCCTAGCCTCAGGAGAGGCCAAACCCAATCGCTGCCCACCTGGTGGCGTTGATGGCATAGTAAGGCTCAGCGCTGTTCTTGAGTCGCAATATCCACAAGATGCTTTTGTACTAAACTCGACTATAGACCCTGAGTGCGGCCCAGAACGACCACGGCCTGTAGCCCTCATTGATCCGCAGAAATGTATTGGCTGCACTCTTTGCATCCAGGCCTGCCCTGTTGATGCGATTGTTGGTGCTTCGAAACAAATGCATATTGTTTTGCCGGACTGGTGCACTGGTTGTGATCTTTGCATCCCACCATGCCCTGTTGACTGCATCACCATGATTGATGTAACTGAAGATCATCAAACTGGTTGGAATGCCTGGTCGCAAGAGCTAGCAGATGAAGCGCGGGGTCGATATCAATCTAGAGCACTCCGTCTTGATCGCGAAAAACACGATAACGATGAGCGTCTCGCTAAAAAAGCGACGACCAAACTAGCGGCTATTAATGCCGAATCCCCTTCCTCTGATGCGGAGAAAAAAGAGCAGGAGCGTAAACGCGCCATTATTGCTGCGGCCATGGAAAGAGCGGCAAAAGCAAAGTCGCAATGATGAATCTAGACAAGCGAAAGGCATTCTTTGAGCAACTCAAAGCCAATAATCCTCATCCAGAAACCGAGTTAGAGTACAGCTCTCCTTTCGAGTTGCTCATTGCCGTCTTGCTATCAGCGCAAGCAACTGATGTATCGGTGAATAAAGGTACGCGTAAACTTTTTAAAATTGCCAACACGCCACAGGCCCTATTAGATCTGGGGGAAGAACGTGTCAAACCTTTTATCCAACACATTGGCTTATTTAACTCCAAGGGTAGACACATCCAAGAAACCTGTCGCCTCCTACTCGAAAAGCACGGTGGTGTAGTTCCGCAAAACCGTGAGGCTTTAGAGGCCCTTCCTGGCGTCGGCAGAAAAACAGCTAACGTCATTCTGAATACCGCTTTTGGACAGCCAACGATTGCCGTAGATACCCACATCTTCCGCGTATCGAATCGCACTGGACTGGCACCTGGTAAAGATGTAATTAGAGTGGAAGAGCAGTTATTAAAGCGTGTTCCAAAAGAGTTTTTGCAAGATGCTCACCATTGGCTTATTCTGCATGGCAGATATACCTGCAAGGCACGCAACCCCGATTGTGCGCAATGCATTGTGGAACCTTTATGCAGCTTCAAACAAAAAACAGGTAAAGGAAAAGTTCGTGGCGATATTTAACCCCACTCGTGAAGATGTGCGTCGATTTTTCTGCGACACCTGGAAGAAAAAAACTGAGTCTCATATCCTGACGCCCCTCGAAACGATTGCAGGAGATTGGATGGGGCAGCATCCGGAATATCACACTCTTCTGGCTGATCCTGAGGGCGCTCTAGACCAAGATTACACGCCAGAGCGTGGTGAAACTAACCCTTTTCTCCATCTCTCGATGCACTTATCGATTAGCGAGCAGATCTCCATTGACCAACCACCCGGCATCAAACACATTGCAGAGAAGCTTGCCCAGAAACTGGGATCAGAGCATGAGGCGCAACATCGCATCATGGAATGTCTAGGTCAAATGATGTGGGAGTCTCAGCGTGATGGCATTCCACTGAGCCCTGAAAAATACATAGAAGCACTCCAAAAACTAAACTAAGTGAGATAAAAAAATGAATCATCAAAAAGGGATAGTAAGAAGAATTGTTACTGGACATGATGCCGATGGCACGGCTATTTTTACCGAAGATAGAAATGCGCCATCAGTTCATGACAATCCGAAACGCGTTGGCTACTACTTGACCAACCTTTGGATCACCGATGAAACTCCCGCAAAGATCAATAATAATGCTGATCCAACCACTCGACCTTTGGAGCTGACTCCACCAAAAAATGGCTCTGTAGTACGAATCATTGAGTTTGGACCAGAGGGTGAGTGGACTAAGAATTTAAGTGCCTCGGATGCCCAAGTTGCGTTTGGGGCACTTGGCACCGAAAAAGCTTCAACCTTCAAAGAAGGCGGTCACCCACTCATGCATAGAACTGAAACAGTGGACTACGCTCTAGTGCTTGAGGGTGAGATCTATATCGTGCTGGATAAAGAAGAGAAACTGATGAAACAAGGCGACTTTCTGGTGGAGCGCGGAACCAATCATGCTTGGAGTAATCGGTCTGGCAAGCCTTGCAAAATGCTATTCGTATTAATCGATGGAAAGTTTGACTTGGGTTAATTAATGCAATTGTGAAATTGCAGCCCGAATTGCAGAAGGTAGACCTTGAGCCTTCAGCTTGCGAGCCTCCAACATCGAGCTGGGAGTTTGCTGAACTTTTACAGACCATGCAGAGCCTGGAAAAAAAGCATCATCTTCATAGCGGGGAATAATATGCCAATGCAGATGGGGAACTTGGTTACCCAGTGAAGCCAGGTTCACTTTAGCTGGTTGCATCACATGACGCACAGCCCTCTCAATCGCAAAGACCAGCGCCATAAATACATCGCGCTCTCCAAAGGTGAGCTCAGACATCTCACTGACGTGATGGTTCCAAATGACTCTGCAAAATCCTGGTAAATCAGGGTCATTTACTAAAATAACTCGACAGTCATCGCCACGCCAAATCAGTTCGCCCTCTTCGGGTTTTAGGCTATCGGCACAGAGTATGCAATTTTTCATGGAATAAATGTATACGAAAACGGCACCTAAGTCACCCTTGTGAGGTAATTTAGGTGCCGCGGCAGTAATGGCACTACTGCTACTACGAACTACTTAGGGATGCGATTAGTGGAACTGCTCTTCTTCAGTAGAGCCAGTCAAAGCGGTTACCGATGACTTACCACCTTGAATAACCGTTGTTACATCATCAAAGTAACCGGTGCCAACTTCTTGCTGATGTGAAACGAAGGTGTATCCACGATCACGTGCAGCAAATTCTGGCTCTTGTACTTTTTCGATATAAGCCGTCATACCGCGCTTCATATAATCCTGGGCTAAGTCGAACATGTTGTACCACATAGAGTGAATACCAGCGAGGGTAATAAATTGATACTTGTAACCCATCGCACCCAACTCACGCTGGAACTTTGCAATCGTTGCATCATCCAAGTTCTTCTTCCAGTTGAAAGATGGTGAGCAGTTATATGCCAACATTTTTCCTGGGAATTTGGCGCGAATTGCTTCAGCAAACTGACGAGCAAAATCAAGATCCGGTGTACCTGTTTCACACCAAACCATATCTGCGTATGCAGCGTATGCCAAACCACGGGAGATCGCCTGATCCAAGCCCTTACGTGTTTTGTAGAAACCTTCTGGAGTGCGCTCACCTGTCAAGAATGGCTTATCGTTTTCATCATAGTCAGAAGTCAACAAGTCGGCAGCTTCAGCATCGGTCCGAGCCAAAATGATGGTCGAAACACCCATCACGTCAGCAGCCAAACGGGCAGAAATCAATTTTTGTACTGATTCAGCTGTTGGCAACAATACTTTTCCACCCAAGTGACCGCATTTTTTAACTGAAGACAATTGATCTTCAAAGTGAACACCAGCAGCACCTTGTTTGATTAAGGCTTTGCTCAATTCAAAAGCATTCAATACGCCACCGAAACCAGCCTCGGCATCAGCAACGATTGGCGCAAAATATTCAACGAAGCCAGCATCACCACGTTCAATGCCTTTAGAGGTTTGAATTTCATCTGCGCGCTGGAATGAGTTATTAATACGCTCAACCATCTTTGGAACTGAATCCACTGGGTACAAAGATTGGTCTGGGTACATTGCTGCAGAAGAATTGCCATCAGCAGCCACTTGCCAACCAGATAAATAAATCGCTTGAACGCCTGCTTTAACTTGTTGCATTGCTTGACCACCGGTCAAAGCGCCCAAGCAATTTACATAAGCTTCGTTATTAACTAAATTCCAAAGTCTTTCAGCTCCGTGCTTAGCTAAAGTGTGCTCAATTTTCAATGAGCCACGAAGACGTACAACATCTTCTGCGGTGTAGCCACGGGTAATACCTTTCCAGCGAGGATTGGTATCCCAATCTTTTTGTAGAGCTGCGATTTCTGCTTTGCGATCTGACATGTTTTTCTCCCTAAGTTAAACAAGTAATTCAAAAATTGAGACAATTAAGTCTTATGTCTTATATAAGAGTGTAGAGATATTAAAAAACCAAACAAGCTATTCAGAAAAGAATTTATAAAATATTTAATCATTTAAATTCAATGATTTGAATATGTAATTTTATAATATGGAATGTATATTCACTGCCTGAAATGGATATATAGGGGCCTTGCTGCGCTACATTTTACGCAGGGAAACGACGTTTCACATCGTGAAAATAGCTAAGTCACTACAGCCTAGGCATTAAATCCGTAAAGGCGTTGAGGGTTGGCGCACAAGATTCGATTGCGAGTCTGCTCATCTGGGGCATATAGAGCAAGACTCCCTAACATCTGCGCAACGCTGGGCATAACACCCCAGTTGGCAACATGTGGCCAGTCTGAGCCCCATATGCAGCGATCAGGAGCGGCTTGAATCAACGCCGTTGCATAGGGCACTACTTCGTCGTACGGGGGTGGCTGATCAGTTAAACGATAAGCACCGGAAACTTTTACCCAAGCACGCTCTTTCACTAAATCGAGAAGCGCTTCAAAGCCAGGAGAGCTAAGCCCAACTGATGCTCTTAAATAGCCCATGTGATCAATCACCAAGGTAGATTGCATTTTTTGCATACGCGGCATCAGCGCTGGTAGATCCTTTGCATTTAACAAAAACTGGATATGCCAACCCCAATCTCTTGCGAGGACATCGCACTCCTCAAGCTTTGCCAAATCCAAACCGCCGCCAGAAAACATCACATTCATGCGGATGCCAACTACCCCTTTGTCTTTCATATTTTGATAATACGCATCGGGCTGATTGAGTAATGGCACTGCTACGCCACGCAAACGTTGGGGATATCTCTCCAGCACTTTTAACATCGGCGCATTGTCTTGACCATTCACGCTGACTTGAATCAATACACCATAGGTCATGCCGACTTCATCCAACATACGAATGTATTGCTCTTCAGTGGCTTCAGGTGATGTATAGGATCGATCAGAAACAAAACTGGCGGCGCTAATAACATGTGCATGCGTATCGACTGCACCTCTTGGTATCGCAAAAGGAAAGGGACCGCTCTGATGTTCAGGCGGTCCCGGGCAAAACGGAATATCTACTTCTGACACTGATTTTTTTCTTAGTTTGCCTGCAGCTCTCGGCCACGCGTTTCTGGAAGAATCACTGCAGCAATAAAGAAGACGCCGTACGCAACCACTGCAAAGATTGCAATTGCCATTGCCAACCCATATTGAGCTGAGAAGTAACCTACTAAAGCTGGGAATAGCGCGCCGATACCGCGACCGAAGTTATAACAAAAGCCTTGGCCAGATCCACGTAAACGCGTTGGGAACAACTCGGTCAAGAATGCGCCCATGCCAGAGAAGTACCCGCTAGCAAAGAATCCCAATGGGAAACCAAGCCACATAATCATCTCATTAGTAATATCTAATTGGGTATAGGCCAGCACCAGAACAATTGCGCCAATCGAGAAGGTCATAAACAACTTCCGCCGACCATAACGATCAGCCATCCAAGCGCCAACCAAGTAACCCACAAAACTACCAACAATCAAGAAGGCTAAATAACCTGTCGACCCTACAACCGTTAACTTGCGCTCAGTCTTCAAGAAGGTTGGAACCCAAGTGGTAATGGCGTAGTAGCCACCTTGTGCACCCATCGTTAAAAGCGATGCCAAGATAGTTGTTTTGAGAATGCCTGGTTTGAAGATTTCAAAAATAGAAGGGGAGTCACCTGCTGCTGTCACTTTTGCACGAGCAACCTTAGCAATCTCTGGTTCTTCAACATGGCGACGGATATAGAGCAATAACAATGCAGGGAAGAATCCAACGACAAACATTGCGCGCCACGCCATATCAGGCGGCAACAAGCTAAACATGATTGCCTGTAAGAGAACTGCAGCGCCCCAACCTACCGCCCACGCTGATTGCACGGATCCCACTGCGCGGCCACGGTATTCAGCGCGAATGGTTTCACCCATTAATACAGCACCGGCAGCCCACTCACCACCAAAACCAAAACCTAGTAGTGCACGAGAGATCATGAGTTGATTGAAGTCTTGCGTAAAGGCGCAGATCAAACTAAAAGTGGAGAACCACAGAATCGTGAACTGGAGTGTGCGAACACGCCCGATTCGGTCTGCAAGATAACCTGCAAACCAGCCGCCAAAAGCGGAGGCCAACAAGGTCCCGGTTACAGCTAGACCAGCCATTCCTCGGTCAACCTGCCAAACGGCAATAATGGTTCCAATCACTAATGGGTAGATCATGAAATCCATGCCATCTAATGCCCAACCTAAGAAGCAACCCCAAAAGGTTTTCTTCTCTTTAGCATTCATGACTTTATAAAAACCAGTTAAGCTGGTGTCGGTCTGTTGACTCATTTTGTCTCCCTTTATTTTTTTAGGCTTTAAATTACTACATGAGTAGCACCTTTATACCTTAAAAAAATTTGCCTTATATAGCTAACTAGCGAAAACCCTTAATATATCCAAATGATGCATTGCACACCGTTAGGTGATCACAGTCTATTGATTGATTTCTCCGAGTCCAAGAGCCCGCTGAAAGAAATCCACGGCCTGAGCAAACTGCTGTTTACAAATAAACCGGTCTGGGCAGCAGAAATCGTCCCTGGACTAAGCACCCTAGTCATTCAATTGAATTACAGAGACCAAACTCCAAAACAGGTGCGTGAGCAAGCCATCAAAGATCTTGAAAAAATCAGTCCTCAATTACAAAAACAAACAAGTGCAAAAGTAGTGGCAAACCAAATTCATCAAATACAAGTTTGCTATCACCCTGAATTAGCTCTAGATCTCAAGCAAATTGCTCAAGCATGCGGTCTCTCGGTAGAGGAGGTCATCAAACTTCACAAGAAAAATATCTATACAGCAGATATTCTGGGATTTATGCCTGGGTTTGCTTACTTTAGTGGCCTCAACCCGAAGTTAAGTTTGCCTCGCCTTACATCGCCAAGACCATCGGTACCCAAAGGGAGTGTCGCCATAGCGGAGCTGCAAACGGCCATCTACCCGCGGTCGACCCCTGGAGGCTGGAATCTCATTGGTCGATCTCCAAACGTATTATTTGATGTCCAAAAAGAACCGCCGGGCTTATTTATGCCGGGAGATCAGATACACATACAAGAAATCAGTCTTGATCAATTTAAAAAACTTGATGCATCTAACCAAGTAGCGGAAATCATCCTGCCTCTGCGCACACAGAAAAAAAATCAAGCCTCAATAGAAATTAAACAGTCAGGCACTTTTACTACCATTCAAGATCAGCCGCGATCGGGACTCTCTCATTGGGCAGTAGGACCCGGTGGCGCTAGCGACCTTTACTCTCTAGAGTTAGCAAATACACTCGTTGGCAATCCACTTCATGCGGCTGCTTTAGAGATTGCAGCGACTGGCCCAAGCCTTCTATTTAGCGAAGATACTTGCGTTGCTTGGGTTGGCGCTACCTGTAGCGGCATCGTCAACGGCAAACGGATACCAGGTAACCGACCAGTCTGGATTGCCAAAGATTCGACGCTGCAGTTCTCACCACTTAATCCAGGCTTACGTTGTGTGCTAGCGATAGGTGGTGGAATCAATTTACCTACCATTCTGGGTAGCAAGGGCTCCCACATTAGCGCGGATATCGGTCCTAAGAGATTACAAAAAGGCGACATGCTGTTTTTAGAAAATTCGAAGACAGCTCTAAAATTCCCTCATCTGAGAGATCTCTACCAAGCGAATGGTTTACCATGCTTTCCGAAGTGGCAAGTTCGCTCCCCCTACTTGCCAGCGCAAAAAATTATCCCCATTTATTGCTTGCCAGGCCCTCACCTATCATTTTTATCCATCAAGGATCGCGAGATCTTCTGGTCAACGATATGGACAGTCAGCAATCAAAGTAACCGCATGGGTATTCGACTGGAGAGTGACTTTCAGGTCAAGAAAGTCTTACCCAATATTCCCTCCCAGGCTATTACCTTCGGAACGGTGCAATTTCCACCATCACAAGAGCCAATTGTCATGCTCTCAGAACATCAAACGACTGGTGGATATCCTCGTTTAGCTGAAGTGATCAAAGCAGATCGGGCAAAATTAGCGCAAGTAAAACCGGGCAACCAAATTCAATTTATAGCAATGGATTTAGAAAAAGCTGATCATTTGAATCTAGAATCTAAGCAGCTTCAAGAATCAACGCTGAACGCAATTGAATTACTACTTCAAACTAGCATCAAGAGGGTTTAATGGATATCAATAGCGACATGGGTGAAGGAATGGGCAATGATGCTGAACTGCTCAATTACATTACCTCCACCAATATTGCGTGCGGTTGGCATGCTGGCGATCCAGCCAAAATGAAACAATTAGTTGAACAAGCACTACAAAAAAATGTCTTAATTGGGGCACATCCTGGCTTTCCTGATTTAGAGGGCTTTGGTCGGCGCGAGATGGATATCTCAGAGGAGGACGCCTATAACTACGTTATCTATCAAGCTGGGGCTTTGCAAGGCTTTGCTCATGCTATAGGCGGCACACTACATCACGTAAAGCCCCATGGCGCTTTGTATAACCAAGCGGCAAAAGATATTAAGCTGGCTAGAGGAATTGCCCGAGCAGTAAGAGACCTAGGCAATCAAGTGATTTTGTATGGGCTAGCAGGCAGTTGCTTAGTCGATGCCGCAAATGAACTCAATGTACCCGTCTGGCAAGAAGTTTTTGCTGACCGCCGCTATACCAAAGAAGGCTTTTTGGTTCCGCGCACTCAAGTTGGAGCCCTCATTGATGATGAGGAAATTGCGCTTGACCAAGTCTTGCAGATGGATAAAAAAGGTCAAGTGACTGCTGTTGATGGCAGTATCATCAAAATACAAGCCGATACCTTATGTATTCATGGAGATAATCCTCACGCCGTGGAATTTGCACAGAAAATTCAAGCGGTTTTAGCCTGATTGGCGACCTTAAATGCCGTAAAGATAATTAGTAACTGAAATAGCGCGACGCCAATAAATAATAGTTGCGGAAGGTTGGCGTCCATAAATATTCCGAATATCAGCGGGCCAATGGCGGCCCCTAGATCAATCCCCGAATACACAATTCCATACACCCTTCCAGATGCACCCGCCGGGGTCGCAGAACGAATCATCAAATCCCGTGATGGAGCTGCAATTCCAAGCCCAGTACCAATAACGATAAACAAAATGGCAATCGCGTCCAACGGTAATAATCCACTTGCTAATAGCAAACTCATCACCATGCTCACAAATAAACAAACGGTGACTACTTTTTCAGAGGCTTTGATGCGCGCTGCAATATAGCCTCCAAACAAAATACCAGCAGCACTTCCCAATGACATGAGTGTTACAAAGTAGCTGCCAGTGATAACAGGTAGTTCATAAATCTTAAATAGAGCACTGGGCGAAAAAGACTGCAAGCTAGTGGTCGCTGCCATGCTGAAAAAAAAGAAAATCCAGCATAACCAAACTGCTGGTAACTGCAAAAAGGCAAAGGTACTTGGAGGCAAGCCAGCTGGATTCGAAGCCTCTGCTTTAGCGGCTGTTTCAGCGTGACGCTCCTGCACGTTATCTACCAAATAATTTCTATTTAAATAGAGCGCTATAAAAACGATGGCCTCTAATATAGCGGCAGATAGAAAAGCAATTCGCCAATCAGTTAGCCCTGCCATTAATACCATAAAAGCAGGAGCAGCAGCCCAACCTAAATAACCTGTTACACCATGCATCGAATAGGCATATGGCAAGTTAAGAGAGGAAATTTTATGGTTAATTAAGGTGTAATCCACCGGATGAAATATTCCATTGCCACATCCAGCAATAATTGCAGCAAGAATCAACATGGGATATCCATTGGCCTGGGAATACAACAGTGCTGCAAGAATTAATAAGCCAACACCGGAAAATAAAACCGGGCGAGCCCCCACTCTATCGACCAAAAATCCGGATGCAGCTTGCACAATACAAGAAACCACAAAAAATATTGACATGAGCAGACCAAGCTCGACATAACTAAAGGCGAATTCATTCTTAAGCCACGGAAAGATAGGCGGAAGAATTAAATGAAAAAAATGGGAGCTGCCGTGAGCCAGGCTTATAAGACCAATCACCCGGACATCACTGGCACGCCTAGTTAATTGCGCGTCAGTCATGTACCGAGTTTACTAGCGCAGGAGTATTCCTGCTTACCAGCCAATGCTAGTGAACTTGACGGGTGAAGCTAAAGTCACCTTTTTTATCAACATCTACAGGCACAACATCCATAGGACCAAAGCTACCCTCCAAGATCATCTTGGAAACCGGATTCTCAATGTATTGCTGAATAGCACGCTTGAGTGGTCTAGCTCCATACACTGGATCAAAACCTACTTCGGCAATCTTATTCAGGGCAGCATCACTAACTTCAAGTTGCATATCTACTTTCGCCAGACGATCCGACAAATTCTTGAGAAGAATCTTTGCAATGTTAGCAATATTAGCCTTATCAAGACCGTGGAACACAACGATCTCATCGATACGATTCAAGAACTCTGGGCGGAAATGATTCTTCAACTCGCCGAAAACAGCCTCTTTAATTTCAGACTGTTTTTTATCGGCCATTGACTGAATCAAATGCGAGCCAATGTTGCTGGTCATCACAATGACGGTATTCTTGAAGTCAACAGTACGACCTTGACCATCTGTTAAACGACCGTCATCAAGTACTTGCAATAGGACGTTGAAAACATCAGGGTGAGCCTTCTCGATTTCATCAAACAGAATTACGCTGTATGGATGGCGACGTACTTTTTCCGTTAAATAACCACCCTCTTCGTAACCAACATAACCTGGAGGCGCCCCAATTAAGCGGGCAACACTATGCTTCTCCATGAACTCACTCATATCAATTCGAATTAAGTGCTCTTCACTATCAAACAAGAAGCCAGCCAAAGCTTTGCAGAGTTCAGTTTTACCAACGCCAGTAGGTCCAAGGAATAAGAATGAGCCATAAGGCCGATTTTCTTCAGCTAGGCCTGCGCGTGAGCGACGAATGGCATCCGATACCGCACGAATAGCCTCTTCTTGACCAACCACGCGCTGATGAAGCAACTCTTCCATCTTGAGTAATTTATCGCGCTCACCTTGCATCATTTTAGAAACAGGAATACCTGTTGCACGTGAGACCACCTCAGCAATCTCTTCAGCGCCAACCTGAGTTCGTAAAAGCTTATGCTTTACAACGCCATCTTTGTCGCCCTTGGCCTCTGCAGCGGCAGCAGATTTAAGCTTAGCCTCAAGTTCGGGTAATTTACCATATTGCAATTCAGCAACTTTTTCTAATTTACCTTCGCGCTGGAGCTTCACAATATCGGTCTTGATCTTCTCGATCTCCTCCTTAATATTGGCAGCACCCAGAACAGCGCCCTTTTCAGCCTTCCAGATTTCTTCTAGATCGGCATACTCAGCTCCAAGACGTTTGATTTCATCTTCGATAAGACCAAGGCGTTTTTGAGAAGCATCGTCCTTCTCTTTTTTAACAGCCTCACGCTCAATTTTTAACTGAATCAAGCGGCGCTCCATTTTGTCCATCACCTCTGGTTTGGAATCGATCTCCATCCGAATGCGTGAACCCGCTTCATCAATCAAATCAATTGCCTTATCTGGCAAGAAACGATCAGTGATGTAACGATGGGACAGCTCTGCAGCAGCCACGATCGCTGGATCGGTAATTTCAATCCCATGATGCAGTTCGTAGCGCTCTTGCAGGCCACGCAAGATAGCAATGGTTGCCTCTACACTAGGCTCTTCAACCATCACCTTTTGGAATCGACGCTCTAAAGCAGCATCTTTTTCAATGTACTTACGATACTCATCTAAAGTGGTCGCGCCAATGCAATGCAATTCGCCGCGGGCCAAAGCTGGCTTAAGCATATTGCCAGCATCCATTGCGCCATCGCCCTTACCGGCACCAACCATCGTATGAATTTCATCGATGAAGATAATAGTTTGACCCTCATCTTTAGCGACATCACTCAGCACCGCCTTCAGACGCTCTTCAAAGTCACCCCGATATTTAGCGCCTGCCAATAGCAAAGCCATATCCAAAACTAAGACGCGCTTATTTTTTAAAGTCTCAGGCACTTCGCCATTCACAATCCGCTGCGCTAAGCCCTCCACAATGGCAGTTTTACCTACGCCAGGTTCACCAATCAATACTGGATTGTTTTTGCCGCGACGTTGCAGAATCTGGATAGTGCGACGAATTTCATCATCACGACCAATAACAGGATCAAGCTTACCCATACGGGCGCGCTCAGTTAAATCGATCGTGTATTTTTTTAAGGCTTCACGTTGACCTTCAGCATCCGCACTATTCACCGATTCTCCTCCGCGCACTAAATCAATAGCCGTCTCTAATGATTTACGATTTAATCCATTTTCACGAGCAAGTTTGCCCAGCTCGCCCTTGTCATCTGCCGAAACCAGTAAAAAAAGTTCGCCAGCAATAAATTGGTCATTACGCTTGTTGGCTTCTTTTTCACATAAGTTCAACCAATTGCTTAAGTCTCGTCCAACCTGAACTTCGCCACTAGTACCTTGAACTTCTGGTAAGTTGCCAATCAACTTCTCAAGACCTTTTTCTAAGCCTGATACATTGACACCTGCTCTAGTTAATAAGCTCTTAGCCCCACCATCAGAATCGCGCAACATAGCCAGCAGCAAATGGGCTGGCTCAATGTACTGATTGTCTCTAGCTAAAGCTAGACTTTGAGCCTCGCTGAGTGCTTCTTGAAATTTAGTTGTTAATTTATCTATTCTCATTTTCGTACCCATCTAGTCTATGTATAGAATATAAGGGCAATATGAGAGATTTCAAGGCTTTATCACCCTTTTTAAAAGTATTTACCCCCTATTTTGACCTGGCTTCTGTACCTTCTTAAATGCTCCGATGGCACCCTATACGCCGGCATTACCAATCGGCTAGAACATCGCCTGGAAGCTCATAATTCAGGGCAAGGTGCGCGTTATACAAGATCTCGTAGACCAGTCGTCCTTTTGGCTACACAAGACCATCCAGACAGATCTGAGGCCTCTAAGGCGGAAGCTAAATTAAAGAAGCTTCCGAGAACGCAGAAGTTGGGGTTTTTTAAGTCCTAAGCATTACTGCGTTAAATTAATCTTGGTTTCTGATGCAATCTTTCTCCAGCGGGCCATTTCTGTAATGATTGAGCGAATGACAGCTTATGTTTTCATTGTGTCACTACTAACACTGGCTATCAACCTCATCTCAGGGGTGGCGGCTCTGTATTAAGACTTTCTACTTCTTTCTCCAGCGAGCCATTGCAGCTTCGTCTGTGATGCGAGCATCTACCCATCGCCCACCCTCTGGCGTCTCTTCTTTTTTCCAAAATGGCGCAGCAGTTTTTAGGTAGTCCATGATGAACTCGCATGCAGCGAAAGCTTCCCCACGATGTGCGCTTGTCACAGCCACCAAAACGATTTGATCCTCGGGCAAAAGTGGGCCAACTCGGTGAATCACTAAAGTCTTGCGAATATCCCAGCGGGTTTTAGCCTGATCAATAATGTCATGGAGGGCCTTCTCGGTCATCCCTGGGTAATGCTCTAGTGTCATTGCCTTAACTTGACTACCCTCATTCATATCGCGCACGGTCCCTAGAAAACTCACCACTGCGCCAACCTGAAGATCACCCTGACGAAGATTCGTAATCTCCGTAGTGAGATCAAAATCAGCTTCCTGAATGCGAATAAAAGTGTTTGCCATCTTATCCACCAGTCACCGGCGGAAAGAAGGCGACTTCAGCACCATCTTCTAGAAGAGTGCCGGCATCAACCATTTGTTGATTTAAGGCACAACGAATCACTTTGTTATTCCCCAATACTTCTGCCCACACATCACTTCGCTGAGCGAGGTGGCTGCGTAGGTCTGCAATCGTATTTACTTGCGCAGGAATAGTGATGCTCTCTTGCTGAACGCCAAGCGCCTCACGTAAGGATGCAAAGAATCGTAATTCGATTTTCATCAGGGAATCGTAGTCCGATTAACTCAGAAGTGCACTAAATGGAATGTACTTGACCATATCACCCGTCTTAATGGCTTCTCCTGGCGGGCAATCTACTAAACCATCCCCCCAAGAGGCGCTAGTGAGAACGCCTGAGCTTTGATTGGGGAATAAATCAAGGCCGCCTTGAGAATTGATTTTGACACGCAGAAATTCATTACGACGATCTGCTTTTAACCAATCAAAATCAGCTCGCATCGGGTATGACTGAGGCGCAATTACATCACACCCCTGTAATTTCAGGATAAAGGGGCGAACAAACAATAGAAAGGTGACAAAGCTTGAAACTGGATTACCAGGCAAACCAATAAACCACGCCTCACCATCTTCTGGCTTATCAGATTTACGTACCGCACCAAAGGCCAATGGTTTGCCAGGTTTAATGGCGATTTGCCAAAGATCTAAACGTCCTTCTGCGGTAACAGCAGGTTTAATGTGATCTTCCTCGCCGACAGATACGCCACCAGAGGTAATGATCAAATCATGGCCTTTACTTGCTTGACGCAAAGCTTGTCTAGTTGCATCTAAGCGATCAGGAACAATTCCTAAGTCGGTAGCATCGCATCCTAAAGATTTAAGACATGCCAACAGAGTATCGCGATTAGAGTTATAAATACCACCAGGCTTCAAAGGTTCGCCCGGTAAAGCCAGCTCGTCACCGGTGAAGAATGCCGCCACTCTGACACGGCGTTTAACACTCAAATGCGTTAAGCCTGCTGAGGCGGCAACGCCCAATTCTTGAGGGCGCAAAAATGTTCCTGCAACTAAGGCTGTTTTACCCGCCGTTAAATCTTCGCCCTTGCGACGAATCCACTGCCCCAATGCTGGAGTGACATTAATTTGCACCTGCTCAACCTGACCTTCAGGAAGAGTGCAGTCTTCTTGCATGACAACTGCATCAGCACCAGATGGAACTGGTGCGCCAGTAAAAATGCGTGCTGCAGTACTAGGTTCTAATTGAGTACCAATGGATCCAGCGGGAATGCGTTGGGCAATCCTCAGAATGGCTCCAGGGACATTAACATCTGCAATGCGAACAGCGTAACCATCCATCGCCGTGTTGTCGAGCGGAGGCACATCTACCAAGCTATTGACATTCTCTGCCAATATTCGGCCGAGCGCGGCTTGAGTCGTCAGCTCTTCGCTCTCAGTCACAGTCTGAGCATGTGAGAGTAAATGATCTATAGCCTGCTGAGCTGTCAACATCGGTGGCTTAGTCATGGCAATATTTTTTGGAAACTTCTTTTTTATGGGTTAGTTAATTCAGATGCGTCATGATGAAATTTTTAACCTGATTGATATCAGCATCAATATTTTCTACGCGCTGCGGCAAAGACTTGATATCTTTAAATGCAGCAGGACATTCGGCAGGACGGCCTAGAGCGATTTCAATAGTCTCTTCAAACTTGACAGGCAATGCGGTTTCCAAGACGATCATCGGAATACCTGCCTGCAAATGTTCGCGCGCAACCTTGACGCCATCAGCGGTGTGCGTATCAATCATGGTTCCATACTGCCGATAGATATTGCGAATAGTTTCTAAACGGTCCTCGTGGGTACTGCGGCCAGATTGAAAGCCGTATTTGCCCATTTCTTTAAAGATCGCCTCTTTGGAGATGTCAAATCCACCAACTTCATCTACTTGTTTAAATTTCTCAGTAGTAGCCTTACCGTCTTGGCCTAGGAGATCAAAAACAAAGCGTTCAAAGTTGCTGGCCTTGGAGATATCCATTGAAGGACTAGAAGTATGAAGCGTCTCAGCAGACTTGCGCGCACGGTACACGCCTGTGCGGAAGAACTCATCGAGTACATCATTCTCATTGGTGGCAGCCACCAAATGCTCGATTGGCAGACCCATCATACGGGCAATATGCCCAGCGCAGATGTTGCCGAAGTTGCCTGACGGGACGGTAAAGGATACTTTTTCAGCGCTAGATTTAGTCGCTAGTAAATAGCCTTGGAAGTAATACACCACCTGAGCAACCACGCGCCCCCAGTTAATGGAATTGACTGTGCCGATTTGGTTGTTTGCTTTAAAGGCATGATCGTTGCTCACAGCCTTCACAATATCTTGGCAATCATCAAACACACCAGCAACTGCCAAGTTAAAAATATTAGGATCTTGCAAGGAGTACATTTGCGCAGACTGAAAGGCGCTCATCTTGCCGCGAGGCGACAGCATAAATACTTTGACGCCCTCTTTGCCTCGCATGGCATATTCAGCCGCACTGCCAGTATCGCCAGAGGTAGCACCTAGGATATTAAGCTTTAGCCCAGCGCGCTTTAATGCGTATTCAAAAAGATTGCCCAATAACTGCATAGCCATATCTTTGAACGCTAATGTTGGTCCATTGGAAAGGCTTAATAAACCAATGCGAGTGCCACCCTCTTCACCCAGCCAATGTAAAGGTGTAATGTCTTTCGCATTATCTTGCGAGCGCCCGTTGCAGTAGACCTGCTCGGTATAGGTTTTGCGCAACAAGGCACGTAAATCATTCTCAGGAATGTCATCGCAATATAAGCTCAATACTTCATAAGCCAAGTCAGCATAAGACAGACCACGCCAAGAATCGAGTTGTACTGGTGTTACCTTCGGATAGTGCACAGGTAAATACAAGCCCCCATCAGGGGCTAATCCGCCCAGCAGAATTTCTAAGAAGGATTGCTGCGGACTATTACCGCGTGTTGATTGGTAACGCATCGTGTATTAAGACAGATTTTCTAGGCGAATTTTGACCACTTCACCGTCAACTGTTTTGAGATTCTGAATCTCACCAATCGCGGCAAGCATGTTTTTCTCTTTAGTTTCGTGTGTGAGCGCAACCAAGTCAGTTTGACTTTCTCCCTCATCTGCCTCTTTTTGCAAGAGTGCGTCAATTGAAACACCATGCGACGCCAGGATCTTGGTGATATCAGCTAGCACACCAGCCTGGTCAGCAACACGCATGCGCAGGTAGTAACTTGTGGTGATCTCACCCATTGGCAGTACTGGTGTATCACGGACAGAATCACGCTGGAAAGCTAAGTAAGGAACACGATTCTTAGGGTCAGCGCTCAGCAAGCGAGCAATGTCTACCAAGTCCGCAATCACCGCAGAAGCGGTTGGCTCAGAACCCGCACCTTTACCGTAGTAGAGAGTCGTACCAACAGCATCACCAAATACTTGGACCGCATTCATTGCGCCTTCAACGTTAGCAATCAAACGCTTTGTTGGAATCAGGGTTGGATGAACACGCAACTCAACACCAGTAGTTGTCTTTTTAGCGATGCCTAATAACTTAATGCGATAGCCCAGCTGCTCAGCATATTTAATATCAATGGCATCTAACTTCGTAATGCCCTCTACGTGTGCTTTTTTAAACTGCATCGGAATACCAAATGCAATCGCACTCATGATAGTTGCTTTATGGGCAGCATCAACACCTTCGATATCAAAGGTAGGATCAGCCTCTGCGTAACCTAAGCGTTGCGCCTCTTTTAAAACGGTAGCAAAGTCCAAGCCTTTGTCACGCATCTCTGAAAGAATGAAATTCGTAGTGCCATTGATGATGCCGGCAATCCACTCAATGCGATTCGCTGTTAAACCTTCACGCAAGGCTTTAATAATAGGAATACCTCCAGCCACTGCAGCTTCAAATGCAACCATCACACCTTTTTCATGTGCGGCCTTAAAAATCTCATTGCCATGTACTGCAATTAGCGCCTTATTGGCAGTGACTACATGTTTGCCAGCAGCAATCGCTTCAAGAACTAAATCTTTGGCAATGCCATAACCACCAATCAACTCAACTACGACATCAATCTCAGGATTATTAATCACGGCGCGTGCGTCATTCACAACCAATGCATGGTCCTTAACCAACTCTTTGGCTTTTTCTACATTGAGATCTGCAACAGTATGAATACGGATACCACGGCCAGCGCGGCGCAAAATCTCATCTTGATTACGCTCGAGAACGGTGAATACACCACCACCAACAGTGCCAATGCCCAACAGACCTACTTGAATCGGTTTCATGATGCCTTTGCTACAGTTGAAGAAGCCTTACGGCCATGCTTTTGACGATAACGCTCCAGAAAACGTGCAAGGCGGCCAATAGCCTCTTTCAACACATCTTCATGGGGCAAGAACACAACACGGAAATGGTCAGGCTTTGCCCAATTAAATCCAGATCCCTGAACTAATAAAACTTTTTCTTCTTTCAGAAAATCAGCGATGAATTGCTGATCATCCTCAATCGGATACATCTCTGAATCCAATTTTGGAAAAAGATATAAAGCAGATTTAGGTTTGACACAAGTCACACCCGGAATTTCTGTAATGAGTTTCCAAGCAAGATCGCGCTGTTTTGCTAAACGACCACCCTCGCCTACTAGATCATTAATACTTTGATAGCCACCAAGCGCCGTTTGAATCGCATATTGCCCTGGTACATTGGCACACAGGCGCATTGAGGAGAGCATATTCAGCCCTTCGATATAGTCGCGCACCATTTCTTTATCACCAGATACCACCATCCAGCCAGCGCGATAGCCGCAGGAACGGTAGTTCTTCGATAGACCGTTGAAAGTAATGATGACGACATCGGTAGATAAAGACGCCAAGGAAAGATGCTTCTCTTGGTCATACAGCATCTTGTCGTAAATCTCATCGGCAAATAAAATCAAACCATATTCGCGCGCAATCTCAGTTAATTCGACCAATACTTCTTTGGAATAAATGGCGCCCGTTGGATTGTTGGGATTAATCACCACAATCGCTTTGGTGCGCGGCGTAATCTTTTTGCGCAAGTCTGCTAAATCCGGCGCCCATTCTTTTGATTCATCACAAAGGTAGTGAACTGGCAATCCACCAGACAAACTCACAGCAGCGGTCCAAAGTGGATAATCCGGGGCCGGAACCAGCACCTCATCACCATTGTTGAGCAATGCATTCATTGACATCACAATGAGCTCAGAAACGCCATTACCGGTGTAAATATCGTCCAAAGTTACGCCTTGGATACCTTTTTCTTGGGAGTACTGCATGATTGCCTTGCGGGCCGCAAAGATTCCCTTGGAATCGGAGTACGCTGATGCATTACTCAAATTGCGGATCATGTCACGTTGAATCTCTTCGGGAGGGTCGAAGCCAAATACCCCCACATTGCCGATATTCAATTTGATGATCTTTTGACCCTCTTCCTCCATGCGCTGAGCAAGCTCGAGCACTGGTCCACGTATGTCATAACAGACGTTATTGAGTTTTTCGGACTTTAGGATCGGTTTCACAATAAATTAAAGGTAAGTTCTTGAAATCTGAGAAAAAACAGCTAGCTATAATCCATATAATTATGACAGAGAGTGCATGTGAAGCTTCAATCTGACCCCCATTCCGGAGCCAATACGATCACCGGCTATGGTGACGGCTACGTCGAGATCAATAAGACTCCCTATAGGCATGCAGTCTTGATTAGCTCAGACGGGGCCATCTCAGAATGGCCAATCAAGGCTTTCCAAGCCATAGAACCGAGCCATTTTGAGCAAATGGTTACTCTAAAACCAGAATTAATCCTGATTGGCACAGGCGTTAAACAGCGCTTTCCCAAGCCAGAACTCCTAAAAGCCCTCATTTCAGCCAAGATTGGGTTTGAGATCATGAACTCTCAAGCAGCCTGCCGGACATACAACATATTGGTTGGTGAAGGTCGGCGAGTCTTATTAGCCCTGATTGTGGAAGCCAACGAATGCAATTAGGCCAAACCAAGCAGTTGAACCTCTTAAGCCCCAGCAAGATTCTCCTGCTGGCTTTGGTTTATGCACTCGTCTGGTTCGGCACTTTAAATTACCGGCATTTAATTCCTTCAGATGAAGGACGTTATGCAGAAATCGCGCGCGAGATGTTAGTCACGGGTGACTGGGTCACTCCGCGTTACAACGGCTATAAATATTTTGAGAAACCACCACTGCAAGTGTGGGCTACTGCTGTTGCTTTCAAAGCATTCGGTATTGGGAATTGGCAAGCTAGGCTATGGACTGCGCTGACTGGATTTTTAACTATTATTGCCGTCGGCCTTACCAGTGCCAAGTTGTATGGCGCACGAGTAGGATTTTTATCCGCAGTTGTTTTGGCGTCCAGCCCTATGTGGGTCATCGGTGGGCACGTGAACTCGCTTGATATGGGTCTATCGGCATTTTTAGTGGCTGCGCTGTGCAGTCTATTGTTAGCGCAGTCTCCACAAAGCAAATCATCTACACGAAATTGGATGTGGCTTTGCTGGGCTTTCATGGCGCTGGCGACGCTATCTAAAGGTCTGATTGGCGCAGCTATTCCAGCCATGGTGTTTATTGCTTACTCATTGACTAATTGGGATTGGAAGATTTGGAAACGTCTGCATCTTTTAAGTGGCACTATTATTTTCCTTATCATCTCTGCGCCATGGTTTGTTTTAGTATCGAAACGTAATCCTGAATTTTTAGAATTCTTTTTTATTCACGAACATTTGCAACGCTTTACGCAAGATGCTCACAGCCGGACAGGCCCTCTATATTATTTTGCCCCCCTCCTGGCGATTGGTTTGCTGCCTTGGGTATTGCAACTGCCAGGAGCCATAGCTAAAGGATGGGGTGAGCGCTGGCGTGGATTCTCCAGTAGCTGGTTATTGGTGTGTTGGTCTGTAGTAATCTTCGCCTTCTTTAGCGTTTCACACTCCAAGTTACCGGGTTACATTATTCCGATTTTTCCAGCGTTAGCAATACTGATTGGAGCCCGACTTGATCAACTCCTAGGCAAACACAACTCACTTGGATTGAATTTAAGATTGCAAGTACTTGCTTTTGCGGTCTTGAGTGCAGTTGGTTTCTTCTTCCTCTCAGAGATTAGCCAACAAGCAAGGTCTGATGAAATCCTTGCTTATGCTCAGTACACCCAGTGGATCATTGCGGCATTAGTAGTGTTGATGATCTTTAGCTTATTGGCTGCATGGAAAAGTAAACGCAACGGGCTGCTCAGCCTCACGAGTTTTGCTGGAGGCTTTTTTCTGTGCGCCATCATCGCCGGCACTGGTCACGAAACTCTCGGTCGCGCCGTTTCGGGAATAGATTTAGTCGAACAAGTAAAAGTAGACATCCCAAAAAAGGTGAACTTCTATTCCGTGAATATTTTGGACCATACAGTTCCTTTCTATTTAGGTAGAACCATGATCATGGTGGCATCTCCAGATGAACTCGAGTTTGGAGTGCAGCAAGAGCCTCAGCTATGGATGCCAACTCTCGAAGCATTTATCGCGCGCTGGAAAGAGGATGTCGCCGCATATGCCCTCATGGTTCCAGAGCAATACATTGAGTTACAAAAACAAGGCCTGCCAATGCAAGAGGTCGGCAGAGACTCACGTAGAGTCATTGTGAAGCATCCAGATACAGCAAGCCCCACAAAACTATAAGGCCATCTATGTCAGCACTGCCATTCATTCCTTTTACTCGACCCACCTTCGATCAAGCAACAATTGACGCTGTTGGCGAAGTACTTCGTTCGGGATGGGTGACCTCCGGCCCTAAGCTTGCTGAATTCGAAGCCGCATTAAGTGAATATTTTGGCGGACGTCCTGTGCGCTGCTTTGCTAACGGCACTGCTACCATGAAGATTGCTCTTCAAGTGTTGGGTATCGGTGAAGGCGATGAAGTCATTACCACTCCAATTTCTTGGGTCGCTACTTCTAATGTCATTTTAGGTGTCGGAGCAAAACCGGTATTTGTGGACATTGATCCAATCACTCGCAACATTGATCTGAAAAAAGTTACCGCTGCCATTACATCTAAGACGCGCGCCATCATGCCGGTCTATTTGGCTGGCTTGCCTGTAGACATGGATCAACTCTACTCGCTAGCCAAGCAACACAATCTGCGGGTGATTGAAGATGCTGCGCAAGCCTTTGGTTCGCAATGGAAGGGGAAGAAAATTGGTGCCATTGGGGATCTGGTGAGCTTTAGCTTTCAGGCTAACAAAAATCTCTCCACGGTTGAGGGTGGTTGCTTGGTTTTTAATAATCTGGATGAAGCAAAGCTTGCCGAGAAATTTCGCTTGCAAGGTTTAACCCGCCAAGGCATGGATGGCATGGATGTAGACGTGCTCGGTGGTAAAGATAATCTTACTGATGTCAATGCGGTCATTGGTCTTCATCAACTCAAACAGCTTCCTGCGTTTCAAACCCGAAGAAGCAATTTAGCGCGTCAATACTTTGATGTCATTCGCGCTGAAATGAAATCCGATGGTATGGAAGATCTTAAATTAGAACTACCTCCTGAGAATTTCACAGAAAGTAATTGGCATATGTTTCAAATCATCCTGCCACTAGACCAACTCAATGTAGATCGCGCCCAAGTGATGACCGAACTCAAAGACTTAGGTATTGGTACCGGTGTGCATTACCCCACTATTACTGGCTTTACCCTCTACAAGAATTTAGGCTACCAAGCTATTGATACTCCGACTGCAGAACGTATCGGCCGCTCTATTTTGACCCTCCCCCTCTTTCCCGGAATGACTGATGGGGATGTGCCTCGTATCACTCAGGGCTTATGTGGCATCCTGAAAAAACACCGTAAAAACTAGCTATACACAATAAATGGGCTTGATCACTAAGATCAGGCAAAATTGCACCATGACTGCCAATTTAGCCGCTACCCCAACGCTTAGCATCGTTATTCCTGTTTACAACGAGGAAGATGGACTTCAGGCGCTCTTTGATCGCCTCTATCCAGCGCTAGATACTTTGGTAGGAAAACACAATATTAGTTACGAAGTGGTCTTTGTGAATGATGGCAGCAAAGATCGCTCCGCTGGATTATTAGCAAAACAAGTTGAGCTGCGCCCAGATGTTACTCGTGCGGTGCTGTTTCACAGTAACTTTGGTCAGCATATGGCCATCATGGCCGGCTTTGAATATGCACGCGGTGAGTACATCATCACGCTCGATGCGGATTTACAAAATCCTCCTGAAGAGATTGATGCCCTGACAGATGAGTTATTAAAGGGTCATGATTATGTGGGCACCATCCGCGCAGATCGTCGCGATAGCTTCTTTAGAAAATTTGCCTCACGCGCTATGAATCAACTGCGCCAAAGCATTACCCACATCACCATGACCGACCAAGGTTGTATGTTGCGTGGCTATAGTCGCCGCATCGTAGACCTGGTACGTCAATGCGATGAAAGCAATACTTTTATTCCGGCGCTGGCCTATACCTTCGCTGCCAACCCAACTGAAATCACTGTCAAACACGAGGAGCGCTTTGCTGGTGAATCTAAATACAGTCTGTATCAGCTGATTCGTTTGAACTTTGATTTAGTTACCGGCTTCTCGGTTATGCCGCTGCAGATCTTCTCTGCACTCGGGATGCTTTTATCTTTAGCCGCGGGAAGCCTGTTTGTCTACTTGCTGGTACGCCGCTTTGTATTAGGGGCTGAAGTTGAGGGTGTGTTTACACTTTTCGCACTTACCTTCTTCCTCATTGGCGTGATGCTCTTTGGGCTCGGTTTGCTAGGTGAATACATTGGCCGCATCTACCAACAAGTCAGACAACGTCCACGCTATGTGGTGCAGACTGTTTTAGAGAAAAAATAATTGCACGCAGTCGTCTTTGCCTATCATGACGTAGGCGTCAATTGCTTAAAGGCCTTGATCGGTGCCGGTATTCAGATTGATTTGGTATTAACCCATCAAGATGATCCCAATGAAAATGTGTGGTTTGGTAGTGTTGCCAAACTCTGCGAAGATCAACAGATTCCCTGCCTCACACCAACAGCAAGCGAGTTAGCGGGACTTATTCCTAGAATTCAGAAGCTAGCACCAGACTATCTTTTCTCGTTCTACTATCGCCATATGATTCCAACCGAGCTACTTGCTTGTGCCAAGATTTCTGCTCTCAATATGCACGGCTCCCTTCTACCTAAATATCGTGGTCGCGCTCCAGTGAACTGGGCCATTCTTCACGGAGAAACTCAAACTGGTGCCACCCTGCATGTCATGGAAGTCAAACCTGACGCAGGAGACATTGTTGGCCAATCTGCAGTCAGCATTGGGCCAGATGAAACCGCCACCGATGTCTTTAGCAAGGTCAGCAAAGCTGCTGTCCAGGTCATCCACCAAGCTCTCCCAGAACTCATTGAAGGACGAGTTCCCAAAAAGCCGAATGAGCTAACTAAAGGGAGCTATTTTGGCGGTCGCAAACCGGAAGATGGGCGCATTCATTGGGAGCAAACTGCCAAACAGGTCCATGACCTTGTGCGCGCCGTAGCACCTCCATATCCAGGCGCATTTACCGAGAATCAGGGTCGGAAGATGATTGTGGCGCGCTCCACCCTAAAAGGACCCTTTCCAGACAATCTCGATCTCGGGGCGCTGGGCATCCAAGTGGTTGATAATCGGGTATTCGGCATTTGCGGAGACCACCAGATAGTTGAAATTTTAGAATGGTTGCCTGCAGCCAACTCAGTAACGAACTAGCAACATACTCATTAGATTAAAACGAGGCAGTAAAGATGAAAAAAGTACTCATTCTTGGCGTTAATGGCTTCATTGGCCATCACCTTTCAAAGCGTATTTTGGAGACAACCGATTGGGATGTCTATGGCATGGATATGCAAAATGATCGTTTAGGTGATTTGGTTAAGCATCCACGCATGCACTTCTTTGAAGGCGACATCACCATCAACAAAGAATGGGTTGAATACCACATCCGCAAATGTGATGTGATCTTGCCCTTGGTGGCAATCGCTACTCCAGCTACCTATGTACAGCAGCCATTAAAAGTATTTGAGCTCGACTTTGAGGCGAATCTTCCCATCGTTCGCTCAGCCGTGAAATACAAAAAACATTTGGTATTCCCTTCTACATCCGAAGTCTATGGCATGTGTGAAGATGGTGAATTTGATCCTGCAGCATCGAATATGGTTTACGGACCAATCAATAAGCCGCGCTGGATCTATGCCTGCTCTAAGCAATTAATGGATCGGGTCATTTGGGGTTACGGCATGGAAGGTTTGCGCTTTACCCTATTCCGCCCATTTAACTGGATTGGGCCTGGCCTTGACAGTATCTACACACCAAAAGAAGGTTCTTCACGCGTAGTGACCCAGTTCTTAGGCCACATTGTTCGCGGTGAGCCAATCAACTTGGTGGATGGCGGCGCTCAAAAACGTGCCTTTACGTATATTGATGACGGCATCGATGCTTTGATGAAGATTATTGATAATAAAGATGGTATCGCTGACGGCAAGATCTACAACATTGGTAATCCAATCAACAATCACTCTGTGCGCGATCTCGCTACGCAGATGTTAGAAATTGCTAGAAGCATCCCGGAGTATGCAAAGACTGCCAACCAAGTAAAGATTCAAGAAACGACTTCAGGTGCATACTATGGTGAAGGTTATCAAGACGTACAGAACCGTGTTCCTGCCATTGATAACACCATGAAGGAATTAGGCTGGAAACCTACAACTACTATGACCGATGCGCTCAAGAATATTTTTGAAGCCTATCGCGAGGATGTTGAAAAAGCACGTCACTTAGTCGATAAAGAATAAGTTCCGAGGTTCATGGCAAAGATTGCACTCAAGGTAGACGTTGATACCTTACGCGGCACCCAAGAAGGTGTTCCCAATTTAGCTCGCACTCTGGAACGCTTTGGTCTAAAAGCCACATTCTTATTTAGCCTTGGTCCTGATCACACCGGCTGGGCTCTCAAGCGGGTCTTTCGTCCAGGGTTTTTGAAGAAGGTCAGTCGAACCTCCGTCGTCGAGCATTACGGCATCAAAACATTGCTATACGGCGTACTCCTTCCTGGGCCAGATATTGGTAAAAAGGCTGCAGCAGAAATGCGTGCGATTGATCGGGCTGGTCATGAAACAGGTATTCATACTTGGGACCATGTGGCATGGCAAGATGCCGTCCGCACCAAAGATGCCGCATGGACAAAAGTCCAAATGCAAAAGTCTTGGGATCGCTTTGTAGAAATCTTTGCGCATCCACCAGCCACTTACGGTGCAGCCGGCTGGCAAATGAATGAAGCAGCGTTTGAACAACTCGATCAATGGGAGATGAAATACTCATCCGATGGCCGCGCTGAAGCCAACCTGATGCCTTACCGCTTAGCACTCCCTTCCGGGAAGGCTAAGCACGTCCAATACCCAACTACCCTCCCGACTTTTGATGAACTGATTGGGATAGACGGTGCTGATGAATTCGGGGCAGTCAAAAAGCTCCTAGAAATTACCCAAAGCAACCCAAATGACCAAGTCTTTACATTACATGCTGAACTAGAGGGCCAAAAGCTCCTACCAGCCTTTGAGCAACTACTAATAGGCTGGCTAAATCAAGGCCATGACTTGGTCACCATGGGTCAATTACACCAATCTTGGGATATCACCAAACAACTCGATAAAATAGCTGTACTACCCGTGAGCTGGGGCGAAATACCAAATCGCAGCGGTGAGCTGATCGTGCAGAATCATTAAGCAATAAACAGTAGTGAAAAAATCATTAGAGTAGTAGAGACATTTATTTATTAAAGGGATCATCATGACAGTAGCTATCGGACAATCTATTCCGGAGTGTGCAATTCCTGCGACCTCAGGCCTAACATTTACACCAGCTTCTGCTCAAGGTAAGAAATTGGTTATTTACTTTTATCCAAAAGACATGACTCCTGGATGCACTGCTGAATCTGGAGAGTTCCGCGATAACATTGAAGCCTTCACTAAGGCGAATACCTTGATCGTGGGAGTATCCCGAGATAGCCTGAAATCCCATGAAAATTTCCGCAATAAATTAGAGTTGCCATTTGAATTGGTAGCCGATACCGAAGAGAAGTTATGCCAACTCTTTGGCGTCATGAAAATGAAAAATATGTATGGCAAGCAAGTGCGAGGTGTAGAACGTAGCACCTTTCTTTTTGACTCCTCGGGCAAGCTGACAAAAGAGTGGCGCGGACTTAAGGTTCCAGGTCACGTGACAGAGGTATTACAAGCTGCCCAAGGCATTAGTTAATTTTTTTAATAATTTTTGGCTAGGTGCTTGCAAAGCCCAAAATTTGGGGTAAAGTAAAGTCATATGCACCGTAACCGACGGGAAAGACTAACAATCCGTTTGATTCAAGAGCCTGGGTATACAGCAGGTACGGCGAGCATCCCCCTTCGTTTTACCAATAACCACTTCAAAACCAGTTTCATCACGAACCGTCAAAGCTCTTTGCCTGACGGTTTTTTCTTTTAGGAGAGTCTGCATGCCATTACCCCCCATCCCAACTCAAATTGCTGACCAAGTTAAATTAGGCCAAAAACATACGCCAGATTTAAAAAAACGCCCTACCCCAGCAAAACCAGTTGTAATGGAAAATCATGCTACTGATTGGACTAACGACACTCAAGAAGATCTCTCTGCAGCTGAAGTAGCTCTCGAAAAAATTAAGGGGGATCGCCATCCTGCTCGCACCGATAGATCTGATAGTAATCCCCTAAACGTTCCAGAGAAACCAAAGCGCGTCATTCGCACTGGTCCTCCCAGCTTATTTGTTCTTGATACCAATGTGTTGATGCACGATCCTAGCTCTCTGTTCCGCTTTTCTGAACATGACCTATTCTTGCCGATGACCACACTCGAAGAGTTGGACAATCATAAGAAAGGTATGACCGAGGTTGCCCGTAATGCTCGAACCGTTAGCAGATCCTTAGATCAACTGGTGGCTGGGACTAGCGGCTCACTAGACGAAGGAATCCCCCTTAACAAGTTAGGCAATCAGGATGTATCAGGACGCCTCTTTTTCCAAACCAAACTGACCACTCAAGCCCTCCCTGAAGGTTTGCCTGAAGGCAAGGGTGACAACATGATTTTGGCTGTGGTTAGCGAGCTACAACAGACGCGCAAAGGTCAAGAAGTGGTGTTGGTATCTAAAGATATCAATATGCGAATTAAAGCGCGCGCCTTAGGCTTACCTGCTGAAGATTATTTCAATGATCAGGTGCTGGAAGATCGCGACTTGATGTACTCGGGCGTCATGAGCTTGCCGGCAGATTTTTGGCCAAAGCATGGTAAGGCAATGGAGAGCTGGGCCGATAGTAAATCTGGAACCATGTTCTACAGGGTTACCGGGCCAAGTGTTCCTAGTATGCTGATTAATCAATTCGTCTATCAAGAAAATCCAGATGGATCGACCCCTTTCTATGCCCAAGTTCGAGAAATCAACGGCAAGACTGCCCTCTTACAAACCTTGAGAGATTTCTCACATCAGAAAAATAATGTCTGGAGTGTGACTGCACGTAATCGCGAACAAAACTTCGCCATGAATTTATTGATGAACCCGGATGTCGACTTTGTCACCCTCTTAGGTCAAGCAGGTACCGGCAAAACCCTGCTGGCTCTGGCTGCGGGCTTGGAGCAAGTACTTGATAGTAAGCGCTATAACGAGATCATTATTACCCGTGCAACCGTTCCTGTTGGTGAAGATATTGGCTTCTTGCCTGGTACTGAAGAAGAAAAGATGCAACCTTGGATGGGTGCATTTGACGATAACTTAGAAGTGCTTCATCGCAATGAGGACAATGCTGGTGAGTGGGGTCGCGCGGCAACGCAAGAACTGATTCGTTCACGTATTAAAGTGAAGAGCATGAACTTCATGCGCGGCAGAACTTTTGTAAGTAAGTATGTGATCATTGATGAAGCGCAAAACTTAACACCAAAGCAAATGAAAACCCTGGTCACTCGTGCAGGCCCTGGAACAAAGATTATTTGTCTTGGCAATATTGCGCAGATCGATACACCTTACTTAACTGAAGGCTCTTCAGGCCTCACTTATGTAGTTGATCGCTTTAAAGGCTGGCGTCATGGTGGACATGTCACACTTGCCCGTGGTGAGCGTTCACGTCTTGCGGATCATGCAGCCGACGCACTCTAAGCAAGCTCTTACATGCCGCACTCTGATAGGGTGCGGCATTTTTATTTGCGCCCTTCTTGCACTTTCTGCATGCAGCACATTTAGCTCAAAGTCTAACGCTAGCAAGGTTGCACAATTCAAGCAAGACACTACAGTCGGTACAGAAGATGTTTCTATTGCGGCAGTAGGTCTCGTAGGTGTTCCCTATGTCTATGGCGGCAATACCCCAAAGGGTGGTTTTGATTGCAGCGGGCTGATCGTTTATGTCTATAACAAAGCAGCTGGTATCAAACTGCCTCGCACCATTCAACTAATGAGCGATAGAGGGAGGAGTATTGAGAATCAGCCTCCCGCCCCAGGTGATCTCGTATTCTTTAACACCACTGGCGAGAAATACTCCCATGCCGGCATCTATGTAGGCCAAGGCAGATTCGTACATGCCCCAAGCGCTGGCGGCACAGTACGTCTAGAGCAAATCGAGAACCCTTACTGGGCCGCAAGATTTACAGAGGCGAGAAGATTAGCACCTCAGTAATACGCTGAATAGCACATAGAGTTAACACTATGTACCAAACTATTCTAGTTTTAGTTACATTGACGCAAGGAAGCTGGGCACTTTGCCTATTTCACCAAAGGAGAATGTCATATGAAGAAAATCATCATTGCTTTAAGTAATCTTGCTATTGGACTCAGTATTTCAGCATCATCCTTTGCGTTTACTCAATCCGAATGTGAAGTAAAAGCAGTTAGCAAGGACGGCAAGCCAATTTATGGCGCAGCTAAGGCAGCCTCTATCAAGAAGTGTGAAGGCGGCAAGTAATATCTATTTACTCGGCTGCATTAAAAAACCTCGCAATTACGAGGTTTTTTATTTGGTAAGATAAATCGAACTTTAGAACGGCTCGTAACCACCTGAAGAGTATCCAACCGATCCCATCGCTAAGTTATCAAACTTGGTATACGGACCTTGCCAACTCAAGCGGATCGTACCAATTGGACCATTACGTTGCTTACCAATAATGATCTCAGCCATGCCTTTATCGGTAGTAGTGTCTGGGTGATAAACCTCATCACGATAGATAAACATAATGACGTCGGCGTCTTGCTCGATCGCACCAGACTCCCGCAAGTCTGACATGATTGGGCGTTTATTAGGACGCTGCTCTAAGCCACGATTTAACTGTGATAAGGCAACCACTGGGCACTGCAATTCTTTTGCGAGGGACTTTAATGAGCGTGATATCTCGGAAATTTCTGTTGCACGATTTTCTGAGCCAGAACCGCTCATCAACTGCAAATAGTCGATCACAACCAAACCAAGCGTACCACCAAAGTTTCGGGCGATCCGACGCGCTCTTGCGCGCAGCTCTAAACTTGAAAGAGCACCAGTCTCATCAATCAAAATTTGGGTATTACTTAATCTGGCAATCGCATCAGTAACACGCGGCCACTCGTCATCTTGTAATTTACCGGTACGCATACGACTTTGATCGACACGCCCTACTGAACCTAGCAAACGAGATGCCAACTGCTCGCCGGACATTTCCATCGAGAAAATCACAACTGGCAAGCCTTCTGAAAGAGCAACGTTCTCAGCAATGTTTAAGGCCAACGCCGTTTTCCCCATCGAGGGTCTTCCAGCAACAATGACTAAGTCACCTTTTTGCAATCCGCTGGTCTGCTTATCTAAATCAATGAAACCCGTAGCAATACCAGTGATGTCGCTGCCGCCTTGACGGTTGTAGAGCTCATCGATGCGAGCAACAACCGTTCTCAGCAGTGGCTCAATCTCAAGGTAGTCAGCTTTGCGGCTACCCTCTTCACCAATTTGCAAAATGCGTGATTCAGCTTCATCCAAAAGCGTTCTGACTGAACGACCTTCTGGCACGAATGCAGAGTTCACAATATTGTCTGAAACTTCAATTAAGCGACGCAAAATGCTGCGATCACGAACAATGTCGGCATAGCCTTTGATGTTCGCTGCACTTGGTGTACTTTGCGCTAAGGAATTGAGGTAATCAATGCCAACCAAATCTCCACCCTGTTCGGACTTAACAGCTTCATGAACAGTAATGACGTCAGCAGGATGATTGTCGCCAACTAAACGTTGAATGACCTTATAGATCAATGCATGTTCAGGGCGATAGAAATCTTTGTCAGTTAACACTCCACCCAGGCGATCCCAGGCAGCGTTATCGATCAGTAGACCGCCGAGCAGAGATTGCTCGGCTTCTACAGAATGCGGTGGAACTTTTAAAGCCTGCACGACTGCATCCCCAGAACCCATCATGCCAGGATTCAGCGTAACGGAACGTGAACGGGATTCAGCCATGAGGCTAGTTTACAGTTTTAAAACTTAAGCTTGCTCGCCAACTACACGGATAGTGATATCCACCACTACATCGGTATGAACAGCAACCGCGACAGGATGATCACCAACCATTTTTAATGGGCCAGTTGGCAGGCGTACGGAAGCTTTTTCAATCACAAAGCCTTTTGCTTTCAAAGCATCAGCGATGTCATGGTTGGTTACAGAACCAAATAAACGACCGTCAACACCCGCTTTTTGACCGATTTCGAGAACCAGGTCCTTCAGCTTCGCACCAACAGCTTCAGCGGCAGCTAATTTCTCAGCAGCCAACTTTTCCAACTCAGCACGACGAGTTGCAAAGTCTGCAATAGCAGCTTCAGTTGCACGACGCGCTTTGCGTTGCGGGATTAAGAAGTTACGAGCAAAACCGTCTTTAACGCGTACTACGTCGCCGAGGTTGCCCAAATTTGTTACTTTTTCTAAAAGAATGATTTGCATTGAGGGCTCCCAATTATTTCTTGTGTTGGTCAGAGAACGGCAACAAAGCCAGGAAACGAGCACGCTTAATAGCGGTGTCTAACTGACGCTGATACTTGGCTTTTGTACCTGTCAAACGAGCAGGGGTAATCTTGGCGTTTTCGCCAACAAAATCCTTCAATGTATCGACATCTTTGTAATCAATCTGTTCTACGCCAGCAACAGTGAAACGGCAATAACGCTTACGCTTGAACAATGGGTTCTGAGCTGGTTTCTTTTTGAAATCGGGTTTCTTTCCAAACGCCATGATGATTTCCTCTTTAATTTTTCAATTGAATATGGGT
>Ga0114964_10000064_pt1 | contig 77641 bp, 78 predicted proteins | sample C_131016_MF_Meta_FD_92638 | JGI IMG/M metagenome (GOLD analysis project Ga0114964, IMG submission 92638) | Freshwater microbial communities from Lake Croche, Canada to study carbon cycling - C_131016_MF_MetaG | ecosystem: Environmental > Aquatic > Freshwater > Lake | place: Lake Croche, Canada... | reverse complement strand
TTGTCGCGCACTTTCATCGAGGGGTAGTTGATGAACTGCTGGTACACCATGGCCACATTGCGCGCACGCACCGGCACACCCACCACATCTTGACCATCGACCCACACACGGCCCGTGGTGGGCACGTCCAAGCCTGCCATGATGCGCATCAGACTGGTCTTACCCGCCTGGGTCGCGCCCAGCAACACGGTGACATTGGCAGTTTGCGGAGCCAAGCTCATGTCGTAAAGCCAAGTTTGCGCACCGACTTTTTTGCTGACACCTTCTAGCGACAACTCCATCTCACCACCTTTGCTAAGCACACATGCCCGCAGCCAAGCTGCCGGATTTACTTTTGCAATTATTGTTCGTTAATTTTCGTTATTGATCGGTACTTACCCTTTGTTTGCGTTTTACAGTTGAATTCAGCATTTCTAACTGCGAAAATCAAGCCCATGAACTCGAATCCGCGCCAAATCACCTTGCTCAAAGTGGTTCAAGAACTCGGCTCTGTCACGGTCGAACAACTGGCCGAGAAATTGGGCGTGACCTTGCAAACCGTGCGGCGTGATGTGCAGCGCATGGCCGAAACCGGCCAGGTCGCCCGTTTTCATGGTGGTGTGCGCGTGCCCAGTTCCACTACCGAAAACATCGGTCACCAGCAACGGGTGAGCCTGAACGCCGATGCCAAGACGCGCATCGCACTCAGCGTGGCCGCCGCCTTGCCCAACGATTGCTCCTTGATGTTGAACATCGGCACCACCACTGAAGCCATTGCGCGTGCGCTGTCGAAGCACAAAGGTTTGCGGGTGATCACCAACAATTTGAATGTGGCCGCCATCTTGAGCGCCAACCCCAGCTGTGAAGTGATCGTGGTGGGTGGTGTGGTGCGGGGCCGGGACCAAGGCATCGTGGGCGAAGCGGCGGTGGACTTCATTCGCCAATTCAAGGTCGACATCGCCTTGATCGGGATTTCGGGTATCGAGTCCGACGGTTCGTTGCGGGACTATGACTACCGTGAGGTCAAGGTGTCGCAAACCATTCTTTCGCACGCGCGTGAAGTTTGGCTTGCCGCCGACCACAGCAAATTCAACCGCCCCGCCATGGTCGAAGTCGGGACCCTCTCCCAAATTGACCATCTGTTTACAGATGCCCCACCGCCCGAGCCTTTTGCCGCACTGCTGGCCGAAGCCCAAGTCCAACTGCACATTGCCGACTGATTGGAAAGACCCATTTCATGACCTACATACTCGCCCTTGACCAAGGCACCTCCAGCTCACGCAGCATCGTCTTCAACCCCGAAGGTCAGATCGTAGCCCTCGCGCAGCGGGAAATCACTCAAATTTATCCCCGACCGGGCTGGGTAGAGCACGACCCTATGCAAATCTGGCAAACCCAACTTGACACCGCACGCGAAGCCTTGGCCAAGGCGTCCATTCGCGCCAACCAAGTCACTGCTCTGGGTATCACCAACCAACGCGAAACCAGTTTGGTCTGGAACAAAACCACGGGGCAACCCATTTACAACGCCATCGTTTGGCAAGACCGCCGTGCCGAACCGGCCTGCGTAGCACTGCGCGAGCAAGGTTTGAGCGACAGCATTCAAGCCAAAACCGGCTTGCTGATTGATGCGTATTTTTCAGGCACCAAGCTGCAATGGATCTTAGACAACGTACCCCATGCCCGCGACCAGGCCGAGCGCGGCGAGTTGCTGTTTGGCACGGTGGACAGTTGGTTGATGTGGCAGCTCAGCGGCGGCGCTGTGCATGCCACTGATGTGAGCAATGCATCGCGCACCATGCTGTTCAACATCCACACCCACCAATGGGACGAGGAGTTGCTTGCAGCTCTGCGCATCCCGTCCCGCATGATGCCCACGGTGCGCGCCTCCAGCGCCGCTTACGGCCATCTGCAACCGCATTGGCTGGGCCACAGCATCCTCATCGGCGGCGTGGCTGGCGATCAGCAAAGCGCCCTGTTTGGCCAAGCCTGTTTCAGCGCGGGCATGGTGAAAAACACCTACGGGACCGGCTGCTTCATGCTGATGCACACCGGCGACCAAGGCATGTTGTCACACAACGGCTTGATCACCACCAGCGCCGCCCAAGTCAATGCCACAGCACAGTTTGCGATTGAAGGCAGCGTGTTTGTCGGCGGCGCGGTGGTGCAATGGCTGCGCGACGGCTTGCACGCCATCCAGCACAGCAGCGAAGTGCAAGCCTTGGCCGAAAGCGTGCCCGACTCGGGTGGCGTGATGGTGGTGCCCGCCTTCACCGGACTGGGCGCCCCTTACTGGAAGCCCGATGCCCGTGGCTCCATCACCGGCCTGACGCGCGGCAGCACCGTGGCACACATCGCCCGCGCGGCGCTGGAAAGCATCGCCTTTCAAAGCGCCGCCCTGCTGCAAGCCATGAGCCGCGATTTGGCCACCCAAGGCCAGGCACAGGTGAAAGAATTGCGGGTGGACGGTGGTGCCTGTGTCAACAATTTGCTGATGCAGTTCCAGGCCGATTTGCTGGGCATTGAGGTGGTGCGCCCCGAGGTGATAGAAACCACCGCGTTGGGTGCGTCTTACTTAGCAGGTCTGTCTTCGGGGGTCTACAGCAGCACCGAAGCCTTGAGCCAATTGTGGCGGGTGGAAAGGCGCTTTGCGCCTCAAAAACCACCTGACTATGCCAGTGAGTTGATGGCGTTGTGGGAACACGCCGTCCAGAAAACAGTGCTTTGAATTTGGAACGTCAGGTTCAACGCTGGGTTTTTGCCCAAGCTTCGTAGCGCGCTTTGCTGGCCTCGTTCGGCGGGTACAGGCCCGGCAACACAGCGCCGTTGTTCACTTCGTTCATGATCCAGCCTTCCAAGCGTTCTTGCTCGACTGCGGCCTCAACCACAGCGTCCAGCAGATCCGCGGGAATCAGCACTGCGCCATCGGTGTCTACCACCACGATGTCATTGGGGAAAACGGCCACACCACCGCAGCCGATCGGTTCCTGCCAGTTCACAAATGTCAAACTCGCCACTGACGCTGGCGCTGCGGTGCCTTGACACCACACTGGCAAACCCGTGCCCAGCACACCGGCCATGTCACGTATCACGCCATCGGTCACCAGGCCAGCAACCTGGCGCTTTTGCATGCGGGCGCACAAAATGTCGCCAAAAATCCCGGCGTCTGTCACACCCATGGCATCAGCCACAGCCACGCAGCCAGGGGGCATGGCCTCGATCGCCGCTCGCGTGGAAATAGGCGCTCCCCAGGAGGCGGGTGTGGCCAGGTCTTCACGCGCAGGCACAAAACGCAAAGTGAATGCACGTCCCACCACCCGGGGCTGCCCGGGCTTGAGGGGTTGTGTGCCCCGCATCCAGACGTTGCGCAGACCTTTTTTGAGCAAGACGGTGGTCAAAGTGGCCGTCGTGACACCGCAGAGCTTGTGCGCAATACGGGGGTCCAGTGGCAGGGATTCGATGGTCATGAGCGCTCCTTGAATTTCAATGGCATCGGCTTCAGATGGGCTTGGCCAAATAAACCGCTTCGCGCCCCACAATGGCTTCGCGGGCGGGCATCAGGATGGTGCAATCGTCACACAGGGCGCGAATTTCTTGCCCGCCTTGGGTCGCGATCAATTCACCTTGGGCAAACACCTCAAAGCCCTTGACCGGTTTGACAAACTGGAAATCAGGCGATGTGATCATGCAGGTCTGCAGCAGCTCAAAGCGCTTGGCCGGCAGCCGCAGCGCAGCTTCCGGTAGCGCGATCAAGCCAAAGTGCGCCAAAAAACCCAAGGTGCTGGCCAGGGCTACCTCACCGGTGGTTGTTTTGAAATGCTGACCGCACTCCACCACCATGGCTGCGCCGTGGTGCTGCGGCGTGCCAAATGCACCGTACTGAATCAAAGGCGTGCCCGAGCCCAAGCCGTTGGGCATGACCAAATGGATCTGCGGCACGCCCACGCTCAAGGCCACTTGGCCGTTGCGTTCAAAAGCCGGATACACCCAAAAAGGTTCAACGTCCTGCGCGGTGGAATGGATGTCCAGCACATGGTCGGCGGCCTGGACCACCTCACGCATGGCCCGTGCACGTCGCAGCTCGGGACTGTCTTCAGGGCCATCCAAATGCTCAGCCGACCAGATGCGGTTCATGTTGTGCACGATTTGACGGCTGGCAAAGGGCTGGGCTGGATCAAAGCTCTCGTAGGCCTGGACGTTGGCAAAGCTGAGCGTCAGGGTCCCGATCAGCGGACGCACATGCGTGTCGAGCAAGTGCGTGACCACCGTCATGCCGCAAAACTCATTGCCATGGGTCAAGGCATTGATCAACACATGCGGGCCGGGACGGCCCGATTCAAAGCGGTGGACGTAATCCACACCGGTATTGCCTTGTCGGTAAGCACTTAAATCACGAGGCATGACCTCAATGGCGTCAAAGGGGGTCATGTCGGTGTTCCAAAGGTAAAGGGGTTTGAGCGGTTTGCGAACGTCGCAGATCGCGCAGCATAAACAGGTAGAGCCCTTCCAGCTTTTCTCGGGCCCAAGGGGTCTTGCGTAAAAACTTCAAACTCGATCCCATGCTCGGATCATGGGTGAAGCAACGCACCGGAATGCGTTCGCCCAAGCCATCCCAACCATAGCAGTCAACCAAGGCCGTGATGATGCCTTCCAATTTGATGCCATGAAGCGGATTGCGCGGCTGTGCGATTTGCGGCGTCACCAAGGGTTCGGGATCTGTCATGCTGGAATGGACTGGGTGTGTGAAAAAATTACTTCAAGTCTTTCAAGGGTAATTCTCCGCCACTGGGGATCGGCGTGCGGTCGACGTTCAGGACCATGGACACCAGCACATAGTAGCCGTTGACTGCGATCAAATCCATCACGCCTTGCTCACCAAACTTATCCACGAGGGCTTTGTAGCTGGCATCGCTGACTTTTTTCTGGGTATGCAGTTCTTGGCAAAAGTTGTAGACAATTTCTTCGTCTTCTTTCATCCCTGAGGGCCGCTTGCCTTGGGCTACGGCGTCGGCCACTTCAGGGCTCAGGCCCGCTTGCAGTGCCAACCGGTGGTGGGCAAACCATTCGTATTGAGAGGTCCATTGCCGGGCCGTGATCAAGATAGCAAACTCGTTCAAACGGGCACCTAAGGTGCTTTTGAAACGGATATAGGTGCCCACTTTTTGCAAATGATCACCCAGTTCTGGGCTGCGCAAAAAGACATTGAAGGGGCTGCCGAGCGATGCACTGTTGGCCGCTGAACCGGCCACAGAGGCACGCGGACCTGAACGGATGTTGTTGGCCAATTCCTTTTGCGCTGCGGTCATCTCACCGTCCGACAAAAGCGGAAAACGGCGTCCGTCCGAAGGCGCTTGCGCCAAGGCCGTTGAGGTCAAAACAGACACAGCGAAAATACCTGAAAGCCAATGTGTTGCAATGTGTTTGAACATGTGTTTCTCACAAAAAGTAGGGGAAAACTTCACGGGTTGAGCAAAGGGATGGATTTGTAATCAAGCCCCTTCGGGATGGATTGCAAATAGGCATGGATGTCCGACAGGTCCTGCTTGGACAGCACCTTTTCACTGTACGGCGGCATCGGCCCGTTGGAGTAACGCACAAAGACGTTGTAGAAAGCCAGGGGTTTAGGTTCAGGCGCCAGCTTGGCACCGGCGACACCGCCTTGCCCTGAAAATCCGTGGCATTGCCAACAACCGTTTTGGACGAAGGCAAGCTTGCCTTTTTCAGCGGCGGCCAGATCGCTTTGAGCCTGTACCGGCATGCCCATCAAGCCGGCCATGGTCAGCAGTGATATCCAGAAGTTTTGTAATTTCATGTGCACGCCTGTTTTAACGGGGTTGGGTCCAGACATTGAGCAAAGCCGGATGGCCCGACTTGACGACTTCGACGGCTTCTTTCAAGGCCACGCGCAAGGCTGCAGCATCTTTGATCGGCCCTTTGGCCCACCAGCCCATGGATTCGGCCAGCTTGTGGTATTCGATGTCCGGTTTTTCGATGCTGGTGCCCACCGGGCCCATGTCACCGTCCAAGTTCACTTTGCGGTTACGGAAATTGGCCAGGCGCTGAATGTGCATCACCTCTTGGTGGTAGCCACGGTTGTTGTGCATCACCGACAGCAAAGGTATTTTGTGCTTGGCGGCTGTCCACAAAACACCCGGCGCGTACATCAAATCGCCATCTGATTGAATGCTCAGCGAGAAACGCCCCAGATCGCGGTTGGCCAGCGCGGCGCCCACCGAAGCCGGTGCGCCATAGCCCACGCCATAACCGCCGGAGCGGCCAATCCAGTGGTGGTGCTTTTCCATGGGCCACAAACGGTTGGGCCAGTTGCTCACATTGCCTTCAGATGCAACCAAGGACCAGTCCAGGTGTTTGACGGCATCAAAGGTCTCCATGACCAAGCGGGCGGTGCTGATGGGGCTGGCGTCCCAACCCAGCGCGGCCGCAGTGCGGGTGCGTACCAATTCTTCGGCGTAGGCCTTTTTAGTGGCCTCGGCGCGCTTGGCAATGACCTCAAGACGGTCTTTGGGGATGGCCGCTTTCACCGCCTCGATCAAGGCCGGCAAGGTCGCTTGCGCGTCGGCGGCCATTTGCACATCGATGACTTGAAAACGCTGGAAGTCCTGGTAATTGGACTTGGTGATCAGGTCGACCGCATTGATGCTGATCAGTTTGGTGTTGGGCTTGATGCGCGTGCCATTGACACCATGACCCTCGTTCTCGCCGTTGTCGGTGTAGCTGTTGACGGTGGCCCAGAAGTCCGACAACTCCAGGCCGAGTATCACATCGGCATTGGCGACAGCGCCCGCAGGGCTGCTCAGGTAATGGGTACGCGGAAAGTTCATCCGGCTGCCTTGGTCAATCACTTTGGCTTGCAGCAACTCGGCCAACTCCACCAACAAGGCGATGCCAGCAGGCGTGCGGGCAGCCCGGTCGGCCACGATCACCGGGTTGTCGGCCAGCGCCAACAAACGGGCCGCTTCTTTGACCGCACCCGAATCGCCTTGCGGTGGCGAAGTGGGAATGTAGCGCGGGATGTAGGGCATTTGCCCGCCATGCGCATGCACAGGGGCCATTTGCAACGCAGCATCCAGAGAAATCGCCACCGGCCCGTAAGGCGGCGTCATGGCAATTTTGTAAGCCCGGATGAAGGACTGCGAAAAGTGCTGCAAAGACACTGGCGCGTCATCCCACTTGGTGTAGTCACGCACCATGGCGTTGATGTCTTGCGCCGCATGGAAGGTCGGCACGCCGGGGGGCCGATAGGCTGCGTCCGTGTCATTGCCGCCGACCACGATCACCGGCACACGGTCGCACCAGGCGTTGTACATGGCCATTGAGGCGTGCTGCAAACCCACCGTGCCGTGGCACAAGGTCAGCAGCGGTTTGCCCGCAATTTTGAAATAGCCGTGGGCCATGGCCACGGCGGACTCTTCGTGCATGCAGGTCAAAAACTCGGGCTGGGTGTTGCCTCCGTAGTCGATCAAAGACTCGTGCAGGGCCCGAAAACTGGAGGCACAGTTCGAAGGCAGGTACTTGATGTCCAGCGATTTGATGACATCGACCATGAAGTCCGAGCCCGGCGTGCCTTGGATACGCCCCAGCTCGGCAGGCACGCCGGTCTCGGCCGCTGCACCGTGTGCAGAAGGCGGCAAAACCGCAGGTTTGGTGGGCTTAGGCTCGGCTGCTTGCGCCGCCGGCGTCAGCACCGCACCGGCAGTGGCTGCGCCAGAAGCAATCACCCCACCTAAAAAATGGCGTCTGCCAACTGCCGTTTTTGTCTTGTTACTGTCTGCCATGTGTGCTCCTGTTTCTTTTTGGAAAAATCACTGCAAAGGTATGAACACCTCGGCCATTCGTTTCGCAGGCAGGCCCATTTCAAGGGCCAACTCCCCAATGCGGCGCATCATCTCGGGGCTCACACCTGCAGGGTGGTGATACACCTCCATCCAGGTTTCAATATGGTCGGCAGTGGCCTCGGGGCGTTGCAGCAACTCGCAGCGCATTTGCGGCCAGGTTTGCACGACCCGCGCCTGAAAAGCCTGCGCCACGGGTCGCAAGGCTTCGTGTTGATCAAGGGGTAATTTGAAATAAACAAACAGTGTGGACATGCAGGAACCTAGACGGGTGGCTGACTTGCTTGCCCCATTCCGGCCCAACGGGTCACGAGCGAGGTTTCAATGTCGAATAAGTCCAGACACCGACCCACAGTATGGTTGATCATGTCGTCCAGACTTTCGGGGCGGGCATACAGGGCGGGCAGCGGCGGCATCAAAATGGCCCCATTTTCTGAGGCCTGCAACATGGCGCGCAAGTGGCCCGTATGCAGGGGGGTTTCGCGCACCATCAGGACCAGGCGGCGGCGTTCCTTGAGCACCACATCGGCAGCGCGGGTCAGCAAACTGCCGGTGTTGCCATAGGCAATTTCGGACAAAGAGCGCACGGAGCAAGGCGCAACCACCATGCCCATGGTCTTGAAAGATCCCGACGAAATGGTGGCACCGATGTTCTTGGCGTTATGCACCTCACTGGCCAAGGCCTCCACGGCTTTGAAGCTCATGTCGGTTTCAGTGGCCAAGGTCATTTTGGCCGAATCGCTCATGACCAGATGCGTCTCGATGCCAGAGCCTTGCAACACTTGCAAAATCCGAATACCGTAAAGGATGCCGGAGGCTCCGCTGATTCCGACGATCAAACGGCGGGGCGTGGAAAGTGATTTGGCAGACATGGTGAACGTTATAAATCAGGACGTGCCTGGGGCGGGCGAAAATCTCACAAAATCAGAAGCATGAACTCAGGCTGGGCTTACTTTTTCCAGCCCATGGATGAGGCCAAAAGGTCAATCGATTGCTCTGTGTCACGCCCCTCCTTGAGCAACCACTCGTAAAAAGTTTCAATCACAGGATCGGGCGTCGGACTGAGCATGGCATTGGCAAAAATTTGACGCTTTCGCGCCGCCGTCAAGCCAAAGGGCGCACACAAACGGCCAGCAATGATGTCATCTGCCACCAAAAAGAGGGGGACCAACACCAGGCCCAAGCCTTCGGCTGCTGCTTGCAGAGCAAAGAACATCTCCTCGAGCTGGAGATTTTGGGTTTGAATAGGCTCGGTGATGCCGGCCTGGGACAACCATTCTGACCAAGCCATGGGCTCGGTGTCGTAGGCGATCAAGGTCTGCCCCACCAAGTCCATGGGGGATTTCAATCGATCCCCCTCCATCAAATCAGGATGGCAAATGGGGACAATGGTTTCCGTCATGAACGGCACAGATGTCATGCCGGACAAGGGTTGGTGCCCGGCGCGAACGGCGACGTCGTAGCCACGCTCTTCAAAATTAACCGGCGCAGTAGAGGTCGTCAGCTTCACCTCCACACCAGCCCTTTTGCGTTGAAATGCTGAGATCCTCGGAATCAGCCAGCGCATGGTGAAGGTGGGAGGCGCACTGATGCGCAATCCTGTGGGCTCCGTTTGCTCCAGCAATTGCATGGAGGTCACGGCAATTCTGTCCAGCGCGGGCGTCACCGCTGCAAGAAAGGTGCGCCCCGCATCGGTCAGTGTCAGTTGCGACTGTGTTCGATTGAACAAGGGTGTTGCAAGCCAAGCCTCCAGCGATGCCACCTGTTTACTCACAGCGCCGTGGGTCACGAACAATTCTTTCGCAGCTTTGGTGAAGCTGATGTGGCGCGCGGCCGCTTCGAAGGCCCGAACAGCATTGAGAGGGGGGAGTTTTCGCATAAACTGAAGGCATCAACTGTTGACAGTTAGCAATTATGTGAGATTTCCTCCTTCTGCATGAATAAACTTGGTTTGCGAAGGGTCTCTGGAGACAGGACACTTTGTTCTGGTTTTGAGAAGTGCGTTGTGTGAGAAACAGTCCATCCCTTGTGAAATTCAAACCCTCACGGCCGTTGGATTCGCGAGGCCAGCGCTTGGGGTGTGCATCTTCCGGTTGAACGAATTGAAAACAAGCTCTTTGGCTGCACAAAGCATCTCCTTGGGCCATGGCCGCGGCAGCTTGCACCTTGCAACTCAGTGAAAAAGCAGCCAACAGCCCGCGCAGCGAATGCACCCACTGGAGAGAAATCGTCCAACCCAGTGGTCTCGCTAAGGAGTTGGAGATCGCGCCCTAAAATCCACAGACCCTTTCATTTTTTGATTTCATTTTTCGAGCAGCAGGACAGAACATGGAAAGCCCAGAACAAAATCAGCTCTTGACCCAAGTCGGTCGCGGCACCCCGATGGGTGAATTGATGCGCCGCTATTGGCAGCCGATTGGCGCCGCAGTTGAAATGCAAGACAAGTGGACAAAAAAAATTCGCTTGCTGGGGGAAAATCTGGTGTTGTTCAAAGACCGCCAAGGCCACTTGGGCCTGATTGCAGAGCAGTGCCCGCACCGCCGCGCATCTTTTGCATACGGTATTCCTACCGACAATGGCATTCGCTGTCCTTACCATGGCTGGGAGTTCAGCCCGCAAGGCAAGTGCTTGAACCAACCCAACGAAAAGGACAATCCGGCCTTTCGGGACACGGTTTCAACCGATGCCTACCCGGTCGAGGAACTCGGCGGCATGCTGTTCGCTTATTTAGGCCCCCAACCCCAACCCCTGCTGCCGCGTTTTGACGGCTTTGTGGCCGAAGGCACCATCCGCATGATGGGCCGTGCCATCTTGCCGGTGAACTGGTTGCAAGTGATGGAAAACTCGCTGGACCCGGTGCACACCGAGTGGCTGCACGGTCACCACTATGAATTTCTGAAGGAGCAAGAAGGTGTGAAAGTCGCCATCAGTGCGCATCACCTCAAAATCGACTTCAAAGAGTTCGAATACGGCATCACCAAACACCGCCTGCTCGAAGGCCATTCGGAAGACGACGACGATTGGAAAATTGGTCACCCCATTGTCTTTCCCAACATGCTCGCTGTGGGCAATGGCGATGAGAAATCTCGCTACTACTCCTTTCAGATCCGGGTGCCGGTGGACGACGAGCACACCATGCACCTTTGGTACAACGCCTATGTGCCACCAACAAATAAACCCGTACCGCAGCACCTGCTTGAGAAAGTGCACATCTACGAAGTGCCTTTTGTAGATGCACAAGGCGAGTTCATTGTCGACAACGTCGACGGCCAAGACATGATGGCTTGGATCACCCAAGGCACGATTGCAGACCGAAGCAAGGAGAACCTGGGCGCCACCGACAAAGGCATTGCCCTGTACCGGCGGACTCTGCGGCGTGAAATGAAAAAAGTGGCTGAGGGCCTGGACCCCATGGGCATCGTTCGGGATGCATCCCGTAACCAGCGCATTGACCTGCCCAACGAAAAGAAAAAACACCACAACAGCGACGGATTTGCCAGCTTCATGCTGCGCACACACGCCAAGTACTCGCCGATTGCGGACGATTTGATCCAGATTTTTGAATAACCCGAAAGAGATCGCCATGGATGCGGATAACGCCAAACAAAAACTCATCGATTCCGGTTTGATCCTGGACGCCGAAAACCAAGGTGATCTGACACGGGGTCATATTTCGATCCGGGTGCCGGGAGACCCCACCCACTTTTTCATGAAACCGCACAGCTTTGGTTTTGACGAAATCACGATGGACAACATGGTGATCTGCAACCTTGAAGGTGAAAAAGTCGGCGGTGGTGGACGCCGACACAGCGAGGTGTTCATCCACTCTGAAATTTTCAAAGTCCGACCCGATGTCAACAGCGTGATCCACACCCACCCGACGCATGCGGTGGCCCTGTCGGCGACCGGGCAAGAACTTCAACCGATCAGCCAACCGGCGGTGGCCTTCGCCGATGGCCTGCCCTACTACCGCGACACGATCAATCTCATTCGTTCTCAATTCATGGGCGCGGGCGTCGCCAAAGCATTGGGCTCGCACAAAGCCGTGTTGATGCGCAACCATGGTGTGGCGGTCGTGGGTGCGACCATCGAAGAGACCACCATTTTGGCGATCATGCTGGAAAATGCTTGCCAAATTCAATTGGCTGCGCAAGCCGCAGGAGGCATCGGTGAAAAGTTTTCCAAAGAAGACATCAACACGCTGCACTTCAACATCACCCGCGCAGAGCAATACACCATCAATTTCGACTACCTCAAGCGCAAAGCCTACAGGGCTTTGGGCCGGACTTGCTGAACATCACGAGGCGATCAACATGCAAAAGCCCATGACCAGACCTCTTGCTGATCGACGTCTGTCGTTCTGCAAAATGTGGACCATCACACTCATAGGTGTTTGCGCATTGTGCGGTGGTCTCGTCCATGCAGCCGAACCGGTCAAATCCAGCCTCAGCGCCAACCCGACGGCCGCTGAATTGGCGCTTTACACGGGCCCTGACCGCCAAGCCCGCTTGATCGAGGCCGCCAAAAAAGAAGGTGTTTTGACCATTTACCATGTGTATCCCGCTTTGACGGAAATGATGGCGGCGTTCACCAAAAAATACGGCATCAAAACCAAAGCCTGGCGCGCCGGCTCAGAGGCCGTGCTGCAGCGCATCACCACAGAGGCCAAAGGCAATAAATTCGAAGTCGACATTGTGCAAAACAATGCCCCTGAAAACGAAGCCGCCGCACGCGAAAAACTGCTGCAAGAAGTTCGCTCCAATTACCACCAGGACCTGATCCCCCAAGCGGTGCCCGCGCACAAGGAATGGGTCGGCATCACGGTAGACGTCTGGACAGCCGCTTACAACACCAACAAGATCAAAAAAGAAGATCTGCCCAAAACCTACAACGACTTGCTTCAACCCAGATGGAAAGGGGAGCTGGGCATTGAAGCCAATAACCACGCTTGGTTTGGCTCGCTCATGACCCAATTGGGCGAAGACAAAGGCTTGGCGCTCTTTAACAACATCGTGGCCACCAACGGCATCTCCGTGCGCAAAGGCCACTCTTTACTGACCATGTTGGTGTCTTCGGGTGAAGTCCCTCTGGCTTTGACGGTCTACAGCTGGAACCCCGAACAAATCAAAGCCAAAGGCGCACCTGTTGAAGGCTTGGCGCTGCAGCCCCTGATTGCACAACCCAGCACCATCGCCCTGCTGAAGAAATCACCCAACCCGCATGCCGCGCTGCTCTTTTATGAGTTCATGCTGGGTGAAGGTCAAAAATTACTGGCAGACGCCAGTTTCATACCCACCAGTAAAAAAATCGAAAATCCCTTCACACACACCGCATTGAAGTACATCGATCCCGGCACGGCTTTGGACATGCAAAACAAGTGGGTCAAAATGTACGAAGACACCGTCACCAAAAAGGCGAAATAAGCCTTCATGCAAGAACCCCTTCGGATTGGTTTGGTAGGTTTTGGCGCTGCAGGGCAAGCCTTCTTGCCCGCGCTGCACAAACACACGGGATTTCAACTTGCTGCAGTGGTGGAACCCCACAAGGACTTGAGAGATCTGGCGAGAAATCAGTGCGCCGTTCCGGTTTATGAAAGCCTGACGGACTTGCTCATGCAGTCTGACGTGGACGCTGTTTACCTGGCCACGCCCACCGAGCTGCACAGCCCACAGGTCATCGAATGTGCGAAACACCGCAAACATGTGCTGGTTGAAAAACCCATGGCCACCCATTTGGCTCAAGCGCAGGCCATGGTCGCCGCAACCCATGCGGCCCAAGTCGTTTTGGTGGTGGGACACTCCCACAGTTTTGACGCACCGATTCTGGCCATGCGCAGCTGGATTGAAAGCGGCCGTCTGGGGGCTGTGCGCATGGTCAATACCTGGTGTTTCACCGACTGGCTCTACAGACCACGACGGCCAGACGAGTTGAACACCCTGATGGGCGGCGGCGTCACTTTCAGGCAGGGATCCCATCAATTTGATATTTTGCGTTTGCTCTGCGGGGGGTTGGTGACTACCGTCAAGGCACGCACCTTCGACTGGGACCCGGACCGAGCCGCCACGGGTGCACATACCGTGATGCTGGACTTTGACAACGGCGCTGCGGCCACTGCGGTCTACAGCGGCTATGGGGGTCTCTCGAGCATGGACTTGGGGTTTCCGATTTCAGAGTGGGGGTTTGAGCAAACACCCGCGCTGCGTTCATGGGCTCGCAAGCCGCCAGGCCCGCTGGACCCTGGGGCAGAATTACAAGCCAAACAAAAGCGGGCTGCGAAAGCCATTCCGGCCAACGCGCCGTTTCAACCCTTCTTTGGCCTCACCGTGGTGCATTGCGAAAAAGGGGACCTTCGGCAAACACCGACCGGCTTGCGCATTGAGACAGCGCAAGGCACTCAAGATATTCATTTACCCAACGACTTGAGCCCCCGCGATCATGTGCTCATTGAGTTTCACGATGCCATCACGGGCAAACGCCCTGCCCTTCACGATGGGCGCTGGGGGCTGGCGACACTTGAAGTCTGTGAAGCCGTCATGGCCTCTTCTGCCAGCGGCCGGGAGGTGTCACTTCATCACCAACGACCAACCCCCAGAGAAACATGATGGGCCAGGGTGCAGCGTTTGGGCTTGAGGTCAATCGACAGTGGCACCAGAGTCTTTGACGACTTTGCCCAAACGCACCGTTTCTTTTTTGATCAGCTCACCAAATGCAGCCGCCGAACCGGCCACCACAGGGGTGCCAAGTGCTTCCCATTTTTTTCGGAATTCGGGCTCTTTGAAAATCGCATTCAAAGTGCCGTTGAGCTTTTCGATGACGGGGGTCGGCGTGCCGGCGCGCACAGCAATCCCATGCCAGCCGGTGAACTCATAACCGGCCACACCGGCTTCGGACATTGTCGGAACATCGGGCAACAGCGGACTGCGTTTGGCAGAAGTGACCGCCAAGGGCGTCAATTTACCAGCCTGTATGTACTGCAAAGAACTGCCCAAAATATCAAACATCACACCCACCTGACCGCCCAGCAAGTCATTGAGCGCAGGGCCAGCACCGCGGTAAGGAATGTGCGCCATGTGGGTACCCATTTGGGTGTTGAACAACTCGCCGGCCAAATGCTGGGGCGTGCCATTGCCTGCCGAGGCAAAACTGAGCTCAACTTTCGGTGTTTTACCCAGGGCCACCAATTCCTTGACCGACTTGACCGGCACTTTGGGATTGACTTCGAGCACCAAGGGGAAAGATGAAATTTGGATCACCGGCGCCAGATCGGTCATGGGATTGAACGGCATGGAGCGGTACAAACTGGGGTTGACTGCCATTGGACCACTGGCGGCCAACAACAAGGTGTGACCATCTGCCGGTGTGATTTTGGCCACCTCGTTGCTGCCAAGGTTGCCGCCTGCACCGCCTTTGTTGTCGATGACCACCGTCACGCCCAAACGGGTCTGCATTTCGCCTTGCAGCAGCCTGGCCATCAAATCGGTAGGCCCTCCTGGCGGGTAGGGGACCACAAATCGGATGGTTTTGCTGGGGTAAACATCTTGGGCATGCGTTACCGTGCACAGCGCAGCACTGACAACAAGCCCCAGCAGGCGCAGGGTGGACATGGAGCAGTTCAGCAAGGATGGGTTGCGCATACAAGGTACTCGGTCGTGGAGAATGAAAATAAAGGCATTTAGAAGCTGAGAAATCTTCAAACAGTTATTCGGGGTCATGGACAGAAAAAGGCCAATTGAGCAATTCGGCCAAACGGTGAACCACCCAATCTGATTCGGCCAAGGTCACGACCGAACCTTCAACTTGCAAGCCGCGCAAGCACTGGTTCAGCACGTCCTGCTCGGTAATGCCCAAGGTAAATTGCATGTTTTGCGCCGTCTCGGTCAACAGGTTGGCCATATCTTCACAAAGCTCATAACGTGCGGAAATGTCGGTATGCGAGGCGCTGGGTTTGTAGCGCCCAGGCTGAATGAACAGCGCCAGGAAGGACTCGGGGATGAATATTTGGTTTTCTTCGGACATGCGCGGCTTGATTCTAACGACAAGCTCTTTGCAATGCCGTATTCTCAACTTCCATGAAAACGGCCCTGCAATGATTGGCCTCTATTGCCTTGGCCACGCTGGCACAGGCAGGTAGCGTGGTGGTGACCGGATCGCACGGCGGTTTTTGCAACTTGATCCCCCTGAGAGATGCTAAAGTCATCTCCTCTCAAAGTCGTTTTGAAAGCCACCATGCCCCACGACCACACTGCGCCGCAGACACAGACAGACTGGAAACACGATGGCGTGCGGGTCGTTCCCGGCGATCAGCTGGATGGCAACGTGCCCTCGACCCCTGGCATGGACCGCAAAGCCGCGATCAACTTTGCCCGTGTGGGTGCTGAAAAATTATGGGCCGGCACCGTGCACATCCACCCCAATGCCAAGACAGGCGCGCATCACCACGGCCCTTTGGAGAGTGTGATTTACGTGATCAAGGGGCGTGCCCGCATGCGCTGGGGCGATGCGCTGGAGTTCACCGCAGAGGCTGGGCCCGGAGACTTTATTTACGTCCCCCCCTATGTGCCGCACCAGGAAATCAATGCCAGCGCCGATGACATGCTGGAATGTGTCCTGTGCCGCAGTGATGGTCAAGCCGTGGCTGTGAACCTCGACATCGAGCCGGTTGAAAAACCGCAAACAGTGCTGTGGATCGATCCGACGCACCCGCATGGCGGGGTTTAATCTCGCACCAGGTTGAGCGGCTGGCCGGCAGCAAAGGCGTTGATGTTGTCAAAAGCCATGCCGAAATAAGTCTCGTAGTTATCCCGCTCTACAAAGCCCAGATGGGGTGAACACAAACAATTGGGCAAACTCAACAAGGGGTCTTGCGCGCCCAAGACCGGTTCGTTTTCATACACGTCGACAGCGGCAAAACCAGGGCGCCCCGCCTTCAAAGCGGCGACCAATGCGCCGGGCTCGATCAACTCTGCACGGCTGACGTTGACCAAAAGCGCATCTGTTTTCATCATCGCCAAATCTGCAGCGCTCACAAAATGTTTCGTCTCTGGCGTTAATCGCAACTGCAAAGTCAGCACATCACTTTCCTGAAAAAATGCAGCGCGCGAAGCTGCTGTGTTGTACCCCTGCGCCGTGGCTTTGAGCAAGGAACTTTCCCGCCCCCAAACGACAGGACGCGCGCCAAAAGCCCTGAGCAAATGGCACACGCTCTCCCCCACACGGCCAAACCCCAAGACCCCGACCTGTTTGCCAGAAAGCTGACGCCCCAGGCTGCCTTGCCACAGACCCTGCTGCAAGCGCTGCACCTCGGGCACCAATTGCCGCAAGCTGGCCAGGATCAGCAACAAATTGAGTTCCGCTGTGGCCGTGCCCGTGCCCCGGCCATCGGTCACTGTCACCCCCCGGGCATGGCACGCGGCCAGGTCGATGTGCGACGCCACTTTGCCGGTTTGCGCAACCAATTTCAAGTGCGGCAACAGGGCCAGCAAAGCGGGCGTGATGCGCGTGCGCTCACGGGTCAGGACCACCGCCTCGGCACCCTCCAGGCGATGGGCCAAGTCGTGCAGTTCTTTCACATTGTCGTGATACAGCGTCACTTCATGCGCGCTTAATTTTTCAAAACATGTGAGCGTGCGAACGCAATCTTGGTAATCATCCAGAATAACCACTTTCATTCATGCGCTCCTTAATGCCCCCTGTGTTTGTCTGAATCTTGCAAACACACTGGGGCTAACACCACTTCAATTCAAGTTCAATTGACACCACAATACAGGCACACAACACCTTCTTCCACGCAGGCAAGCTCAACATGAAATTCAGTCACCCCCAAGGCCCTTCTGGACATACGTGGCGTCAAGCCGGATTGGGTCTGGTTATTTTAGGGGTCACCGCGATGTTGCCAAGCTTGGGCCACGCGCAAAACTACCCAGACAAACCCATCAAATTCATTGTGTCATTCACAGCGGGTGGCACCACCGACATTCTGGCCCGCGAAGTGGCCAACCAATTGACACAGCGCTGGAAAGTGCCGGTCGTAGTCGAAAACAAGGCCGGAGCCGCCGGCAATTTGGGGACCGAGGTTGTGGGCCGAGCAGCACCGGACGGCTACACCATCTTGGTCAATTCTTTCGGACCGATTGCCATCAACCCCACCTTGTTCAAAAGCCTGAATGTCAACCCCCAAACCGAACTGCAACCCATTGCTTTGATCGCAGAAGTACCGACTGTTTTGGTGGTTCCAACCAGCATGGGCGTCAACACGATGGCCGAATTCATGGCTTATGCCAAAACCAATGCAGGCAAGATCAACTACGGCTCCACGGGCATCGGTACGGCGGCACACATGACGGGTTATTTGTACAGCCTGCGCACCAACATCAATGCGACACACATTCCCTACAAAGGCGCCGAGGCCACGCGTGATTTGGTGGCGGGGCGGCTGCAGTACATGTTCGCCACCGTGCCGTCGGTCATGCAATTGATCAAAGCCGGGCAACTCAAGCCTTTGGCCATCTCAACCAAAATCCGTTCACGGGGTTTGCCCGATGTAGCCACTTTGCGCGAATTGGGTGTTGACATGGCCACCGGCTCTTGGTTTGGCATGTTCGCGCCCAAACAGACCCCCATGGCCATTGTGCAAAAAATGAACCAAGAGGTCATCGGTATTTTGGAAGACCCCCAAATCAAGGCCCGACTGGTGGCCCAAGGCGCGGAACCCATCCCCATGTCGGTCCAAGAATTCACACAATTTACACGCAACGAATTCGAAACATGGGCACCGATTGTCAAATCCTCTGGCGCCAAACCCGAGTGAGGCGATTGCATTTATTGGTCTCGGCTGATGCGCTGAGCCGCTACAGTGACCGGTTTGCGCATGTAGCGGCGACGGCCTCAAGACCTGCGCAAATCCATTGGGTATTGCCAAGCGACCCCGCCCCTGCGCATGCCCTGATTGACATGGCGTTCATCTCGCGCGATGTGACCGGCGCCTCCAGTAAAACCAAGCTGCTGCCGGATCTGGCCAATTACTATGTGGCTCTTCGCAGAGCGACACGATTGCAATGGCTGCATAACCATGCGTCAGGCGCCGACCGGCCTATTTTTGCCGAACTGTATGCACGTGGCGTGCAGATCACCACCTCCTCAGGCACCAACGCCAAGCCTGTCGCCCACACAGCGGTAGGCGCTCTCATTGCGTTGGGCAGAAAATTCCCCACCCTTTGGAGAGCTCAACAAGACACACGTTGGGCGCCGATGATCTCCCATCAGGATTTACAGGACCTCACGGGTCAAACAGCCCTGGTCATTGGCATGGGACCGATAGGACAGGCCATTGCGCGCATCCTTTCAGCCATGGAGATGCAGGTGGTGGGCGTCACGCGCGACGCCCCCAAACACCAAGGCACCCAGGGCTTCAGCCAAGTGCTGGACTTTGCCTCTATGGCGCAAGCCATCCCTCAAACGCGCTATGTGGTTCTGGCCTGTCCACTGACTTCGCAAACCCAGGGCTTGGTCGACAGGGCTTTCTTGTCTCAACTTCCCCAAGGGGCTTTCCTGATCAATGTCGCCCGCGGGCAAGTGGTGAATCAAAACCATTTGACAGCCGCTTTGCAATCCCATTTGGGTGGTGCTTTCCTGGATGTTTTTGCAACAGAACCCCTGGAGCACGACTCCCCCCTGTGGCGCATGCCGCACGTCATGATCAGCCCGCATACCGCAGGTCATTTCAAAGAGCATGCTGAAAAAGTCGCCCAGCTTTTCATGCACAATTTAAACCAGCATCTCTGTGGGCAGTCCTTGCTCAATGAGTGGCACCCATCCTAAAGAGACATCACCATGCACCCTGCGGGTCGTTTGCAATTGCCCAGTCTGAAAAATCAGGTCACGCCCCAAGAGTGGCAGGCCCGTGTTGACTTGGCGGCGTGTTACCGCCTCACCGCCCATTACGGCATGTCGGACATGATGGCCAACCACATCACTTTACGGGTCCCCGGTCAAGCGCATGCCTTTTTGACAAACCCCTACGGCATGATGTACGAAGAAATGACGGCTTCGTGCCTTGTCAAAATTGACCACGACGGCGAAGTACTTTACAAGCCCGATTTTGGTGAACTGAATTACGGTCTGAACAAGCCTGGATTCATTCTGCACAGCGCGGTGCACAAAGCCCGGCCCGAAGTCAATTGCATCATCCACACCCATACTGCAGCGGGATTGGCGGTCTCATCCTTGGCCTGCGGCATGCTTGCGATCAACCAAACCGCCATGCGCTTTTTGAATGTGAGTTACCACGACTACATGGGCGTGGTGCTGGACATGGCTGAGCAAGACATTTTGGTGCACGATTTGGGCAGCACCGACGCCATGGTTTTGCGCAACCATGGCCTGCTAACCTGTGGACGCACGGCTGGCGAAGCTTTTAACTGGATGCACCGCATGGAGTTGTCTTGCCGCGCACAACTGGCGGCCATGGCCTGCAACACCCCTTTGCAGCCGGTCAGTCAACAGGTTTTGGACGAGACTTTCATGAACTACCAACCCCAAACACGCCGTCCTTATGGCGTGATGGAGTGGCCCGGGCTGCTGAGGATGCTCGATCGCATGGACCCCAGTTTCAGGGATTGAGGCGCGGGTCAGTCAATCAAAGCGATGCCGGCCTTTTTGATCACTTCGGCCAACTCATTGCGTTGAATCCTTGTCGCTTGCGCCATGTCTTGGCCAAACAAAGGTGCAGGCGGCATACCGCTGCGCTCGAAATACTCTTTCATGTCGGCATCGTTCATGGCGGGCCGCAAAATTTTGATCATTCTGTCAATGATCTCAGGAGGGGTTCCCGCTGGGGCGTAAACACCCAACCAGTTCGTAAACCGCATGGTGGGCATGCCCAGCTCCGCCGTGGTGGGTACATCCGGCAAGACAGAAATACGTTCGGGCCCCATGATGGCCAAACCTTTGACCTTGCCATTTTTGATTTGCGGCGAAGAATTATTGGGCGAATCAAACATGGCTTTGACTTGTCCGCCCAACAAATCGGTCATTGACTGTGCCGCGGTTTTGTAGGGCACATGCTGCAATTTAACGCCCGCTATGCTAGCAAAGACCTCACCTGCCAAGTGCAGTGCCGTGCCATTGCCCGAGGAGCCGTAAGTCACCTCCTCAGGGTGGCTGCGGGCATAGTCTATGAGTTCACGCAAATTCTTGACCGGCAATGAAGGGTGGACTACCACCACAGAAGCCGAGCCGCCAGTTGACATGATTGGAATGAAATCTTTTTCTGCGTCATAGGGCATCGACTTGCGCACCACGGGTTGGACAACTTGCGTGGATGCCGACGTGATCAACAAGGTGTAGCCATCTGCAGCCGCTTTGGAAGCGGCAGTCACGCCGATGGTGCCACCGGCACCGGCTTTGGCATCCACAATCACAGATTGCTTCAAGCCTGCTTGCAGCTTGGAGGCCACCAAGCGTGCAAAGCTGTCCGTGGGTCCACCGGGAAAGGGGTTGATGATCCGCAAGGTTTTATGGGGGAAATCTTGCGCAAAAGTCCCCGTTGCTGCGCTGGTGATACAGGCCAAAGTCAGCCAAAGAAATTCTCGACGCATGCTGAAAGTCTCCTGAGGTACATGCAAGAACCCGGATGGTCTTGACTTGTCTGACTTGCTTGAAACATGATAGGGCGAAGCCGATTTTTTGACAATTCGAATCAACCAAGGTATGACATGGCCAGACTCCCCTATCTCAACGCCTCCGATTTAGCTCCTGAGCATCAGCACCTTTTGAAACGCAACATCAACCTGCTGCGATTGATGTGCCACAGCCCCAAAGGGGCTGCTGCTTTTCACACCATGGGGACTTACATCCGGTTTGACAGTCCGCTCAATCCGCGCCTTCGCGAAATGGCCATTTTGCAAATTGGCTACATCACCCGCTCAGTGTATGAATACACCCACCACATCCAGATCAGCCGTGACTTCGGCGTCAGTGATGAAGACGTCCGCGCGATTGCGGCTGAAACCGCAGGCAGGGCATCCCATCTCGACGCCTTGACACGCGATGTCTTGCGCGCAGCCCGGGAAATGACGCACAGTCTTGCCGCGTCAGATGCCACCTTTGCCGCCCTCAAGTCACAACTGGATCCGCAATCGCTGACCGATCTGGTGTTGATCATTTCCTTCTACAACGCTGTCGTTCGTTTTTTAGCGACCATGGAAATTGACAACGAACCTGAATACCAAGCACTGCTTGCCCAATTTCCATTTGACCCTGCCTGACTTCTTGGAAGCCAGCCATCACCCCATCTTGGAGGGCAGCCACAAGGCGATGATGGGAAAGCAGATCAAGATGACCAAGCGGATCAAATCTGTCACCACAAAAGGAATAACGCCTTTGAAAATCGTGGTGAAGCTCACATCCTTCACCACGCTTTTGATGACGAAGACATTCATGCCTACGGGGGGGTGAATCAACCCCAACTCGACGGTCATCACAATGATGACGCCAAACCAGATTGGATCAAAACCAAGTTGCACGATCACCGGAAAAATGATGGGAACGGTCAAAATAATCATGGCCATCGCATCCATCAGACATCCCAATACCAGGTACATCACCATGATCATGGCCAAGATGCCATACCTGCCAACGCCCATACCGGTGAGCATTTCCATCAGCTTTTGGGGGACTTGGGTGATGGTCAAAAAATAGCCAAACAGCAAGGCGCCAATGAGCACGGTAAAGACCGCAGCGGAAGTACGGGTGGCCGACAGCAAGGCCGAACGGATGCCCGCACGGTCTAATTTGCCGCGCAACACGCCAAGTAAGAAAGCACCGCTGGCACCCACGCCACCCGCCTCAGTCGGGGTAAAGAACCCGCCATACAAGCCGCCAATGACAAAAACAAACAAGACCAAAGGTGCCCACACATCTTTGAGGCCATGAAAGCGATCGGGCCAAGACTTCTTTTCGCCACGAGGTAACCAATCGGGTCGCAGGCGCACAATGATCATGATGGTGATGACGTACAAGAGCATGGCCAACAAGCCCGGCACGATGCCGGCCATGAACAGCTTGCCAATGTCTTGTTGCGTCAAGATCGCATATACCGCCAACACCGTCGAGGGCGGCAACATGGCACCCAAGGTGCCGCCTGCCGCAATGACGCCAGTCGAAAAAGACTGTGGATAGCCAAAGCGGCGCATTTCCGGATAGGCCACAGAGGAGAAGGTTGCCGCAGTCGCCACCGAAGAGCCGCAAATAGCTGCGAAACCACCGCAAGCGAGCACCGTGGCCACACCCAAACCACCACGCATGTGGCCAATGAACGCATTGGCAGCCCTGAACAACTCCCGACTTACGCCCGAGACAGAAACAAAAGCGCCCATCAACATGAACATGGGAATCACACCAAAGGTGTAATCAGTGACCGTGCGCATGGACGACTGCCCAATGAGCTTAAGCGCAGGGCCTGGCCCTGCAATGTAGGCATAGCCAGTGACGCCCACCAAGCCCATGGCCATACCCACTGGAACCCTCAAAAGCATCAAGATAAAAAGCACCAGAAAGCCAATCACGGCCACGGCATCAGGGCTCAACTCCATGCCTTACTCCCCATCTTCAGGTTCTGAATGCTCTTGCAGTTGTTCAGGCTGGAAGATCAAACGCCAAGTTCGTATGGCAATCAACAAGACGGCACAGACATCACCCAACCAGGCCACAGCAAAGAAGGGCCAAGTCGGCAGATTCAGGTCATAGGTCAGAACGTTGTCGTTGTAAGTGCCCCGCACTTTGTCAAACAACATGATGGTTTGCACCGTCACGACAAAAAGCAAAATCAAGGTGGCAAAGACGTCAATGAAGCGTTGAAGCCGCGCATTGGAAAGACTCCAGACCAAGTCCACCGTGATATGGGCGCCCCTGTAACTGGTGGCAGCAATGCCCCAGAAAATCAGGATGCCCAACATCAAACGGCCAAAATCGTAAGCATCCGGAATAGATGTGCTGAAGAACTTGCGCAGCAGCACCGAAATGAAAATATTGGCCGCCACCAAGCCCACAAACATGGCTGCAGTCCATTCGATCGAATCAATGATGCGGTCAAACACATTGGGCTTGACCGCGTTGGCGCTGCGCATCCCGCGTCCTTACATGGCTGATTTGTATTTGGCCAGACTTTGGCGCAGAGCGTTCATGACCGTTGCAGGGTCTTCGCCGCGTTTCTTCACGTCTTCAGCCCATTGCTTTTCGGCCGGAGCGACAGCGTCTTTCCAGCCCTTGATTTGATCAGGCGTGAGTTTGTAGACTTCGCGGCCGGTGTCAGCCGATAACTTGGTGTGACCGGCAATCTCGAAATCAGCCCAGGCCGATCCCACTTTTTCAGCCCACTCGCTGGTGCAATGGCTGTCAACGGCCGCTTTTTGCGTGGCCGACAAGGCCGTGTATTTGTCCTTGTTCATGACCCAGACGAAAGGCGTCACGTAAAACGGCACATCCATGTGGTACTTGACCACTTTATCAATGCCGAACAAGGTCAAAGAACCCCAAGGGAAAGTGATCGCATCGGCGACACCGCGCTCAAGCATGTCGCGCGACTCGGGGGCGGACGCTTGCACGTTGGTGCCGCCGAGCAAAGTGATCACTTGTCCCACAGTGGCTGTGGCTGGGCGCACTTTCATGCCCTTGATGTCGGCAGGTGCGACGATTTTCTTGCGTGAGTGAAAAGCACCGGGGTCGTGAACGAAGGCAAAGCAAAATTGCACCTCTTTCATTTCCTTGGCCGCATAGTTGCGGTACCAAGCGTCCACCGCCGCAGAGCCGGCCTTGGCGTTGTTGATCATGAAAGGCAGTGATGTGGCAGCAAAAATGGGGAATCGGCCAGGCTGGTAACCCGGATTCACATAAGCAAAGTCAGCAATCCCATCACGCGCCATGTCGTAATGGTCAAATGCCTTGCCCAATTGCTCTGAAGGAAACAGGGTGGGGTTCAAAGTACCGCCAGAAGCCTTTTTCAGGCTCTCGCCCCAAGCCTGTAGGGCCGGGTTCAATGCGTGCTGGGCGGGCACCCAACTGGATAACTTGAGCATCACGTTTTTGTCTTGGGCTTGCGCGCAAAAGCCCAAGCTCAAAGCCGCACCCGCAACGCCAAGGGTCAGAAATTTGTTGAAACCAAGCATGAAAAGTCTCCAGATGAGGGGCAATTGATTGTCTTCCATCACCATAGTAGCGGCCTTTAGGGACTCACACCATCAGGGCTGTTCCCTAGAAGACCGATTAAAAAGGGTAGTCAATGATGCCTTTGAGGGTCCAATTGTCTGTGGCCGAAGTGAGTCCCTTGCCCACACCAAAGTTGAAATTAAAAGGCTTACCCTCGTAATCCATCACCGCATAAACTGCTTTTTCTTGCAAAGCACTTTCGAGTGGCTTGGTCAAACGCCCGCGACCGTTGTAGTACTCCACCCCCCAGGCGATGGGGCCTGTCCATTTGCGCGAAACCTTGGCTGAAAGGGTCAGCTCCGGAATGCCTTGATTGAATCCGGGCGACAAATCCCAGGCGAAAATGGGATTGACGGCGACCAGCCAATGCGCATCCTTCCACCCCAATATGCTGCGCAACTCCAGCGCCCTTGCTGATTCGGAAAACCGAGTCTGCAGCTGGGACAGTTCAAAATTCACACCGCTGAACCAGCCTTGATGGGTTTGCGGTTGCACGGGCAACCACTTGAATCGCAGTTTGGCACCCGCTGCAAACCACTGCCCATCTTCAGCGCGCACCATCGGGATATACAGTCCCACATCGACTGTGTTGGACAGTCCATACGAAATTTCTGGGGTGACACGCAAGCCCCGATGGTTGACCACCTCCCCCGGAAAACTTTGACGCCTGATGCCGTTGGGCGTGGTGTTGACGTGGATTTCCATACCCACTTCACCGGGCAGGTTGATGTCATCTGTGTAAACCTGGATTTCGTCGAGCAAGGAAGACTGGGCGGAACTCGACGCCATCAGGACCGCCATCACAACGGCTTTGGCCAAGCAAGGCCATACTTTGTTCATCATTTTTGAATGGAAGACATGTTGTACAAGCATCCATTATAAATGAGAATCATTCGCATTTATCGGCGTATAAAACGAAGTGTAAAACGGTCACTTTCGCCCATAGCCGCATAGCGGGCTCGGTCTTTGTCTTTGAGCCTGTAAGAAGGCGGCAGGGTCCACACGCCCTCAGGGTGATCCTTGGTGTCCAGCGGATTGGCATTGATCTCGGAACGGGCTTGAAGCTGGAAACCAGCCTTTTCAATCAGGGCGATAGCCACATCTTCCCGCACATACCCCGAGGCAATCTGCTGCGCCTGGGTTTGATCCGTGCGGCCGCGGTGGTCCACGATGCCCAGAACGCCACCGGGTTTCAATGCCTGGTGAAAGGCACTCAAGGACGCCTCAAGCTCCTCGTCGAGCAGCCAATTGTGCAGATTCCGAAAGCTGATCACCACATCCGCCGAGCCCGCAGGTGCAATGGCATGGCGGTCCGCACGAAAAGGCGTCACTTGCACTTGGCCATACAAAGCCGGCTCGTCGGTCAATCGCTTTAAAAGCCTGCGATGGTCAGGCATGTATTGCGGCAAAGAGCCGTCTCGGTTGGCGGCGATGTACCGACCTTTTTCCTTGAGCCACGGTGCCAGGATTTCCATGTAATAGCCACCGCTGCCCGGCAGGATCTCCACCACGGTGTTGTGGGGCTGAATACCAAAAAAGGCCATCGTTTCGGCGGGATGCCGATAAGGGTCGCGAACTACATTGGCAGGGGTGCGGTGCGCGGCGGCCAGGAGGGGGCGAAAAGTCTCAGGCGTCTGGGTTTGGGCCTGAACTGAACCTGTGAAACAGACCCCGCCCAGCAAAAGGCCATGCACAAATTTGAGATACATGTTCATCAAACGCCTTCCATTTGCACCACGATTTTGCCAAAGTGTTGATTGGATTTCATATGGTCGTAGGCAGCCTCCAGCGCATGGAACCCCCAGATTTGGTCTATCGGCATCTCAAAGCCACCTTGCGTCAAAGAGGGCCAAAGATCTTTCATCATGGCCGCCGTAATGGCTGCCACTTCTGCTTTGGATCGGGTGCGAAACGTCACCCCGATGTATTGAATTCTGCGAAGTGCATGCAAGTCAAAATCAAAATCAAAATGGCCGCCAGCCAATCGACCTACATTCACAATCCGGCCCAACACCGCCGTGGCCGCCAGATTTTGATTGGCCACACGGCCAGAGAGCTGGTCGACAATCAAGTCGACGCCTTTGCCCTGCGTGGCGTCCAAGACGTGCTCCACCCAGCGGGGGTCGTTGTTGTCCACGGCCAGCGTGGCACCGTAATCGCCGAGTCGCTCGCGCTTGGATGCTTGCGTGGATGACCCCACCACGACAGAGGCACCGCGCCAGCGTGCAATCTGAAGTCCCATCAAGCCCACCCCTGTGGATGCCCCCTGGATCATGACACTTTGACCCGCCTGCAAACCACCCTGCGTGATCAACGCATCATGCATGGTGTACAAGGCCATGGGGTAACAAGCCGCTTGGGTTGCCGTCCATGTGGCAACCGGCACCGGCATCACACGGCCCTGATCGACCACGGTGTATTCAGCCATGGCGCCTTGGCCCGAGCCCATCACACGCTCACCTGCTTTGAAGCCCTCAACATGACTGCCGACGGCATCCACAAGGCCAGCCCACTCCATGCCCATGACCGTTCCGGCACCCCCCACCACGCCGTGGCGGTTGCCCGCCAACACCGCTAAATCGGCTCGGTTGAGTGCAGCGGCTTGCACCTTGACCCTCACCTCGTGGGGCCCGACTTCAGGGACAGGAATGTCTGTGAATTCCAATCCATTCAGGCCGACTGTGGCTGCTTTCATCATTTCAACTCCTGTCAATACATCAAGGGAAGGCCCCAAGGCCCGAATTTTTTCGAGTCTTCAGCGTCCAAGCGCAACCGCAAAACCCCGCATCACTGCGGGTCTGGCCATCAAGGTTTCGTACCACCGAAGCACATGCGGGAAATCCTGCAAATCGACTTGGTGCCGGGGGTGACGCCACACCCAACCGAGCAGCGCGAAATCAGCGATAGAAAGATCGCCAGCGAAATACGCATGCTTGGCAAGCCTGCGGTCCATCACACCATAAAGCCGACGCGTTTCAGCCATGAACCGCGACAAGCCATACCGTTTATCTTCCTCTGATGCCAACGCCAAGAAGTGGTGCACCTGCCCCGGAGCGGGCCCAAAACTGCTCATTTGGAACATCAGCCATTCCAGCACGGCGACTCGCCCGCGAACATCCGCGGGTAAAAATCGCCCTGATTTTTCAGCCAAGTAAAGCAAAATGGCGCCCGACTCAAACACACTGATGGGTTGACCTTCTGGACCGTCAGGATCCACGATGGCAGGGATTTTGTTGTTTGGGCTGATCTGAAGAAAAGCAGGATCCAATTGATCACCGGCGGTGATATCCACCACCTGAACTTCGTACGGCAGATTCATTTCCTCCAGCGCCACACTGATTTTGCGGCCATTCGGCGTGTCAAAAGCGAATAATTGGATGGGCACGGAAGCTCCTCAAATGGTGCATTGTGCAAGACTTTGGCACATGTTAAATACCGCACGCGACAGCACATGGCAAGCCTTGCTGGAGGTGCATCGTTCCATGAAAACCCTCTAGGTGGTCGCTCTGGGCTATGTTAATTTCAAAAATTCAAAACTGTTGACTGACACCACCTTGACACACTCCGCCCCCCCGCTTGAAGGCATTCGCGTCGTCGATCTCAGCACCGTTTTGTCTGGCCCCTTGGCTGCCGCCATGCTGGCCGATCAAGGCGCCGAAGTGATCAAGGTGGAATCACTGGAGGGTGACACCTGCCGACTGATCGGTCCCGCAAAGGGCGATCTGTCGGCCATGTACATTGCCACCAACCGCGGTAAAAAGTCCCTTGCCATGGATTTGAAAGCCCCGCAGGCCCTGGAAATCTTGGCCAAATTGCTGGTCAAAGCCGACGTGGTCATCAACAACTTTCGGCCCGGTGTCATGGCACGATTGGGTTTGGATGATGACGCGCTTGTCGCGATCAACCCGCGCTTGATTCGCTTGTCGATCAGTGGTTTTGGGACACAAGGCGACGCCCGCAACGACAAAGCTTATGACGCAGTCATCCAAGCGGTGACCGGTGTGGCGGCCACACAAAGAAACCCGATCAACGGCCAACCCACGGTCTTGGCCACGGCGGTGTGCGACAAATTAACCGCCTTGACCGCATCCCAAGCGATTGTGAGCGCCTTGTTTGCACGCGAACGCGATGGCAAGGGCCGGCGCATTGATTTGTCGATGCTGGACGCCAGCTTGGCCTTCCAGTGGCCTGACGCGATGTACAACCATGTGTTCATGGAGGAGCCCCCCGCGACCTTTCCAGAGTTTGGCATCAACCAAAAACCTTACGCCACCTTGGACGGTTTTGTGGCCAGCATGTGTCCACAAAACGCCGAATTTCGTGGTCAATGTCAAGCGCTGGGCAGGCAAGACATTGCCGATGATCCGCGCTTCGCCAGTTTGCCATTGCGAACCCGCCATGGCAAAGAGTTACGTGAATTGATTGAACCTTTGATGGCCACCTTCACCACCCAGGAGCTGATTGACAATTTCCGGCGCCAGACCGCGCCCATTGGCCGCATCAATGAGCGCCAAGACGTCCTGACGGATTCACAAGTGATCCAAAGTGGCTCCCTGGTCGAGTTCGAACACGGCGCATTGGGCAAAGTCCGACTGGCCCAACATCCCGCCCTGTTTGACGGCAAGCGCTTGGCACCCTCCCGCTTGGCGGCGCATTTGGGAGAGCATGGTTGGGAGGTCATGCATTCACTGGGTTACTCGGACGCTCAAATCCAGAAGCTGACAGCAGCCCAGGTGCTGAAAGTGCCCCCCACCTCCTAGGTGATCACCCCCTTGCACCTGCGGCGCTTTTGCTTCAGCATGTTGTACGACAAATTCATGATTCACACGAGGAAAAAACCATGCTGAGCCGATCCCACCCTGCCCTGAGCCGTCTGATTTATTCAACGCTGATGACGGTCTGCTCATTGACCGGTGGCCTTGCAAGCGCCCAAACTTATCCGAGCAAGCCGATCAATCTTGTCGTTCCTTTTGCCGCTGGGGGCCCCACAGACATTGTGGCGCGCACACTTGCGGCGACCATGACCAAGACCTTGGGACAAACTGTGGTGGTAGAGAACAAGGTGGGCGCAGGTGGCACGCTGGCAGCAGCTTTTGTGGCCAAGTCAGCGCCTGACGGCTATACCTTTTTGATTCACCACAACGGCATGTCCACCGCACCTGCGCTGTACAGGAAAATGGCCTTCAACCCGATGACCGACTTCGAGTACGTGAGTCAAGCCGTCGATGTGCCCATGACCTTGATCGCCCGCAAGGATTTGCCCCCCAAAAACATGGCCGAATTGACGGCTTATGTCAAAGCCAATGCCAAATCCATCAACCTGGCCAACGCCGGGCTGGGCGCTGTTTCGCACCTGTGCGGCATGTTGTTCCAGCAGGCCATGGGCGTGGACTTGACCACAGTGCCCTTTTCAGGCACGGCGCCCGCCCTGAATGCGTTGCTGGGCGGACAGGTCGATTTGCTGTGCGATCAAACCACACAAACGACTCAACACATCAAAGCAGGTACAGTGAAAATGTACGGAGTCACCACCAAGCAACGCATCCGCGCACTGCCCGATGCCCCCACCCTGACCGAGGGCGGCCTGAAAGATTTTGAAGTCATCGTGTGGCATGGCATTTATGCCCCCAAAGGCACGCCCGCTGCGGTCGTCGAAAAATTCGGCTCTGCCGTGCGAACGGCTTTGAAGGATCCTGCCTTTGCCGCACGCATGGCCGATCTGGGCGCAGAAATCGTGCCTGACAGCAAACAAACACCCGAAGGCCTGCGCACCTGGCTGCAATCCGAGATCAACAAATGGGGTCCTGTGATCCGTTCCGCTGGTGTTTATGCAGACTGAAAACGCCGATGGCAGACAACGCAACTCGCTTCAAGCCAGCTCGGAGATCTCTATCAAATTCAGGTCGGGGTCCCGCAGATAAACCGACCTGATTTTCTGAGTGGCTCCAGAGCGCATCACTGGGCCTTCGATGACAGGCCAAGCCGCAGTTTGCAGCTTGGCAATGACCTCGTCCAAAGGCACCGATGCAATGAAACACAAGTCCAAAGCACCTGGCACAGGCAAGTGCGCCTTGGGTTCAAACTCTTGGCCACGCACATGCAGGTTGATTTTTTGATGACCGAACTTGAAAGCCTTGCGCGTCACAGGCGGCGTGCCCCCCACAAAGCACTCCAGCGTCATGCCCAAGATCCCGGTGTAAAAATCAACACAGGCTTGTTCATCGCATGTGGTCAAGACCAAGTGATCGAGGTGGTCGATCATGCTGAAAACTCAAACGCCTTCGAGAATGCGGATGTCGCGCACCACCGCGTTCTCTCCCAAGGCGGCCAGCGCGGCTTTGTAACCCGGGCTGTCGTAGGCTGCCAAAGCAGCATCCAAGCTCTCAAACTCAATCAGCACGGTTCGTTCTTTTTGGCCATGTTCTTTGGCAGCCGCGGCCACGCCGCGCGCCAAAAACTTGCCGCCCGCGGCGCTCAAAGAAGGACCCGCCAGTTTGGCGTACTCCGCCAGCGCATCGGGGTTAGAAATAGAACGGTAAGCGCTGATCCAATAAGCTTTGGCCATGTGGTTTTCCTGAATAAAAAGTGGAACGAAATTTCACCCATGCACAGGTTATCCTAAAAACAGCGCTTGCTGGCGCTTTGTGCCATCCAAAGATCTGTCGACTAATTTTCCCTCAATGATGTGATTGACCTATGTCTAAAAAGAAACCGGCTGCAAATACACATACAGAACCCGCTGATCCGCAGGGATTTCGCGCGGGTCTGACGAACTACGGCGACGCCGGCTTTTCGCTGTTTTTACGAAAAGCCTTTATCAAGGGGGCGGGTTATACCGACCGTGCACTGGACAGGCCAGTGATTGGCATCGCCAACACCGCCAGCAGCTACAACCCCTGTCACGGCAACATGCCTCAGCTCATGGAGGCGGTCAAGCGCGGCATCATGCTTGCCGGTGGGCTGCCCATGGACTTTCCGACCATCTCCATCGGTGAAAGTTTCGCGCAACCCACCAGCATGTACCTGCGCAACCTGATGTCGATGGACACCGAAGAGATGATCCGGGCTCAACCCATGGACGCCATTGTCCTGATTGGCGGTTGCGATAAAACGGTTCCTGCGCAGTTGATGGGTGCTGCCTCAGCCGGTTTGCCCAGCATTCAATTGATCACCGGCGCGATGTTGACCGGCTCGCACCGCGGCGAAGTGGTAGGGGCCTGCACGGACTGCCGAAGGTATTGGGGACGCTACCGTGCTGAAGAAATCGACTCCGCCGAAATCGATGAGGTCAACAACCGGCTGGTCGCCAGCGTGGGCACCTGTTCGGTGATGGGAACGGCCAGCACCATGGCTTGCATTGCGGAGGCCTTGGGCATGACGGTGCCTGGCGGCGCGTCCCCACCGGCGGTGACTTCGGACCGCATGCGCATCGCCGAGGTCACCGGCGCCCAAGCAGTCCAGATGGCACGCACCGGATTGAGCATCGACCGCATCTTGACCCCTGCGGCGTTTCACAACGCCATGGTGGTGTTGCTGGCCATCGGTGGCTCGACCAACGGGATCGTGCACCTGGCAGCGATTGCAGGGCGCATGGGCATTGCATTGGACCTGGCAGAACTCGACCGGCTCGGTCGCAACACGCCGGTGCTGGTGGATTTGAAACCTTCGGGCCAACATTACATGGAGCACTTCCATGCCGCTGGCGGCATGGGCACCTTGCTGCGCGAACTGCGCCCCCTGCTGAAACTGGACGCTTTGACCGTGACAGGCCGCAGCCTGGGCGAGGAGATTGAACGCACCGGTGCACCCTTCAAGCAAGAGGTGATCAGGCCGCTGAACAACCCGATTTACGCGCAAGGCGGCATCGCCTACTTGCAGGGTAATTTGGCGCCAGGCGGCGCGATCATCAAGCAATCAGCGGCCAGCGCAGCCCTGATGGAGCATGAAGGCCGTGCCGTGGTGTTTGAAAACTTGGAAGATCTGGCCCAACGCATCGACGATCTGAATCTGGACGTTCAGGCCGATGATGTCCTGGTGCTCAAAAACATTGGCCCCTTGGGCGGCCCGGGTATGCCCGAGGCGGGCTACATCCCGATTCCCAAAAAGCTGGCCTTGCAAGGCGTCAAAGACATGGTGCGAATCTCCGACGGGCGCATGAGTGGCACAGCATTTGGCACCATCGTTTTGCATGTCATGCCCGAATCCGCATTGGGCGGGCCGCTGGCCTGTGTGCAAAATGGCGACCGCATCCGACTGAGCGTGAAACAGCGCGAGATCTCTTTGCTCATCAGCCCAAAAGCCTTGGCCCAGCGGATGAAAGCCGCCCCCAAGACACGGCCCAGCGCTGAACGCGGCTACCGCAAACTGTTTTTGCAATCCGTGACCCAGGCCGACCAAGGTGTGGATTTTGACTTTTTACAAGCCCACCCCCGCCAGGAGACGCCATGACCGGCAAAAGCCTTTTGATCGGCGGCGTTGTTTCGCGCCGGCTCAGCTTGTCAACGGGCTTGTCGATGCATCTGCTGCAAGCGGGTGAAAACGAGAACCGAGCCAAACCGCTGGTCCTGTTGCTGCATGGCTTTCCCGAATTGGCCTACAGCTGGCGGCACCAACTGGTGGCGCTGGCACAGGCCGGTTTTCAGGTGGTGGCCCCGGATCAGCGAGGGTATGGTCAAACCGAGGGCAGCGATGACCGCTACGATGGCGACTGGCGCGCGAGCAACATGCCCGGTCTGGTGAATGACGTATTGGCCTTGGTGCAGGCCCTGGGCCACACCCGAGTCCATGCGGTGATCGGTCACGATTTCGGCTCGCCAGTGGCGGCTTGGTGCGCCTTGCTGCGACCCGACGTTTTTGAGCGCGTGGTGATGATGAGTGCCCCTTTTGGCGGCCCCCCAGAGGCATCTACCGCCAACCAGTCTCAGGCTGCGATCGCGCGCGAGGTGCTGGCCCTGCAGGCGCTGCGTCCCGCTCGGCAGCATTACCAGTGGTACTACGCAAGGGAGCAAGCCAGCAATGAGATGCGGCATGCCTCACAAGGTTTGCATGATTTTCTGCGGGCTTACTACCATGTCAAAAGCGCCGACTGGACGCCCAATCAACCTCAGCCCTTGAAGGCCTGGCAAGCCGATGTGCTGGCGCAGTTGCCTCCTTACTACGTGATGCCCTGTCCGGCCACCATGCCCGAAGCGGTGGCCCCCTTCATGCCGACACCCGCGCAGGTTCAAGCCTGCACTTGGCTGCCCGATGCCGCGTTGGCGGTGTATGTCAGCGAATACGCACGGCGCGGATTTCAGGGTGGCTTGCAATGGTACCGGTGTTCCACCGACCGCGACGAGTACCTGCGCTTGTCACATTGGAGCGGCCAGCGCATCACCGTGCCCAGCGCCTTCATCGCAGGCGCGGCCGACTGGGGAATTCACCAGTCACCGGGAGCCTTGGAGCGGATGCAAAGCGTGTGCACCGACCTGCGTTTTTGCAAGCTGTTACAGGGCGCGGGTCATTGGGTCCAGCAAGAGCAAGCCGAACAAGTCAACCAGTGCTTGCTTGAATTTTTGGCCACAACTTGACAGCCAAGAGCCCCATTACCAAGCCGATTCCAGAATTTCCAAGGTGTGCGCGGCCTGGCTGATAGGCCGCGGATTGGCCCGAACAAACGGGTTGGCCAGCCCTTTTTCGGCAATGATGGCCAAGCGCTCACGCGGCACAGACAGTTGGGAAATCCGTGTGGGCAATTTCAACTCAGCGATCAAGGCTTGCAATTGATCGGCGGCCGGTTGCGATGCATCGCCAAAGGCCGCTGCGATCTCGGCCAAAGGCTTGGCGCAATGGGCTTGGTTGTATCGCATGACAGATGGCAACAACACACACGAAGTGATGCCATGTGGCACACCACTGTCTGCGCCCAGTGCATGGCCCAGGCCATGGCTGGCGCCGTAGTGCACGCGGCGGATGCTGGTGGCTGCCAGCCAAGCGCCCATTTGGGCGTCCATGCGGGCCTGCAGGTCTTGGGGGTCCACCAGGTAGCGCCGCAAAGCCGTTTGCAATAAACCAATGGCGCGCACTGCCAGCGCATCTGTGAACGGTTGGGCATTGACCGCACACATCGCCTCGATCGCATGGTCCAGCGCCCGCACCCCGGTGGACAACCACAACGTCTCGGGTGTGGCCAAGGTCATGGCCGGATCGAGAATGACCGCGGCCGATCCAATGTACTTGCCAGTGAAGCCATGCTTGACGCCGGTGCGCGTGTCCGTGCCTCCGCCCAAGTCACTGAACTCCGCGCCCGACAAGGTGGTGGGCACCGTGATTTGCCTGCAAGGTGGTTCGCTGACCACAGGCACACGCAATGAACCATCAGGGTTGACAGCCATATGCCAGTCGTCAAGTTGCTCGACGCGGTCGAGGTTTTCTGCCAAACAGACCAAGGCAATCTTGACCGTGTCGATCACTGTGCCACCCCCGATGCTGACGATCAAATCCGCTTGGGCCGCGCGCAGCGCTTGGCTCAAGGCGATCACGGTGTCGCGGGGAGTGTGCTCCACACAAGCGTCAAAAATGCCGACCAGGTTGTCTGCAATGCCTGCGGTGGCTTGTCGTATCACATCGGTTTTTTGGTTCAGGGTGCGACCCGTCACGACAAACACCCGCTGGGCTTGGCGCAATTGAACCTCTTGTTGCAAAGCCGTGGCCACTGGGGTGCCAAAAACCACACGCTCGAGCGGCAGAAAAGCAAACATTCCGGGTGTCATGGCGAGTCCTTTGAAAAACGAAGTGAATTCAATGCAGGTTCTGAAGCTGTTGGCGAATGGCTTTTTTGTCGACCTTGCCCAGCCCCGTGGTCAGCAACTGGTCGACGGCATGGAAGGACTTGGGCACATGGATGGCCCCTTTTTTGGCGCGGACCAGTTCGGCCAATTCGCCCCAATCGGCCGATTGACCCAGACGCCAAACCACCACCGCATGGACGGCCTCGCCCCATTTGGCATGCGGCACGCCCACCACGGCCACCGCCGCCACGGCGGGATGGGTGGCCAAGACGTCTTCAATTTCGCGCGGATACACATTGAAGCCGCCTGAGATGACCATGTCTTTGGAGCGGTCCACGATGTACAAATAGCCATCTGCATCGCGCCGGGCCAGGTCGCCGCTGTAAAGCCAGCCATGCCGAAACGCCTGGGCGTTTTCTTGCGGCTTGTGGAGGTACTCCTGCATGACCAGCGGGCCGCGCACACAAATCTCGCCCACTTCGCCGGTCGGCACGGGCTGACCGTCATCGTCGAGCAAGGCCAACTGGATGCCTACCACCGGAGTGCCACACGAACTCAAACGGTGCGGACTGTTGATGGGGTCGTGCTCATGCTTGTGCAACACAGTCATGGCCATGGGCGCTTCGGACTGACCATACAACTGCATGAAGATGGGCCCGAGTTCGTTGATGCCTTCGATCAAACGCGCGGGTGCGATGGAGGCTGCACCGTAAATCAGGGTTTCCAGGCTGCTCAAGTCGTGGTCCTGCCGCACCGGTGAATCGAGCAGCACATAAATCATGGTCGGGACCATGAAGGTGCAATTGACGCGGTGCTGCTGGACCAAACTGCAAAAGTTTTTGACATCAAAGCCCGCATGCATGATCACCGTGCCCGAGCGCATCAGCACCGGGGGAATCAAGGCCCCCGCCGCATGGGTGATGGGCGTCATGGCCAAAAAGCGTGGCAAGGCTGGCCAATCGAAGTCGGCCATTTGCATCATCACCATCGCCACCATCACCCGGTGGGTGTGCAACACGCCTTTAGGCTTGCCGGTGGTGCCGCCGGTGTAAATCAAGGCGCAATGGTCGTCTTCCTGACTGCGACTGGTGAGCGCTTGCGGTGCGTGCAGCGCCATTTGACTGAACAAATCGGTTTGACCCTCCCAAGCACCCAAACCCAGCAGGGCCAATGGGCGGTTCACAGTACGGGCTATCTTCAGGGCCCGGTCGCCAAAGCTGTGCGGCTCCACCACCATGGCTTGCACCTGTGCATCTTCAACTTGGTAAAGATGGTCATCGGGCGAGGACATAGGGTTCATCCACACCACCCGCAAACCCATCACGTAGGCCGCTGCAGACATGAAAAACGCATGCGGCCGGTTGGTCGACAAGGTGGCAATCGTTTGACCGTGCTGCAAACCCATGCCTTCAAGCACCTGAATGATCTGGCTGAGTTGACGCCCCATTTCACGGTAAGTGATGTGCAGATCGCCCCACACAAAAGCATCGCGTTCACCGCCCCTTTGAATGGCGGTGATGATCAAATCTCCCATGCTGCAAGCTTGGTAGGTCTGTGACTTCATGGTGTGTCTCCGTCGCTGAGGCCTTTGTCTCAAGACCCTTGTACGGACAATTTATAACTGAATTTTCCAGATTCCTCACAAGCGCCTGTGCTAGAGTCAAAAAAAATTTGGAGACCGACATGACTTATCCCACTCACGCACTGCAAATGCAGTCACTCGTCACAGCCGGCGGTGAATTGCGCGTTGCCTTGGTCGATGTGCCCGTGCCGACCCCCGGGCCGAATGAAGTCCTGGTGCGCATTGAGGCCACGCCCATTAACCCTTCGGACATGGGTTTGTTGTTTGGCGCGGCGGACCTGCAAACGCGGGTCTCTTCAGGGACCGCATCGCACCCGATCGTGACCCTGCAGATCCCCGAGCGGGCCATGAAAGGCATGCAAGGCCGGGTGGGACAGTCCCTGCCTGTGGGCAACGAAGGCGCTGGCACTGTGGTCGCCGCGGGCACCTCGCCTGCCGCCCAGGCCCTGATCGGCCGCAAAGTGGCGATGGTCGGCGGTGGTATGTATGCCCAATACCGCTGCATGGAAGCCTCGCAATGCATGGCCTTGCCTGCGGATGCCACCGCGGCCGATGGTGCATCCTCTTTCATCAACCCCCTCACGGCTTTGGGCATGGTCGAGACCATGCGGCGTGAAGGCCACACGGCGCTGGTGCACACCGCAGCGGCGTCCAATCTGGGCCAGATGCTGCAACGCATCTGCCACAAAGACCAGATCGCACTGGTCAACATCGTGCGCAAGCCCGCGCAGGCTGATTTGCTGCGCGGTATGGGCGCTCAATATGTTTGCGACACCTCCTTGCCCAGCTTCATGGACGATTTGACCCATGCCTTGGTTGAGACCGGCGCCACCGTCGCCTTTGACGCCACCGGCGGTGGCCCATTGGCCGGGCAGATCCTCAGCGGCATGGAAGCCGCTCTGAACCGCACCGCCACGGTGTACAGCCGTTATGGCTCGACCACCCACAAACAGGTCTACATCTATGGCGGGCTGGACGTGCGTCCCACCGAGTTCAACCGCAACTTCGGTTTCGCTTGGAGCCTCAGCGGCTGGTTGTTGACACCGTTTTTGCAGCGCGTGGGCGCCGAGCGTGCTCAGCAACTGCGCGAGCGTGTATCCGCCGAATTGAACTCCACCTTCGCCAGCCACTATGCCCACCACATCAGCTTGACGGATGCACTGGACCCTGATGTGATAGGCCAATACGGCCAACGCGCCACCGGCAGCAAATACCTGATCAATCCGCATAACTGACACTTGCCCTGCTGCGAGCCCCGCAAGGAAGACCCTCACCATGAAATTGATTGTTGAAACCCTGGTCAAAGCCCCGCTCAGCCGCGTCTGGGAAGCCTACATCACTCCCGCTGACATCCTGCAATGGAATCAGGCTTCAGACGATTGGCACACCACACAGTCCAGCGTGGAGTTTCGCGAAGGGGGCAGCTTTTCTTCGCGCATGGAATCCAAGGACGGCAGCTTTGGTTTTGACTTTGTTGGCACCTACACCAAGATTGTTCAGCACGAACGCATTGAATACGCCTTTGGCGAGCGCCAAGCCGCTGTGGAATTTGTACCTGGTGCGCAAGGCGTGACGGTGCGTGTCCGCTTTGATGCGGAAACCGAGCATCCTGAAGATCAGCAACGCCAAGGCTGGCAAAACATCTTGGACAACTTCACACGACACGTCGAGCAACATTGAGCAACCCTCAACTCAAGGAAACACCATGCGCAGATCCCTGCTTCTTCAAGCCCTGGCCTTCAGCCTGAGCTTGGCCACATCCACTGCAACGCTGGCGCAAGCCTGGCCCAACAAGCCCATCAAGTGGATCATCCCCTATACCCCGGGCGGCATCACCGACAACGCGACCCGCATGGTGGTGCAAAAGGTGCAAGAGCAAACCGGCTGGAACATCGTTGTAGAAAACAAGCCTGGTGCCAACTCGATCCTTGGCGCAGACTTGGCGGCAAGGGCCGCCCCCGATGGCTACACTTTCTTGACGGTCATCGGTGCCCATGCAGCCAATGCCACACTCTATGCAGGCCGACTGCCTTATGACGTGGTGAAAAGTTTTGCACCCGTGTCCCTGGTGGGTATTGCACCGCTGGTCATGGTGGCCAACAACAACCTGCCCTTCAAGGACATCAAGGAATTGGTCGCCTACTCCAAAGCCAACCCGGGCAAGGTGGCATTTGGCTCTTCTGGTGTGGGCGCTGCTGCGCATTTGACACAAGAGCTGCTCAAGCAAGTCACCGGTGCCGACATGGTGCATGTGCCCTACAAGGGCACGGCGCCCGCCCTGACTGACCTGATGGGCGGCAACCTGCAGGTGCTGACCGACACCGCCAGCGCCCTGATGCCCTATGTGCGCAGCGGCAAGATCAAACCGATCGCCGTCTTCTCCAACAAACGCATTTTGGGTGCCGCTGAAGTTCCCACCGTGGTTGAGGCCGGCGGCCCTGCGATGGAAGGTTCGACATGGGTGCTGTTTTTGGCCCCTGCCGCCACCCCGCGAGACATCGTAAACCGCTTGTCGCAAGAAACCGCCAAGGCCATCCGCTCGCCAGAACTCAAAGCCAAGTTTGAGGCCTTGGGCATCGAGGCCGTGGGCAACACGCCCGAACAAGCCGGCAAATTCCTGGACGAAGAAATCGTCAAATGGGCCAAGGTCATCAAGGCCGCTGACGTGAAACCAGAGTGACCCTGTCGAGCAGCCCCCCATTCAGTGGAATGGCCGGCATGGCGAAGGATTCAAACCCGCAAAAATAAGCGACGCAGCGCCAGTCCCACCATGGCCAGCCCTGCGAACACAGCCCCTGCATAAAAAGTGCTTTCAGCCCCGTGGGTGTCCCATAACCACCCGGCTAATGCACTGGACGCCAGCAACGCCACGCCGCTCAAAAGGTTAAAAAAGCCATAGGCCGTTCCCCTCAAGTCAGCGGGCGCGGTTGCGGCCACCATGGTGGCCAGCAGGCCCTGGGTCATGCCCATGTGAATTCCCCATAAAGCCATCCCCGCCAGCAGGTTGACCCCTTGATTTCCCATGGCCAAAACCAGATCACCGATGATCAAGACCACCAAGCCCAACGCCAATAGTTTGGCATGGCTCACGCGATCCGAAAGCCATCCAAATGGATAGGCACAACCGGCATACACCACATTCATAGCCACCATCACCAAAGGCACAAGGGCGACGGACACGCCCGTTTGTTCGGCACGCAGTATCAAAAAGGCCTCGCTGAATCTGGCCAGTGTGAAGGCTGCGCCAATGCCCACGACCCACCAATAGGCAGGTCCTAAACGCTTTAAATTTTCGCGCGAGATGGGGTTGCTGACCTGGGCGTTCTTGGATGCTTGCGGTTCCTGAACCCCAAACAAAAGCAACACCACAGCCATCAAACCAGGAATGACCGCGACCCAAAAAACCGCGCGGTAGTCATTGGCCCACAACAACATCAGGCCCACGGCCAGCAAGGGTCCTAAAAATGCCCCCACAGTGTCCAGCGATTGACGCAGCCCAAAGGCCGCGCCCCGCACCTCGGGCGGAACAATGTCTGCAATCAAGGCGTCGCGGGGCGCACCGCGAATGCCTTTGGCAACCCTGTCAATCAAGCGGGCTGAAATCACCAAGCCCGCGCCGGATGCCACTGCAAACAAAGGTTTGGTCAAAGCCCCCAGGGCGTATCCAAACAAGACGATACCCTTTCGCTTACCCCAATAGTCACTGAGTGCACCCGAGAAGACTTTGACAATCAAGGCCGTGGCTTCGGCCAAGCCTTCGATGACCCCCACAGTGAAGACGCTGATCCCCAGTGTGCCGACCATGAAAAGGGGTAGCAAGCTGTGAATCATCTCTGAAGAAATGTCCATCAGCATGCTCACGCAGCCCAGCACCCAGATGCTCACGGGCATAAGAGGACGAGAAGCTCGGTTAGGTGTCATGGCAGGTACCCCAAAAAAAACGCTGTTGACCATGTGGTTGCGTTGAGTATTTACCCTGTTGACAACATTAAGCCCAATTTTAAAAATAAACCTCAGTTCATCACGGTTAAAACATGAAAAATATTGCAGCCAAACGCTTTGCCACCATCCTCAGCGGCGCCTTGCTTGTGGGATGCGGCAGTTCTGACACTTCAACGCCAGTCCAGATTTTATTTGTTGGCAACAGCTATACCTTTGCACGAATTGCACCTGCTCTTCAATACAACGCAGCCAATGTCAAAGACATGACTGCAGCCTTCAACACCACAGATCCTACGGGGGGAAACAGCTTTCCCATTGGCTCAGGTATCCCCCCCAGCCCTTGTCTGACAGTGGATACGGGTTGTTTTGAACCTCACCCTTGGGGCGGTGTACCCGGTATTTTCAAAGCCATGACCGTCCAAATGGGCTTGAATTACAACGTGGCTATGTCCGCCAGAAATGCGGCCACTTTACGCGGTCATTTTTTGAATACCGCCAATACCAATTGGGATTTACGCTCCAACATGGCCAAAGAAAAATGGGATGCGGTGGTGTTGCAAGGCCAAAGCGATGAACCTTTGTCCCCACTCAAAGCCAAGAATGGCAATCCGGTCTCCTTCAAAACATATGCCAATTTGATAGAGCAATATGTCCACAAAGGCACCGGCACCACCACGACAGAAGCGGATATTTTTGGGGGTTTGGCCAACTGCACTGCAGCCGTCAACGCAGCAGCACCCGGCCCTGGTTTGTCCTCAGCCAATTGCACCACCAGCCGCGTGATTCCTGCAAATCCCAACGCCAATCCCAATGCCAAAGTTTTTTTGATGCAGACGTGGGCAAGGCCTGACATGGTTGAAGCCCACAAATGCACAGCCGCAGACAAAACCAGTTTGAATGGCGCGCCCGTTGTGGATGCCACTTGTTCCTCTGGCGCGAACGGAAGTGCTTCGACGGGACTCAATACCCTTTACTACACAGGCAAATCAACGACGGCTGAAAACTTGAAAGACATGACGACCGACATGTCCAATGTTTTTTATGGCTTGGCGAGCGCCAATTCCAATTACGCAGGCGTGATTCCTGTTGGTAATGCGTTTCAAACTGCCGTCAATGCGAATTCTGTGAAGTCAACTGGTTTTTATAAAGCAGATGGCACTTACGATGAAAGTGGCAATCAAATCAACCTTTGGTGGCTAGACCGAACACACGCCAGCGTTTACGGCTCTTACCTGACAGCCCTGGTGACCTTTGGCCGCATTACCGGCATCAACCCGACCGCGTTGGGATCAGGTGAAATGTCTGCCAAAGACCTGGGCATCAGCGCTGACACTGCGGTGATGCTACAAAAAGTGGCCTCGCAAACCTTGCAAGCGGCAGGGGTTGAACTGCGCTATTGATTGCGGCTTTAAACGCCCCGAACATCATGAGTTTCAGCATTCAGCACGCCCAAGATGGCGCCTTCAAGTACGACGGTTTACGCAAGTACTTTGAATACCGTGACCTTGGCATTTTGCAAGCCACACAGGGCCAAGCCGTTATGCATGTGATCCGCGCCCGCGAAGGCACCCAAGCCCATGGTGAATGGCATAGGCACAAAGTGGCGCTGCAAATCGTTTACGTGCTCCAGGGATGGGCGGTTTTTGAATACGAAGGCCAAGGCGTTCACCGGCTTGAGGCGGGCACCTGCGTGCATCAACCGCCTGGCATTCGACACCGCGAAATCGCGCATTCGGATGATCTGGAATTGATCGAAATTGTGCTGCCTGGAGAGTTTGACACCGTCACTCTCCAAAATGACCTCAACTGAATGCAAGCCAGGCCAGCTGATGACGGTTCACCCGCGCTACCCCCTGTTGTTTTCGCCGCTGGATCTGGGTTTTACCCAGATCAAAAACCGAGCGATCATGGGCTCGATGCACACCGGCTTGGAAGAAGCCGAAGATGGCTTTACCCGATTGGCTGCGTACTACGCCGAGCGCGCACGGGGCGGCGTGGGCATGATCATCACCGGCGGCATCCCGCCCAACCTCGAAGCCGGCTATGGCACCAAGCTCACCAGCCCCGAAGAGGTGTCTGCACACCGCCAAATCACCCAAGCTGTGCATGCGGCCGACCCGGAGGTCAAGATCTGCATGCAGATCCTGCATATGGGCCCCTTGGCACGCAATCCCCATTGCGTCGCACCTTCAGCGGTGAAGTCCCGCATTGCGTCCTTTACACCGCAGGAACTGGATGAACCAGGCATTGCAAAGCAGCTGAACGACTTCGCGCATTGCGCCGCCATGGCGCAGCAGGCCGGTTACGACGGCGTGGAGATCATCGGCTCAGCCGGTTATTTGATTTCAACTTTTTTGGTGCAAAAAACCAATTTGCGAACGGATCATTGGGGCGGCTCTTACGAGAACCGGATGCGCTTTGGCGTGGAAGTCGTGCGCCGAGTGCGCGCCGCCGTGGGGCCTGACTTCATTGTGGTGTTTCGCATCTCGGCCATGGACATGCTTGAAGGTGGCTTGTCATGGGAGGAAATCGTCACCCTCGCACAGGCCGTCGAAGCGGCCGGGGTGAACATGATCAGCACTCACTTTTGCTGGCATGAGGCGCCAGTGCCCACCATTGCCACCATGGTGCCCCGCGCTGCATTCACGCAAGTCACAGGACGCTTGCGTCAAGTGGTTCGTGTACCGCTGATCACCAGCAACCGCATCAACATGCCCAGTGTGGCCGAGGCGGTGCTGACCCGCGGTGAAGCTGATTTGGTCTCCATGGCCCGCCCGATGTTGGCGGATGCGGAACTGGTCAACAAAGCCCGCGAAGCGCGCGAAGATGAAATCAACACCTGCATTGCATGCAACCAAGCCTGTCTGGACCATACCTTTGGCGGTCACCGCCAAGTCAGTTGCCTGGTCAACCCCCGGGCTTGCCGTGAAACCCTCCTGAATTACAAGCCGACCACCCACGTCAAAAACTTGGCCGTGGTGGGCGCTGGCCCTGCAGGCCTGGCTTACGCCACGGTGGCTGCCCAACGCGGACACAGAGTCACTTTATTCGACACTGCAGCAGAGATTGGCGGCCAATTCAATCTGGCCAAACGCATTCCGGGCAAAGAGGAGTTCGGCGAAACCTTGCGCTACTACCAGCGCATGCTTGAAAAGTACGGTGTCAATTTGCGCCTGAACACGCGTGTCGATGGCGCGCTGCTTGCCCGGGAAAGTTTTGATGAAGTCATCGTCGCCACCGGCATAGCGCCCCGCCAACCCCGATTGCAAGGCATTGACCATCCCAAGGTGGTGAGCTACATCGACGCCATCCTGGAACGCCAACCCGTTGGTCAGCGCGTGGCCATTCTGGGCGCTGGTGGCATCGGTTTTGATGTGGCAGAGCTCTTGTCGCATGCAGGACCATCGGGCGCGCTCGACAAATCGGTTTTTGCCAAGGAGTGGGGCATTGATTTTGCCAATCACCCGCGCGGCGGTGTGACCGGCGTCAAACCGCAAGTGGCAAGGTCTGGACGCGAGATCACTTTACTGCAGCGCAAGACCACACCGGTGGGCAGCACCTTGGGGCGGACCACTGGCTGGACCCACCGCTTGACTCTGACACGGCGGGGCGTTCGCATGGTCAATGGTGTCGAATACAACAAGATCGATGACGCGGGTTTGCACGTCCGCATCAATGAACAAGCTCATTTGTTTGAAGTGGATACCGTGGTGGTATGCGCCGGGCAAGAACCCTTGCGCACACTGTATGACGAATTGGCGGCACAAGGTCTCAAGGCCACTTTGATCGGCGGCGCATTTGAAGCCACGGAACTCGATGCCAAAAGGGCCATTGAGCAAGCCTCTTTTTCGGCCGCTGAGGTTTGAAGGCGCATCACACAATGTGTGACTTGTGGCCCTCCCAATAGGCGTCGCGCAGCACGCGCTTGTAGAGCTTTCCAGTGGGCAGTCGGGGCAGCTTGTCGGTAAAGTCAATGGAGCGCGGGCACTTCATGTGGGCCAGATGTTGGTTGCAAAATGCCAAGAGCTCCTGCGCCAATTCAGGGTTGGGTTCTACGCCGGGCAAGGGCTCGATGACGGCTTTAACCTCTTCACCAAAGTCTTCATTGGGAATGCCGAACACCGCTGCATCGGCGACCTTGGGGTGCGTCACCAACAGGTTCTCACACTCTTGCGGATAGATGTTCACACCCCCTGAAATGATCATGAAGGTCGAGCGATCTGTCAGGTACAAAAAACCATCGTCGTCCACATAGCCCATATCCCCTACGGTGCTCATGGTGCCATCGGCAGAGCGGGTTGCAGCCGTGCGCGCCGGGTCGTTGAAGTACTCGAAAGCCGATCCGGAAGTGAACCAAATTTCACCCGACTGCCCTTGGGGCACAGCGCGCATTTGTTCATCCAACACATGCACTTGACCAAAAATAACCCGGCCTACCGTACCCCGGTGCGCCTGCCATTCTGGCGTGTCGCAAGCCGCAAAACCCAGACCCTCAGTGGCACCATAGTATTCGTGGATGATTGGCCCCCACCATTCGATCATTTGTTCTTTGACTTGGGCCGGGCAAGGCGCTGCCGCATGGATGGCGATCTTGAGCGAGGACAAGTCGTGCGCAAGCCGCTGTGCATCCGGCAGCTTCAGCATGCGGCTGAACATGGTGGGCACCAATTGAGAATGCGTGATCCGGTAACGTGCCACCAAGGCCAAGTACTGTTCTGCGTCAAAGTGTTCCATGATGACGGCCGTGCCGCCACTGCGTATCACCATGCTCACATTGGCCAGAGGCGCTGAATGGTAAAGCGGTGCCGGTGAGAGGTAGACCATAGCCTCTTCGCAACGCCACAGCTTGTGCAAAAAAACATACAAAGGCAACATCGAACTGGGCGGCTGAACTTCCAGCGGTCGCAAAACCCCTTTCGGCCGACCTGTGGTGCCCGATGAATACAGCATAGCGCTGCCCAAAGCCTCATCACTGACAGGCGAGGCAGGAAAGCCAGCCACTGTTTGCTGATAATCTCGGTAAACCGTGGTGCCATCCTCAGGCAGTGAGCAAGCATCGCCCACCACCAAACACAATTTGACGCGAGGACATTGCAACAGGGCTTCACGGGCTACCGCCAAGCGTGAAGCAGAGGTGATCATCACCTGAGACTCACTGTTGTTGACGATGTAAGCCACTTCTTCGGCCGTCAAAAATGAATTGATGCAGGTGTAGTAAAGACCCGTGCGCTCGCCAGCAACGCAGGTCTCTACAAAGCGGCTGTTGTTCTCCATGAACACCGAAAAATGGTCCAGGCGCTGCAGGCCCTGGCCACGCAGCAAATGCGCCAGCCGGTTGCTGCGTTGCTCAAGTTCGCCATAGGTCACGGCCTCACCCGAACTGGCCATGATGAAGGCCGGTTTATCGCGGTTCTGAATGGCGTGAAGGCCAGGGTACATGTCAATTCCTTGGTTTGAATCATGGAAGAATGAGGCCTGAAACGACTGCGCCTCAACGCAAATTCAATGGTTTCAATGTAATGGGATGGCCCGCTTTTCCTCTTGGGGCAAACGCTCACTTTGTAAAGCATGCGACACCAGCGGCGCCATGGATAGCGCTTCGTCATTGGCAATATGACATCCAAACCAAACCAAACCAAGCCATATGCCATATGCCATGAGCCATGAGCCATAAGGGTTTCTATCCATACAACTGGACTTCAGCAGATGTGACTTTAAATTAAACTGAAGCTCAGAAGCAGCGTGTGTTCAATGCAAACAGACGTCACTTGCTTGATCCAAGTTCGAATCGGCTGTGAAAGAACAGCAACCCCACAGGAGTAAATACCCATGACTGTAAACAACCTGGACACAGGCACCCCAGACCTGATGGCAACACTCGACGATGGCGTCCTGACCCTGACCCTCAACCGTCCCGAGGCGCGCAATGCCATGTCGAAAGCCATGAACAAAGCCCTGCAGGAACAACTCGCTGAGGCCGAGTTCAACCCGGCTGTCAAATGCCTGGTGCTGACCGGGGCAGGCCAAGGTTTTTGCGCTGGCGGCGATGTCAAAGGCATGGCCGCTTCAGGTGATGGCACCGTGGGAGCGCAGACCCTTGACGAAGCCATCGCACGCCAACGCTTGAACCAACGCGCCACCGCGGGCAAGTTGTTCAAGATGCCCAAGCCCACCATTGCGGCGCTGCCCGGGGCAGCGGCAGGCGCAGGTCTGTCTCTGGCGCTGGCTTGCGACCTGCGCGTGATGGCCAGCAACGCGATCATGACCACAGCATTCGCTCGCGTGGGTTTTTCGGGTGACTATGGGGGCACCTACTTTTTGACCCAGCTGGTCGGCTCGGCCAAGGCACGTGAAATGTACTATCTGTCGGATCGGATTTCGGCCGACGAAGCCCTGCGATTAGGGCTGACCAACTGGGTCTGCGAACCCGAGCATTTGATGACCCAAACGCGAGAAATTGCCTTGCGTTTAGCCCACGGCCCCACAGTGGCCTATCGCTACATGAAAGAAAACCTCAATCGCGCCATGGCAGGTGAGGTCGACGACTGCCTTGACCTGGAAGCCACCCACCACATCCACTGCGGACAGACTGAAGACCACCGCGAGGCGACACAAGCCTTCGTCGCCAAGCGGGAACCGGTTTTTAAAGGCCGTTAAGTCACAGGCACCCTAAGCCAATTAAGGCCATTGAAGCCATGAGACCTGCATGACACTGAAGCTTTATCACTGCACCCGCGCACGATCGATGCGGCCACTTTGGACACTGATTGAAATGGGTCTGCCCCATGAGCTGATCACCATGCCATTTCCGCCCCGCGTCACGACCCGCGAATACCTCCAGATCAACCCCTTGGGCACGATACCTTGCCTGATCGATGGGGATGTCAAGATGACTGAATCCGCAGGCATTTGCCAGTACCTGGTCGACCGCTATGGTCCCAGCGAGCTGGCCGTGCGCGTGGATGAACCGGATTATGGTGCCTACCTGAACTGGCTGCACCGCAGCGATGCCACCCTGACCTTTCCGCAGACACTGGTGCTGCGCTACACACGACTGGAACCCGAGGATCGGCGCAATCCACAGGTTGCAGGTGACTATCGGCAATGGTTTTTGTCAAGACTGCGGTCATTGGAAAAGGCCACCGCCGAGCGCGAATACCTGTGCAGCAATCGATTCACCATCGCCGACATCTGCGTCAGCTATGTGCTGGTGCTGGCGCAGTCGCTGGAGATACATGAAGCCTTCACGCCCCATGTCCAGCGCTACTGGGATCACATCACCCAGAGACCCGGATTTCAGGAGGCTTTCAAGCTCTGAAACAGAGCCCTGGTTTTGCGATTCAACACTGCTCGCACCATCAGTCCTGTTGGGCGATCCCTGCTTGAGCTATCACGCTTTTCCATCGGACAATTTCGGTTTGTACCATCGTGCGCATGTCCAGCGCTGAGGATGGCGCGGCGGCGCTGCCCGCGATGCTCAGGGACTTGAGCACATCGGTATCCTTGAGCAATTTGTGGACCTCGGCAGTCAGCCGCGCCAAGATGGGCTCGGCTGTACCGGCCGGCGCGGCCAGTCCCAGCCATGAATTGACTTGAAATCCCGGCAAAGTCTGAGCCACCGTGGAAACGCCAGGCAAGGTAGACCAAGGATGAGGGCTGGTCACCGCCAAGGCACGCAATTTGCCTGATGTGATGTGTGGCACGGCCACCGTGAGGGTGTCCATCAACACATCCACATCACCGGCAAACACGGCTGTGACCGGCGCACCGCCGCCTCGGTAAGGAATGTGCTGCAGCTCCACACCGCCGGATGATGCAAGCAATTCGCCCACCATGTGCTGCGTGGAGCCAACGCCCACGGAGGTGAAGGTCATCTTGCCTGGGGCGGCTTTGGCCATTTTGAGTAAATCCGCCAAGGTCTTGGCGGGGTGATCTGCACGAACGGCAATGACGAACGGGAAAGACGTCACAGTCGAGATGAACGCGAAGTCCTTGACCGCGTCGTAAGGCAAAGACTTTTTCAAAGCCGCCGAGACCGTATGCGCTCCGGTCAACAGGACCAGACAGTGCCCGTCTGGTGCGGCTTTGGCAACGAAGTTGCTGGCAATGACACCCCCTGCCCCACTTTTGATGTCCACCACCACCGGCTTGTCGATCAGTTCCTGCAATTTTTGGGCAAGCAATCGGGCAATCACATCGGCATTGCCTCCGGCACCAAAACCATGCACGAGTTGAATAGGCTTGGCAGGCCAGCCCTGCGCCCACACATTGGCGCTGTGCAGAGCGGGCACGAGGGCCGACGCCAACGCGGGTAAACGCGCCAAAATTTCACGACGTTGAATGTTCATCTTGATCCTTAAAGTGAGGCGCCGCCATCGATCACAATGCGTGTTCCGGTGGCGGTGGTGAGGTGAGTCGCGCACGCCAAGACGGCACGTGCGACATCGTCTGCAGTGACCACTCGGCCCAGGGGGGATTGCGCGGCCTTTTTTTCAATCTCGGCGCGGCTGCGTCCGGCAACGAAATCGGTATCCACCGACGCCGGGGAAACGCTGACAAATCGCACCGGTCCAAACGCCCGCGCCAAAGATTGGGTCAGGGTGTCGACCGCTGCCTTGGCGGCGCAATAAGCCATGTTGCTGCCCGAACCGGTAAATGCCGACACGGACGACACATTGACCACCAGACCCGAGGCCGATTGCTGCAGCAAGGGCAAGAGCGCACGGGTCAAAGAGTAAGTCCCGCCCGCATTCGCCGTCAACAACTGATTGAACAGCTCAGGGGTCAAGGTGGCCACATCGCTGTGGGGGATGCGCTGGGTATAGCCCGCGGAATTGACCAAGATGTCCAGTCGACCTTTTTGTGCCCACACCGCTTGCGCAATGACCGCATGTGCAGCGCTGTCTTCCAGCGGGACCTGCATGGCCACATGGCCAACGCCTGGCAATTGACTCACCAAGGCTTGCGCCCGCTCAAGGCCGCGGTGATACCCCACCACCACGATGGCCCCTTGCGCAGCCAATTGCTTGACACAGGCCGCGCCAATGCCACTGCTGCCCCCACTGACCAGGGCGACTTGATTCTTCAACATGTTTGCATTCCTTGGGTTTGGAGTTCGTTCATCCATTGGCTCAGCGTAGGCGCATTGCACGCCAGGCCATACACATAATGGTCTGGCCGTGCCAGCAAGGCCCTGGCGCCTTGCTCGGCCAGCCAGGCGCCTAGCAAGCCATCCCGCTCATGCAGGACGTGAACTTGCGGGTCTTGAAATGGCAGGTTCTGAATTGGCGAATCTTGCGTGGGTAGATCGGTCAGCAAGACCATCACGGCGTCGATGCTTTGCCAATAAGCCAAGTCTTTTTCCGTCATGGCTTCCAACCATGAGAGGGATGTGGTGATCAGTGTAAAGCGCCCACCGGTCAGGTCATCGAGCCGGCGCCACGGATGGTCCGCAGCCGATCGAACCCAGGGCTGAATGCACAAAGCGCCCGCGCCCTGAGCCAAGGCGCCATCTGCAGTGTGGGACAACAAGCCGGTTTCCAGCCCTGGAATGAGTTTCTGACGCACCGTCACCGCAGCACCGGACTGCAACTCGGCCTCCATGGCTTGATCACGCACAAGGGCGCGATCGATATCGAGCTCGCCAATGATCAAACCGAAGTTTTTGGCATGCCCCACCACCGTGCGCACATGGCGTTTGCGTTCAAGGCCATACGAATCCAACAAAATGGGTTGCGCTTGTTGACGCATGACGGCGTCGAGTTTCCAGGCGAGGTTGTAAGCATCGCGCACGCCCGCACCCAGGCCTTGCCCCAAAAAGGGTGGCATCTGGTGCGCCGCGTCTCCCATCAAAAAGACACGGCCTTGTCGCCAAGTCTCGACCACCAGCGCATGAAAGCGGTACACCGCCGTGCGGCAATGCTCCAGGTGCTGGGTGTCGACAAACTCGCCCAATACAGCCCAGACCGCGTCATGCGCCTGAAAGTCTTCAGGGCGCTCGCCGGGTAAAAGTTTGATTTCCCAACGGCGCAAGTCGCCAGGGCCTACGATGTAAGTGCCCGGGCGGCTGGGGCGGCAGTACTGCACGCAGCGCTCGGGCAAATCCACAGGCCCTCGGATCCAGGCATCCACCACCACCCACCATTCGTCAAAGGCCAGGTCTTCGACCGGTGCAGCCCACTGCTTTCGGACGGTGCTGGTCGCGCCATCGGCGGCCACCACATAGCGGGCTGTGACCTTGATGGGCGCGCGATCTGACAGGCTTTGCAGGGTGGCCACCACCTCATCGGCATCCTGCACCAAGCTGACAAAACTGTGTGCGGTCAGGGCCGTCACCGCTGGAAAACGCAGCAAGCCCCGACGCAAACAAGCCTCCAATTCGGGCTGAACAAACATGAAGGATGGCGCCCAAGCCAGCGGCTCGGGCGGTGGTGCGGGATAAAAGCGTTTGATGACCTGCCCGTGAAGGCCGACAAAATCGGTGCCCGGATGCGGCGTGGTGCAGGCATTGATTTCTTCGGCCAGACCGATTTCCTGAAAAATACGCAAGGCCTCTTGATCGGCAGTGATGGCACGTGGTTTGTCGTAAATGGCCGCCGCCTGATCGATCACCACCACCCGGTGACCACGCTGGCCCAGCAGATTGGCCAGGGTCGCCCCGGAAGGGCCCATACCGACAATCAAGACTTCAGCCGTCAAGGCATTGGGGGTCCACACATCGTCTGGCAAAGCACTCGGCGACTGCGCTCTGGCGCTCACGCTCAGGACTCGCGCAGGTAGCCTGTGGCAGCGCCGAAGACCTTTTCACGCTGCGACCAGTCATGGGTTTGGTTCCACACAGCCAGGACATCGGGCGCTTCGTCCACAAAAGACTGCATGCGCACCGGATCACGGCAGGTGCGGGTGGTCAGCTCCAGCCGGTGTCCAGAGGGGTCAAAGAAATAGATCGAGCTGATGAAGTCATCGTGGTTGGTCGGCCCCACCACCTTCAATCCCTTGGCTTGCAAGTCTTGTTGGGCTTGCAGCAAAGTGGCCATATCGGCCACTTCAAACGCAAAGTGCTGAATCCAGCCGGGCGTTTGCGGGTCCCGGCCTGACGGCTCACCCGAATCCTGCGGGCATTCAAAAAAAGCAATGTTGCTGCCGTCTTCCATTTCAAAAAAAATATGAATATGCGGGCTGTACTTGCCGGTGGAGGGGACATGGTCTTCGCCCATGGCATGGCTGAATTTCAGGCCCAGCACCTCGGTGTAGAACTGAACAGTTTCGGCGGCATCTTTGCAGCGAAAGGCCGCATGGTGGAGTTTTTTACACAGCATGAAGGATCCTCGTTAATCTCCACATGTTAACGCCAGAACCAACGATTTATCTCCCATAGTGCAGCGGTGATGTGAGCACTTGGGAAGTCCTCTCAGGCCGGCTGCGCCTTGTTGCACGGGATGGCTTTCAATCAGCTGAGCCATTCAAGAGACGCTTTTTCCATCGCAGGCATCACGCTGGACGCAAAAAGACGGGTGGAATTCATGGCATCTTGGTGCGGCATATCACCGAACATGAAGTGACCCACACAGTAATTCAGTTGCCCATCGCGGGTTTGCTTGATTAAGCCTTCGGCAACTGTTTGGGGTGATCCTGCAAAGCCATATCCTGAGGCCATCATGCCTTTGAAGTCGGTAGCCAACTTCAGTCGAGCCGGTTCCGTGCCATGTTTGCGCCAGAGTTGGTAAAAACTTTCATAAAACCGGGGCCATGCTTTTTCGGCAATTTCAAGGGCTTTGGCATCCGTGTCAGCCACCACCACAAAACGCCAAATACCCATGAGTGCGTCTGGTCGTGCGGCCGCTCCGGCAAGGGTCGCTTCGGCTTTGTATTTGTCACTGATCAAACGCACTTTATCAACCGGTCCGCCGCAGATAATATTGACACCATTTTGCGCAGGCCAAACTGCTGAATCAGGAGAAGCCACGGCATACCACATGGGAGGATGAGGCATTTGAAGAGGTTTCACCTTGACGGGAAAATTGTCCACTTGCCAATACTTTCCCAGATGGTTCACAGTTTCAGATGCAAAATATTTTTGCAAAATTTCATAAGCCTCCGCATAAGCCTCGCCAGCCTTGTCCGCAGGCATGCCCAGCGCTTCAATCTCGTAGGGACTGGCGCCTCGCCCGATGCCAAATTCAAAACGTCCGTTTGACAAGTTGTCAAGCATGCTGATCTCTTCAGCGAGACGAATGGGATGATTGACTGGCAATAAATAAACGAGTGGGCACAGTTTGATTTTTTGAGTCCGTTGCGTCATTGCAGCGAGAAACACACTTTGTGAAGGCGCCATGCTCAAAGTGGTCGCATGGTGCTCACTTTGGTGGTAACAATGAAAGCCGCTGCGGTCGTAGAGGGCCGCGAGTTCCATGCGCTCTTCGTATTGAACGTTGAGGGGGCGGCCCGAGTCGTCTACTTGATCAAAAATTCCAAATTTCATTTGACTCATAGCGATTCCTTTGCGGTTAAAGCAATGAAGTTAATCATTGATTAATAAATCATAACCCCACATTTCGTTCCAGCCAACCCAGTTGGAACAGGGGATTTCCCTTAGGTTGCAGACACGGCATGCCTGTATTATCTAATCAATGATTAATTCAATGAAGCGATCAAAAAGGATTCAACGGCGTGTTTTTTGAACAACTCCTGAATGGTTTGGTTGTGGGCAGTATGTATGCCCTGATTGCGTTGGGATTTAGCTTGGTCTTTGGTGTTTTAAACAAGCTCAACTTTGCGCATCCTGAGTTGTTCATGCTGTCTGGCTTCCTCACCATTGCCATGGTGGCCTTGGGCATGCCCCTTGTGATCGCTGCGGTTTTGGTATGCGTTGTGATAGGCGTTGCTGGCCTTGCTGTGGAGTTGGTGAGCTTTAGAAAGTTTGCCGGCAAAGATGGCCACATCACTGCGGCCCTTAGCTCTCTTGCTGTGGGGCTCGTTCTCATTGACGGCGCCCAAAAGTACTGGGGAACTGAACCACTGTCGATGCCCGGAGCCTCCACATTGAGGATCGCCAGTGTGTCTGTATGGGGCATTTCAATCAGCTGGTTGAAGATAGCCACATTGATTTTTACCTTGGTCCTCATGGTTGTTCTACACCACATGATCACGCGGACCCGCTGGGGCAGAAATATTCGTGCAACCGCAGATTCGCCAGATGCGGCTCGCTTACTGGGTATCGATGTCAAACGGGTCAATCAGGGCACATTTTTCTTGGCCTCTGTATTGGCGGCCATTGCGGGCATCATGCTTTTGCTGAGAACGGGCTATGCCACCACTGACGTAGGTTTTTCGCTTGGCTTGAAAGCTTTGGCTATTTTGGCGATAGGCGGAATGGGAGAGCTCAGAGGCGCGGTTTTGGGCGGTTTGCTTGTGGGGGTTCTCGAGTCCATGGCCTTTCATTTTGGTCTTGGTCGATTGGGCGATATTGTGGTGTGGATTTTGATGATCGGTGTTTTACTGATTCGTCCTGCGGGCCTGTTCGGAGGTGGCGGCATCCACAGAGAAATAAGAGCATGAAAAAGCCATGACCAGCGACCACCTTATTTTTACCGGACTGAACATTTTGTTAGCGTGGAGTGCCTACGTCATTCTCATGTCCGGCAGTCTTTCGTTTGCCAATGGCGCCTTCATGGCGCTGGGTGGGTATGGCAGTGGCGTATTGACCATCAAATTTGGACTGCCCTTGCTGTTGGCCTTGCCTATCGCCGCTTTGGGTACGGCTGTTTTTGCGGCTTTGGTGGCTCTGCCCGCATTGAGGACGCGCGGCGTGTACCTCATTCTGGTCACAATCGGCATCGCATCTTGCTTGCGTGCTGTTTTGGAGTCATCACCCTACATTGGCGGGGTGCGCGGAATGACCGGGTTAATGGGCACGGAAATTTGGCATATCGCGGTGCTGATCATTTTGGTAGGCGGCATGTTGTGGTGGATAAGTCGATCACCACTTCAGCGCATTCTCGATGCTGTGCGCGAAGATGAAAGCGTTGCGCGTGCGATGGGTATACATACGGTGTATGTGAAAACCATCATGTTCAGTGCAGGTGCGGCCATTGCTGCAATGGCCGGTGGCTTGTATGCCCACCACATGGTGTTTGTTCGACCTGAAAATTTTGACATTCTGGTTTCAATTTATATCGTTTTATATGTCATTTTAGGCGGCACCAACAACATGTGGGGACCGGTACTGGGCGCTGTGACCATGACGCTTTTGCCCGAAGTTTTGCGCGGTGCAAGCGAATGGCGGGCAACCCTTTTTGGAGCCATGGTTGTCTTGATGTTGCTGATCAGACCCGATGGTTTGTTGGCCTTTAGGATCAAAAGTATTTTTCAACCAGTGATACCGAAAAACAGTGAGCCGCGGTCTTGATATGTCACCTTCTGTAGCCCTTTCGATTCAAGGTGTCACCAAAACCTTTGGTGGTGTTGTTGCGCTTGAGGGCGTGAGCTTTGATCTGAAACTGGGCGAAATTCTTGCCTTGGTGGGTCCCAATGGCGCAGGCAAATCTGTGCTCGTGAATGTGATCACCGGTTTCTATCAAGCCAGTGCGGGCACTGTTTTTCTCGCTGATAAAGATATTTCTTTTCAGCCTGCTCATGTGCGTGCACGAATGGGGCTGGCCAGAACATTTCAAAACATACGTTTAATGCTTCGCATGTCAGTGCTGGAAAACGTCATGGTGGCGATGAAGCAGCACACCGCGAATCCTTTTCGCTCGCTCTTTTGTGTCAATGAAAAAGCAAGCCTTGAAAAAGCGATGTCTCTGCTGTACAAAGCGGGATTGGCCGACAAGGCCAATGATTCTGCAGGCTCTTTGGCATACGGTGAAGCTCGCCGTCTTGAGATTGCCCGAGCTCTTGCAGGTGATCCGCATATTTTGTTGCTGGATGAACCCGCAGCGGGCATGAACGACCGTGAAACAGAAGACCTGGCTGTTCACATCCATGCTTTACGCGACAGTGTTCAAGCAACGATTGTGATTGAGCACGACATGGGATTTTTGCATGGGCTGTGCGATCGGATGGTCGTGCTGGACTATGGCCGCATCATTGCAAATGGTTCGGTCGCTGATGTGCTCAAGGATCCACGAGTCGTAGAAGCGTATCTGGGGATCGAGGCATGAGTGATGTATTGAAAACGCGCGAATCCAGCTTGCTCTTGCAAGTCAACGATCTTGCGTTTTCATATGGTCGGATTGAAGCCCTGCGCTCGATCAGCCTTCAGGTCGACAAGGGCGAGGTTGTGGCTGTAGTCGGCGCCAATGGCGCTGGTAAAACCACTTTATTGCGGGTGCTTTCCGCCTTGATTCGGCCCCGCACAGGTGATGTGAAAGTTTTGGGCCAGGATGTTCAACATGCAAGCGCCCACAAACTGGCACAAAATGGACTTTTGCACATACCCGAAGGTCGTGGCACATTGCAGTCGTTGACTGTTTTGGACAACCTGCGAATTGCATATGACATCCGACCCAGTTCGCAGACTTTTGATTCTGCTTTGGGCGAGGTGTTTGGAAAATTCCCTAAGCTCTCGCAACGCCAAAATCAACTGGCAGGTAACCTTTCAGGTGGGGAGCAACAAATGTTGGCCCTGGCCCGTGCCGTGATCAATAAGCCTGAACTGCTTTTACTCGATGAGCCTTCGCTGGGGCTTTCGCCTTTGATGGTGCTCGAAGCCTACCGCACACTTCGCACCTTAAAAGATGAGGGTTTGTCTATTTTGCTGGTCGAACAAAACGTCAAACTTGCCTTGCGTTTTTCGGACCGTGCTTATGTGCTTCGGCAAGGGAAAATTGTTCGAGAAGGCCTGAGCGAAGAACTGCTTCGAGATCCTGGTTTTGTAAATCACTATCTCGGAACGCATTAAATTTAACCACAAGGAGACTCAAGATGATCGATAGACGTTCGCTAATCGGTGCCGCTGCAGCGTTGCCGCTTTTCAGTCATGCGCAATCCAACGCCCCGATCCGGCTTGGAACGATTTTGCCGGTCACAGGTTTTGGTGCCAGCTATGCCACGCTGTACCGAACTGCTTTGGAGTTGGCGATCAGTGATATCAACAGCAGCGGCGGTATCCAAGGTCGGCCTTTTGAGTTGACCGTGGAAGATGATCAGTTTCAGGCCACACAGTCCGTGATGCTGTTCAGAAAATTGCAGTCCAATAACGCTGTTACTGTGCTGGGACCCCTGAGCGGCACCTCCTGGGAGAGCGTTGCGCCCTTGGCCAATCAGATGAAAATGCCCGCCCTGTGCTGGACTGCTTTGAAAAGTGGTGTTTCAGCCCGACCTTACGCGCTGCGAATTCACCCACCAAATGACACCATGATTCCTGAGGGTTTGGCCGAGTTCAAAAAACTCTATCCCCATGTGACGCGGGTAGCTGTTGCCGGTGACGAACAGCAAGCCTCAGGACTGGAGGCGATTGAGCAGTTCAGTCGGGCGGCTAAAGAGTTAGGCATGACTGTGGTGGCTTCCACTGAATTTCAAACGCGAACGACTGATTTTTCCTCTGTGGCTATCAAAATCAGGGCGGCCAATCCCGATGCTTTGCTTTCTAATGGTTTGAATGCGCCCACCTTGGGTTTGCTTAAAGAATTAGAAACGCAAGGTTTTGACAAACTTATTTTTTGCGATGCTTCGGTCTGGGCAGGTGGCTTTATTCAGACGGTAGGCTCGGCTGGAAAAAATGTGCACAGTGTTGGTTTCAGTACCAATGAGCCCCGCATTGGCGATGCCAAATACAACTCATTCGTTGAGCGGTATTTGAAGCGATCAGCAGAAACGACGAACATGCCTCAACCTGCCAACGTGTGCAACACAAGCCTTGCTTATGATGCAGTCATGATGGTGGCTGAGATTTTGCGTAAAGGCAACGTGGGCCCCAATACTTCGGTCGACCAGATGCGTGAGTTGGTTAAAAATGGCTTTGCATCAGTTCAGCGATGGGATGGTATCAACAAGGTTTCGATGCGCAAGTCGGGTGATGGGCATATCCAAGGGCATTTGCTCAAGGCTGATATTCAACAAAAAATTTGGCGCTTTGCACTTGCGCCCAATCAACGGTTAGACAAACCCGGCGCTGCAGCGTCCACATAAGTCTCCTCAGTTGTTCTTGTTGGTGCAGCCTCCATTGGGAGGCTGTGCCATTCAAGGTCCTGCATTCAACCGTTAAGAAGTCAATGCGCAGAACACCCAACGAGAATGCCAAAATTAATTCCTAAAGAAGTCAATCAAGATGTGGCATTGCGATTGATAGAGGCTGCAACCCAACTGTTTGTGGAGAAAGGCTATCGCGGTGTTTCTATCCGCGCCATAGCCACTATGGCCAATGCAAACTCTGCGTTGATATCCTATTATTTTGGTGACAAAGAAGGCCTGTTCACTGAAGTCTTGAAGAATGCCGCTGCACCCTTGAACGATGCACGAATGGCCAATTTTGACAAGCTCGAAAAATCAGGCGGTCTGACGGTTGAATCCCTCGTTCATGCCTGGGTAGCGCCGATGTTTCAGGGTGCATCCTTGTCCAAGCAAAGTTCAGTGGCTGCCCTTTCTTTGAGTCTGAATGCGGAACAAGGCAAATTGGTCGAGCAATTGATTGTTGAAATTTATGACAAGGTAAACGAGCGATTTTTATCACTGCTCGAGACCTGCCTGCCTGATGTCTCGCGTTCCACTCTGGTTTGGCGGCTGTATTTTTTGGTAGGCGCCGTGTTAACGGCCACAAGACCTCGCTCACGGAGTGTCAAAAGTCTTTCAAGGGGTCTGATTGAGGCACGCGACCCCATGGAGTTGATTCGGCAATTGGTTGACTTCACTTCCGCCGGATTCAAAGCAGAAGAACCGCTCAAACCCAAGGCGGTGAAGACCCGTGCGAACCGATACAAACCGAATTGAAGTTTCAACTGCGCGCTAAGCTCGGCTTTGCTAACCATACGCTCTTGGCGACCAAGTCGGCTCTAACCCAAAAGATGACGCATTTGTGTGAATTCAATGACGGGCTGCCAAGCCCAAAAAATTCTGGGCCAAACCCTATTGAGTTTGCATCAAGGCAAGCCTATAGTGCCTGCATTCTAGGAGACTTCATGAGCCATCGTTCGCTGCAATTGTCGCAATTGCTTTCTGTTTTTCTCTTCGCCAGTCTGCTGCCATTGACCAGCTTCGGACAAACACCTGACTATCCCAATCGACCCATCAAAATGGTCGTGACTTTTCCGCCTGGTGGTGCTACAGATGCCATGGTTCGAATTTTGTCGACACGACTGAATGCCAAATTGGGTCAACCCTTGGTGATTGACAACCGTCCTGGCGCAGGCGGCAACATTGGTTTGAGTGTGGTTGCCAAAGCCCCTGCGGATGGTTATGTGTTGGGCGTGGGTGCAGCGGGTGGCCTGGCAGCCAACCCAAGCCTGTATCCGCAAATGCCCTACGAGGTGGCGAAAGATTTTGTACCCATCACCATGTTGGCCTCCATTCCCTTTGTCCTGGTAGGCCATCCTTCTGTAGCGGCCAACAACATACAGCAGCTGATTGCTTTGGCTAAATCACAACCTGGCAAGGTCTCTATTGGCCATGGCGGTAATGGCACTGCCATGCATTTGTCGGCTGCCTTGTTCATTCAAATGGCCGACATCAAATTGATCGAAGTACCTTACCGAGGCTCGGGCCCTGCATCCTTGGACACCCTGTCTGGGCAAATCCAACTGTCAATGATCGACTTGACCGCCGCACTTGCGCACATCAAAGCAGGCAAGCTCAAAGCATTTGCCGTGACCAGTCCGAAACGTTTGAGCAACTTACCCGAGGTGCCCACACTGTCCGAAAGCGGCCTGACAGGCTATGACTCCACAGGCTGGTTTGGTCTGGTGGCCCCTGCTGGGACATCGCCCAAAATTATTCAGCGACTCAACGCAGAATTCACGGCCACTTTGAACGATGAGGCGATCAAATCACAGATGCTGCAAAACGGCATGGAACCCATTTCCTCTACCACTGAAGGCCTGGACGCCTATATCAAAAGTGAAACGCAAAAGTGGGCCAAGGTTATCAAACAAGCGAACATTAAACTGGATTGACTATTTTCATGAATTTAAAATACGACAGTGATGTGCTGGTGGTAGGCGCAGGTCCCGTTGGCTTGACGCTGGCCACCGATTTGGCGCAAAGAGGCGTGCAAGTACTGTTGGCTGAAATTCGTGAATTTGGGCAAGCACCCAATGTGAAATGCAACCACGTTTCAGCTCGCAGCATGGAGCAATTCAGGCGGCTGGGTGTTGCGGCAACGCTGCGTGACGCAGGCCTGCCAGAAGACTTCCCTAACGATGTGGTGTTTCGCACTTCCATGACAGGCCTGGAATTGACGCGTATTCCCATTCCAAGTCGAAAACATCGCTACACCGAAAAGCAAGGTCCTGATACCGGCTGGGCCACACCAGAGCCGCCCCACCGCATCAATCAAATCTACCTCGAACCCTTGCTTTTGAAACACGCCGTTTCACATCAAGGCGTCACGCTGCTCAACAGAACCCAAGTGACGGAGATTCAACAAGACGAAGACGGTGTGAACGTCAGCTTGCTGAATTTGGACACTCAAGTCAGCCAAACGGTGCGCGTTCGATACTTGGCTGGATGCGATGGCGGTAGCTCGTTCGTACGAAAAAAAATAGGCGCCAAATTAGAAGGCACTGAAATGATTCAACGCGTACAGTCCACCTACATTCGAGCACCCGAGCTGGCCAGTTTATTGCCCGGCAAACTCGCTTGGTGCTATTACTCGGTCAACACCCGTAGAAGTGGCACCGTGTTTGCCATTGATGGCCATGAAAATTGGCTGGTGCATAACCACCTTAACCCCGATGAGCCAGAGTTTGACTCGGTAGACCGTGACCAATCTATTCGACATATTTTGGGCGTGGATGCAAATTTCAAATATGAGATCATCACCAAGGAAGATTGGGTGGGCAGGCGCTTGCTGTCCAATCGCTTCCGTGAACAGCGCGTCTTCTTAGCAGGCGATGCTGCGCACCTTTGGGTTCCTTATGCTGGCTATGGCATGAATGCTGGACTTGCCGATGCCACCAACTTGGCTTGGTTGTTGGACGCGGCGTTAAAGGGCTGGGCAGCGCCGTCTATTTTGGATGCCTACGAGGCAGAACGTCATCCCATCACAGAGCAAGTCTCGCAATTCGTCATGAACCATGCGGCCAAAATGATCAAAGCCAGACGCGCTGTACCGCAGAACATTGAGGCCTTGGACTCCGAAGGTCAGGAAATACGCACTCTGATCGGAACAGAAGCCTACGATTTGAACGTGCAGCAGTTCTGTTGCGAAGGTCTTAACTTTGGCTATTACTACGAAGACTCGCCGATCATTGCGCACGAATCTGAACCAGCGCCAGCGTATTCCATGGGGGCATTTACACCCTCAACCCTTCCAGGCTGCCGCGCACCGCACTTTTGGTTGGCCAATGGCACATCGCTTTACGACATGCTGGGCAAGGGCTACAGCTTGCTGAGGTTTGATGGCCGGATGGATGTTCAGCTCCTTTTAGATGCAGCGAAAGCGGACAACATCCCGCTGACTCTCGTAGACCTGACTGATCAAATCGATATTCCAGCAGCGTATGAACACAAGCTGCTCTTGTGCAGAACCGATCAGCATGTGGTTTGGCGAGGCAACCGTCTTCCCAGTTCAATGTTTGAATTCACAGCACTGCTGCGAGGTGCTTCATTGGCTTTGCATTGAAACCGTCCACCCACGCGGACTTGTCTATTGCACTTTTTCCCAGATTAAACTGCGGATGCTCATCTTGCCGTCAAAAGGGTCTGGCGATACAGGCGTTGAAAGGGACACTCTGTTGCCTTCGAACTTGAAGATACGGACTTGCTTGGTTCCGGTCCAACTTTCGTTCCACGAGATATCAACGTGATGAGTCACCTCATTCCCGGCGATGGTGTAAGTGCCAGCGTAGCTGATAACACTGCGAAATAAATTTTCAGCCTCTGTTGCCGTGGCTGTGTTAGCCGCAGGCATCTTGCGATCACCACGTACAAGCAAGGCCACCATCCGGCCATCCGCTGAATAAGTGATGAATCCCTTTGGATTCGGCCCCATCAGGTCGATTGTGGCTCCCGAGGGGATCTCTTCACGCAGGACCGAAACCAGTGACCAAGTGCCTAGCAGGTGCTGGGCTGACGACGCACCCTGCGGCTCTGAAGGTGATTCACTGATCATGACAGCGCACAGATGAATGCTGGATTGAACAACTTGATTTTCATGGCTATAGGACCTTGGGAGATACTTTGTTGCTGTGCATTGTGCAGGAATACAGAGCCATGGATGCTGTTAACTGCTGTTAACCAAGTCACTTATTTCTACAGAACACTCAGATGATTTGCGGGCGCTGGCCTGCGCCGCTCCGTTCGATGGACAGATGAAATAGCCAAAAGCAGGTTCAATCGCGCAATCAATCTGCATGGGCATCGAGCTGTCGATCCCTCCCAATGCAGGAGCCTGTCTGGTAGAAAAAATCGGAACTGCCCGCCATTGGCAACAGGGAATTCCATAGTGTACAAGCTGCAAAAGCAGTTTTATCATATTTAAGAAGAAGTCTTACACCTGTAAATCTTACACCTGTAAATAATGCTCTACCGCACGAGTCAGAAGAAGTTCAATACTATGCAGCAACAGATACAAACGCCTTCAGACATCGCTAATGGCAATGGTTTGGCGCATTTCAACCAAGTTGAGAAGTTCGATGTGGCGGACGATTTCATCCGTCAAGCCGTTGATCAGGCCGACCTTCCCGCTCTGTTGGCAACCCTTGCGATGATCACAGGGGACACTTCACTGATCTCAGAAGATCTCAAGCCCCCAACGCCGCGCATGACGACTGCGATCGCGCCTCAAGGCGGGATGAGTGCGCAGGCCCAGGAAAAAGCCAGGCGCCTGGCCACTTCGGCCATCATCAAATTCCGTGATGCCGGGCAGACTGCGCCGACAGCACCATCCCCATCATTGATTGACCAATGTGTCGCCTATCTTGTTCGTGGCGACCTGGACGAACTGCGACCCCTGTTAGAACATGAATTAAGTATCACGCGCGACATGGGCGCGCCCGACTGGAAGTTGGGCGACATCGCACCACACAGGCGTTTTCGCGTGGCTGTTATCGGCGCTGGTGTCAGCGGTATCGCATCGGCTTACCGCTTGCAGCAGGCGGGAGTTGATTTTTCCGTTTTTGAAAAAAACGAAGAGGTTGGCGGTGTCTGGTGGGAAAACCGATACCCTGGTTGCCGGCTGGACACGCCGAACTTTGCCTACAGCCTGTCGTTTGCGCAAAAGCCCGACTGGCCACAACAATTTTCACGTCAACCCGAAATTCAAGCGTACCTTCAAAAGGTAACAGGCTTCTCGGGTGTTCGCAGCCATATTCAATTCAATACTGAAATTGATGCCATGCGATTTGATGAGGCAAGTGGCTGCTGGACGCTGAGCGTGCGTAACTCTCAAGGCACTGTGGTTGAAGAAGAATTCAATGCAGTGATCACCGCAGTTGGAATTCTGAACAGGCCGAGTTTCCCGGACATCCCCGGTATCGACACATTCAAAGGTCAGGTCATTCACTCAAGCAAATGGCCGGATTCTCCGAAACTGGAGGGCAAGCGGGTGGCGATGGTAGGCACCGGTGCCAGTGCCTTCCAGATCGGTCCATCGATTGCAAGTAGCGTGGCGCAATTCACCATATTCCAACGCAACCCGCCCTGGATGCTGCCCACACCCACCTACCACGACGACATCAAACCTGGCATGCAGTGGCTGCTAAAGCATGTGCCCTTCTATGGCCGGTGGTTTCGCTTCTGGCAATTCTGGATCGCGGTTGAAGGCCGCCTGCCGCTGACTGAAGTGGACGAAGGCTGGGACCATCCCGTCTCCGTCGGACGCGCCAACGAAGAACTTCGTCAGGGTTGCTTGGCTTGGATGGCAAGCCAGTACAGTGACCGGCCCGACCTGCTGGCTAAAGTGACGCCTCAGTACGCCCCTGCCGCAAAACGCATGCTGCGTGACAACGGTACGTGGGCCACCATGCTGAAAATGTCGCATGTGGAACTGAACACAACAGGCATCCAGGAAATGACTGCCACAGGCATTAAAACCAAAGACGGTGTGATGCATGAGTTCGATGCAATCGTTTTTGCCACGGGTTTTAAAGCATCCGATTTTCTCTCACCGATGAAGATCACCGGCATGGATGGCCGCGAGCTGCACCGTGATTGCTGGGCAGGTGACTGCCGCGCTTACCTTGGCATCATGGTGCCGGGCTTTCCGAACTTGTTCATGACCGGTGGCCCAAACACAGCAGCTGTCATCAACGGCAGCGCCATCTTTTCCTCTGAATGTCAGTTGGAGTACTCCATACGTGCCATGGGCCACCTGCTGGCCCATGGCCACAAGGCACTGGACTGCAAGCTACAACCCTATGAAGAATACAACGCGTGGGTCGACGCAGGCAACCTAAAACGCGCCTGGGGTGCCAGGAAGACCACCAGCTGGTACCAAAACAGCAAAGGACGCGCCTCCCAAGCCTGGCCGCACAGCCTCATGGATTATTGGAACATCACGGCCACATTCAAGCCTGCGGATTACGAGTTCATGCGTTAACCATGGCTGAAAAAAAGCCATCAAACCGGTCGACATGCCGGGACACCTGTTCAAAAAGTTGCACCACTGGCTGCCAATGGGTCATTGCCGATGCGCAGCAGCACCTTTCCATCACGCCCACGCTGCTGCGCGTGGCGCAGTGCCGCGCAAACGTCAACAAGTTCATACACCGCGGCGATCGGTGTGCGAAGCACCCCTTGGCTGATCCACTGCAGCAGCTGCGCGGTAATCTGCTTGGAGGCTTCAGGCTCGAAGTTGCGGTAGCGTGCAAGCCAGAAGCCTTGCAACCGAATATCCCTGAAGACCATGTCGCGCGCATTGATCTGGCAGGGCTCGCCTGACAGCAGCCCGTAAGTCACCAAGGTCCCTCCCTCGGCGAGCATACTGCACGCTCATTCCGGGTCAAGACAACATTCCGAAACGGTTCGCCGCGAAGTGTTACCGCGTTGAAGAACGGCACCGACTGGTCTGGATCTGGGGTGGCGATCCGGCGAGCGCGGACCCAGAGAAGATTCCTGCGGCGTGGTCCATCAATGACGATCCCGAGTGGCGGCCGGTATTTGGGTACCACCATGTGCGCGGCAACTATCAACTTGTGCTGGACAACATCCTAGACCTCACGCACGTGGCTTATGTGCACAAGAGCACACTGAACAGTCCACAGGTGAGTCAGTCTCCCCTGGAGGTCGAGATCGAAGACGATACGATCCGAACCTTACGTATCACCCGGGGTGCCGACTGCCCACCCCTGTTCAAGAGAGCGCGCGAGGATCTTGGCGACACCATTGATCGATGGCAGAAATCACAGTTTTTCATGCCCTCGCTGCTGATCGGCGACATGAGAGGCTACCCTGAAGGCAGCGAAGATCTCTCTGTTGCTTTGCGCTACTGTGTTTTAAACGGCCTGACGCCGGAGACCGAAACCTCGACACACTATTTCTGGTCTGTGGTGCGTTGCTTTGCACTCCAAGACAAAGCAGTCGATGAAATTCTTTACAACGGAATTGTCCAGGCATTCAATGAAGATTGCGATGTGGTTGGTCTGCAGCAGGACATGATCAGCAGCGATCGATCTGGTGCTCCGCTGGTTGCCTTCGCAGCGGATCGGGCCGGTATGGCTGCACGCCGGATGATCCGCCGTCGAGTGGTGCAAGAGCAAGGCGCTATTTAAGTCTTATGCAACTTGTCAACCAGTGACCGGCCTTGCGATGCTGCCTCCCATAGAAAACAACAGCGCTATGAATTGATAAATTCCAATATCGCGCTTTGCAAAGGTCCTGATTGAATATCAAATTCCTCCAGAACACTGAAGTGATTGCGACCCGGCAAAGTTGTCAAGCGGCTGGCAAAGCCTTTCTGGGCATAGGCACCCGTCATATCAAGTGACTGGCGCATGAACACATCAGGTTCATTCCCACCCACAAAGGTATGCAGGGGCGGCGACTGGGATGGAATGCTGCAGATGGGGCTTTGTTGGAGGATTCGTTGGGGATCGAGCTTGAGCCAATCATTGACCTTGGTGAACATCATTGGCTCAAGGTCGAATACACCACTGAGCATCAATAACTCGAAATTCGAAGACAGTTCTGGTTTTGTAGTCAGAATGCGAAAAACGCCCATCGTAGCAAGATGGGCTCCAGCGGAGTGTCCCATGACAAGAATGCGTTGTGGATCTCCTCCAAAACGGGTGGCATTTTTACCGATCCAATCGAGCGCCAATTCAGCAGACTCGGTCTGCATTTCGATGGTGTGTTCGGGGGCAAGAGGATATTCAACGGATATCCAAATTGCACCACTCGCACAGAACACCTCCGCCGGAAAAGCTCGAGACTCCTTGTTAGACCCCTTCCATGCCCCTCCATGAAAAAATACGAGCACTGGGGCATGACGGGAAGCTTCTGGAAGATACACATCCAGTTTTTGTGCATTCAAAGAGCCATAAGCAATGTCCAGCTTGCACCTTTGCTGGAAGGTCTTGCGGACCTGATCACTTCGTTCAGCGAAGGGACGCATATAACCTGGAAGATCAGAAACAGTAGATTCAACATCGTAATCAGCTGCCAGTTGTTTGCGAGAAAGTCCGTGAGCGATCGGACGTTCGGCATGGGGGTGGACATTCATGAGGGGCCTCGGTTCAAGTTGGCTAAAAAGGGAAAGTGGCTAGTCTGCTTGGCGAAGTTCGCTGAGCTGATCCATAAGTTTCAAAAGGTAATCCAGAGACTTGTCATGTTGAGCCCGCGACAAGCTTGCTATCGCATCGTGCACCATGCCACAAGAAGAAACCGTGATGGCAATTTCATCAGCGATGGTGACTCCTTTTTTAGTCAACTGAACCAGGGTTCCACCTGCATGTCCTGGGTCTTGTTTTCGCTTGACCAACCCGCGACTGGAAAGGCGGTCAACTTGCTTGGTCACAGCACCCGCTGTGATCAGCAGGTATTGAAAAATGTCCGTTGGGCGAAGCATGTAAGGTTTTCCAGCCCGAAGCAAGGTGAAAAGTACCCTGACATCGTTGGCTCTCAATCCATGTTGTGTACGACAACTGCGGTCAAACTCGTCTTCGATGATTTTGCCCAAACTGAGAACAGTAATCTTGAAGTAAAGCGTGGTCAGGTCGAGGTCAGGCCGCTGAACTTCCCATTGGTTGAATGTTGTGCGGATGTCGTTCATCTGTACGTTATTTGAAATTAAATTCTTGACTTATATGGTATCTCTTTGAAACCAGCGATCCGGTTTGTTTACTTGGTGTTTCCACCAATGTGCGCGATCCGAACCTGTTGATATATTGTTGACGTGGAAAACGTTTACACAAGAACTGGAGTGAAAAAATGATCAGTGCTGCCGACAACGAGACCCTCACACGGGTGGGCCCATCGACGCCAATGGGCAATACCATGCGTCGATATTGGCACCCCATCTGCACATCTGAGCAACTGCCGCATCCAGACTGCGATCCCTTGCGCGCCAAATTACTTGGTGAAAATTTTGTCGTTTTCCGCGATACCCAAGGTCAAGTTGGGGTCTTGGACGAATACTGCATGCACAGAGGGGTTTCGCTGGCCATTGGTCGCGTGGAGGGCGGTGGAATTCGTTGCATTTATCACGGCTGGAAATTCGCTGTCGATGGAACGATCATGGACACGCCAAATCATGCAGACAAGGCTTTCACCGAGAAACTGAAAGCGCCCTCCTACCCTGTGCATGAAGCTGGCGGTTTGATTTGGACGTATATCGGACCGCGAGAGACGAAACCAGTTTTCCCAAAGTTTCCCTTCTTTGACGGCGCTGATGAAAATCGCGTTGTGCTGCGCATCAACACACACGCCAATTATTTGCAACTTTTTGAGGGTGGTGTTGACAGCTCTCATGTGGGCATCTTGCACAGCAACCTCGCCAATCCGACCTGGATGCACGATACGTTTACGTCCATGGCGGAAGAGGATTACAACCCTGGGGCGCTGAGCGTGCCTGATAATTGCCCGGCGCTTGAATGCGAAGATACCGACTATGGATACCACTACGTGGCCAAGCGAAAGGCTGCGCAGCAACCTGAGGGCGGCAAAGCGTTCAGCATTCGCGTCACCCCGGTGATTTTGCCCACCTGCCGCATCATTCCGGCACCCGCATTTCAATTTTTTGTTTTCGAAGTGCCCCAGGATGACGAGTGGACCAGCACCTATCTTCTCTGCCATGGGCCCAAAGCCGTTTCTCGCGCAGACATCCTTCGGATTATGGGTTTGGACGATGAGAAGTTCTGGGATCCGCTAACCTGCCAGTTCCATGCAAACTGGGTCGACCGACTGGGCCAGAATCGTGCCGCCATGAAGGAAAACTGGACCGGGTACAGCGGTATCGAGCAAGAGGACGCCATCTTGGCCATTTCGATGGGCCCCATCGTGAACCGCACCAAGGAACATCTTGTGCCAGCGGACAGCGCGGTGATGCGCTTGCGCAGGCGGTTGTTGGAGGCTGTTCGGATGGTTGAAAAAGGCGAAGAACCCATCGGCAACCAGATACCTGACCTTTGCCATATCAAGGCACTTGTAGATACCGTTATTGACAGCCATGACGACTGGCGTGAAGAAGTCAAGAGCAACAGAGTATTGGTTGCAGCTTAAATCACAACGGTAAGTCACCACTGAATAAATGACAGCCAGCAATTTCGATCCAGATCAAGCCTTTGAGGTCAGACTGTCCAAAAGCGGTCGCAGTGTGAACGTCGGCGCTCAAAGTAACATTCTGGATGAATTGTTATTGGAAGGCGTTGATGTGGCTTTCTCTTGCATGTCAGGTATGTGTGGGTCCTGCCGCGCTTCGGTATTGCAAGGTGTTCCTGACCACCGCGACGAAGTCTTGACAAATCAAGAACGCAGTGAGGGCGATTGCATCATTCTTTGTTGCTCCCGATCCAAAACACCCGTTCTGATTTTGGATCTTTGATTGACCAGTAAAAAAACTTAACCTTTGGAGACAATTCATGAAAAGACGTTTACTCAAAACCCTGTTGGTTTCTGCCGCGATCGCATCACTTGCACCCTTCACTGCACTTGCGCAGCAAGAGCCTATTCGAATTGGCATCATCAACCATGACACAGGACCTTTCGCAACGCCTGGACGTGAAATCAGGGCGGGTATAGATATTTTTCGTGAATTAAACGGTGACACTGTGGGTGGCCGCAAAGTCGAGATCATTTACCGTGATATGGGCGGCTCTAACCCAGCCACTGCTCTGCGGTTGGCAGAGGAGCTCATTGTTCGAGACAAGGTGTCTATTTTGGGCGGCTTTTATTTGACCTCTGATGCTTCTCCTGCAGCGGCAGTCATCAACCAGACGAATACACCGACGGTGCTTTTTGTGGCTGCATCGCCAACGCTTCTGACGCAGTCTCCGATGTTTGTTCGTGTCGGTCAGAACATTGGGCAGTCAGCCGTAGCGGCCGCGCAGTTTGCCTTGAAAAGTGGTAAGCGCAAGGCCTACGTGGCAGTCTCGGACTATGCGCCAGGTCATGATGTGCAACGCTTTTTTCGATCAGCCTTTGAAGCCGGTGGCGGAAAGATCGTAGATGAATTGCGCGCGCCCCTGAACACGGTCGACTATGCACCCATTGCTGAGCGAATTAAAAACGCGGATATAGACATGTTGGATATATTCGTTCCGCCTGGTGCTGCGGCGGTGAGCTTTAGCAAATCATTAGCCGCACAAGGTGTAATGAAACAAAATTTGGTGATCGGCATGGGCGAGGCAGAGGATTCTGATCTGAATCTTTTTGATGACTCGATCATTGGTTTCCATCAGGCTTTGTACTACGCTGAGGCACTTGAAAATCCAGAAAACAAAGCTTTCACAGCCGCACTCAAGAAGAAATTTGGTGCTGATCGGTCACCCACTTTCCCTGCTGTTTCCGCCTACGATGGCATGGGCTTGATTTATAAGATGATTGAGTCACAAAAAGGCAAAGCGTTCGATGGCAAAGCAGCACAGCAGGCTGCCCTGGGTGTGACGATTCGCAGCCCGCGAGGCGCGCTGACTATCGACGCCGCTACGCGTGAGCCTGTGCAGGACATCTACATTCGGCGCATTGACAAAGTCAACGGCAAGTTGCGAAATGTCATTGTAGATTCCTTCAAGGCGGTCAAAGCCCCAGTGATCGCCAACTAAGCAAGGTAACGCAGGGGTTTTTGCCCCTGCTCATACTGATATGGACCAAATCACTCCAGCCGCAACCTTTATTCTTTTATACGGGGTCAGCTATGGCATTGTGCTTTTTGTAATCTCCATCGGCTTGGTTTTGACACTCGGACTGATGCGGGTTGTCAATTTGGCTCACGGTGTTTTTGCGGTACTTGGCGGTTACTTGGCATTCAATCTGCCGTCCTTGCTGGGCATCAGTTTTATCGCTTCCGCGCTCATCTCAATGGTGCTTGTTCTTTTGGTCAGCCTTGTTCTAGAACGGGTTTTTTTTCGACGACTTTTCGGCATGACCGAGCTTGAGCAAGTTCTGGCCACTATTGGCTTTTGCTTTGCTTTCATTGCATTGTTAACATTTGCATTTGGCCCCAACGTGCTCGCAACCAAGTATCCTGAGTGGATGTCAGGCAACTTCAGCCTGCTAGGGCGACAGTTCCCGCTCTACAGGGTCTTTGTGATGGCCTGTGGACTGGTGATTCTTTTGGCGCTTTGGTTGCTGTTTGACCACACCAATTTTGGTGCAACCCTGCGTGCATGCGTGGACAACCAGAGCATGGCCAAAGCCACAGGTATCAATGTGAATTGGTATTTTTCAGTTGCATTCGCCATTGGGGCCGGCTTGGCCGCCATCGGTGGCATTGTCGGGGCAGGTATGTTGCCTTTAGAGCCACTTTATCCCTTCAAGCATCTGCCGCTGTTTCTGACGATTGTGGCCCTGTCTGGATTCGGAAACATCAAAGCATCATTGGTTGTATCCCTGGTGGTGGGTTTGGTGGATACAGCTGGGCGATATTTCGTACCGGAGTACGGCGCATTCACGGTGTTTACCTTGCTCGTTATCTTGGTGCTCTGGCGTCCACAGGGCCTGCTAGCGGGCTGGAAGTAGGAAACAAGGATGAAACTGGAAAAGACTGGTTTTTTAAGCGACCGGGTCGGCATGATCTGGTGGTTAACCGCGCTTGCTGCCTACTTTATTTTTCCCGATTACAGGGGGTTTGGGGCATCGGTTCTGGTGATGACATTGTTTGCGCTGTCATTTGGCCTTGCCTTGGGTTTCGCGGGCATCATTTCGCTGGGGCATGCCATGTATTTCGGTGTTGGTGCTTACGTGGCTGGGCGCTTGGCCTTGGCGGGATGGCAAGAGCCCATCAGCGGCGTCCTTATAGCGGGTTTTGTGACGGGTGTGATGGCCATTGGCATTGGTTTTGTCATCCTGCGCCTGAATGGCTTGCCCTTGTTGATGGTGACGATGGCTCTTTCTGTCATCGTGTTTGAGGCCGCTAACAAGGCTACAGGTATCACCGGCGGTGATGATGGGCTTGTGGGTATCAGTTTCAAACCTGTCTTGGGTATTTTCAATTGGACTTTGGATGGTCATTTGCAATACCTTTATGCCCTTGCTTGGCTGGCTCTGGTGTTTTTTATTGCCCGTCGCGTGATCTCTTCGCCCTACGGTCTTTCAATGGCGGGGATCCGAGAGAATCCGCTGCGCATGCGCTTGCTAGGAGCACCCGTGCTTCGGCGTTTGGTGGTGATGTACTCTTTGTGCGCCGCATTTGCTGGCATCGCTGGCGCAATTTTGACCCAGAACACGGCTTTTGTCGGCTTGCAGGTGCTCAGCCTTGAAACTTCCGTGGATGTGTTGGTGATGGTTGTGCTGGGCGGTACCTTCAGTCTCTACGGCGCCTTATTGGGCGCCCCGGTTTATTTGATCGTGAAGTACGTGACTCAGCAGTGGAACCCCTTTTATTGGATGCTCGTCATCGGCGTTTTACTGATGGGCGTGACATTCTTTTTCAAAGGAGGAATCTCGGGATGGCTGACCCGGATCTTCCAAATGGATCGGACTGAATGACCTCTATGCTGGCACTTGAACTGCGTGGGCTTACGAAGACTTTTGGTGGTTTGCAGGTCACCCATGATGTCCATTTGGGGCTTGCTTCAGGCGCGCGACACGCCCTGATTGGCCCCAACGGCGCAGGAAAGTCAACGCTCGTCGGACTGGTCTCGGGTGCAATTGAACCCGACTCAGGGCAGGTCCTGTCCTTTGGCCATGACCTCACCCGTTTGTCGCTACAAGACAGGGTCAAGATGGGTTTGGTTCGATCGTTTCAGATTACCAGTCTTTTCCCTAAACTCACTGTTTTAGAGAACGTGCAATTGGCCGTGAATGAGAACACAGGCGTTGCGGATCAGTTATGGATTGGCATGAAAGACCTGGTGGAGCAGCGTGAGCGCTGCCTGGAGGTGCTTGCAGAGCTTCAAATCGTGGAACAGCAAGATGTTCCCGTTGAAAACCTTTCATATGGAAAGCAAAGACTTGTCGAGATTGCCATCGTATTGGCTTTAAAGCCTCGTGTGTTGCTGCTTGACGAGCCTGCTGCGGGTATTCCATCCACTGAGACGGACCTCTTGTTAACCGCATTGCACAAACTACCCTCAGAGACGGCCATATTGATGATTGAACACGACATGAAACTTGTCCGTGAATTTTGCACCGAGGTGACTGTGCTTGTGTCAGGCAAGGTATTGGCCTCGGGTCAATCTGAAGATGTGATGAACTCGCAAACCGTGCGGGACGTCTATCTTGGACGCTCGGGACACGAGCGTTTCAAAGGGGTTCAAGAGCATGTTTGAGGTTAGCAATTTGCATGCAGGTTGGGGCAAAACGGTCGTGGTGCAAGGCGTTTCGGTTGCTGTCAGCGCCGGTGAATGTCTGTCTGTCATTGGGCGTAATGGTGTTGGCAAGACGACGCTGTTTGAAGCCATCATGGGGCGAGCCAGCACCCATTCAGGTTCGGTCTTGCTCGATGGCCGCGACCTCACACACACCGACACCTACCATAAGGCGCGTGCCGGGTTGGGCTATGTGCCGCAAAATCGTGAAGTTTTCAAAAGTCTCACAGTGTCTGAGCACTTGGAAATCGGGCGTCGCACGGGCTCATGGGATGAAGCTTCTATTTTTGAAATTTTCCCGGGGTTGGCCGCTCGCAAGCGTTCGCTAGGTGGGGTCTTATCAGGGGGAGAGCAACAGATGCTTGCAATAGGTCGTGCCTTGGTTGGTAATCCTCGCGTGCTTTTGCTGGATGAGCCAACTGAAGGTTTGTCACCGCTGATCGTCGAGAGTCTTGTGGTGTCCGTAAGGGAGATTTTGCGCCGCGGTACTGCTGTGTTGTTGGTGGAGCAAAATCTGGAGGTGGCCATTGCTTTAGCCCATAAGTGTGTTGCCATTGACCGAGGCCAGGTGGTCTACTCCGGAAGCGTTGAAGATCTCAAAATGCGTCGCAGCGAGGTTGAATCTCTTGTCGGCGTAGCGCTGCAGTGATGCAGCGTTTTTGTGATGCTGGGCTCAGTGCGACTTTCACTGCATCCAGATCGAACCCAGCCCTCTCTTTGCAAGCAGTGACCTGAACTCCTCGGTCAGACACCTGAGGCAATTAGGTCAATAACAAGGACATGTTGGGATCGCCTTTTTTCATGGCCCTTTGGTAGGCTGGGCGATCTGCAATAAGTTTCAGGTATTTGAGAATATTTCCGTAAGGGCTTAAATCCCAATGGAAAAAATAGCGCATGGTTGTGAGAGAGAAAACGCTCATGATGTCTGCAGCCGTAAATTCTGCACCTGCCAAATAGGCATGGCCTTCTAATCTGTCATTCAACAGTGTCAGGACCTTCACCAGTCGTCCTTGAGTGGAAAGCAACGCAGCGTTGTCTGGTGCCAAATGAGCCCGATTCATCATCATGTTTCTGCCCAAAACGGGCTGCAAATTTCCATTGGAAAAATGAAACCAGTAAAGGTAGTCTGCGTAGTTTTCATGATCCGGTCCAAGGGCAAGCCGCCCCTCACCGTGGATGTTGATGATGTATTCAACAATGGCAGCGGATTCAGCAAGCACAAGGTCTCCATCACACATCACGGGCGCAGCACCCAATGGGTGCAGCTCTTTGAGCGAAGGTGGCGACAACATGGTCACTGAATCTCTGTCATGAATCTTGAGTTCATAGGGCACATCCAGTTCCTCGCACAGCCAGACGATGCGCTCAGATTGCGATTTTCCAAGGTGATGAATCGTCAACATATCAATCTCCAGATCAAACAAAATGGCTACAAATTTATTTTTTCACCCGGTCAGAGCGTGGGCTTAAAAGTGATGACGCGGTGTGGCGCGACCAAAGTCTGCCCGATTCACTGGAGGACTGGATGGCTCAGCTGAATCAGGCCACATCGGTGGTCTCACGCTTGTACTGGGTCAGGTGATGTTGAACACGCGTTCGGCATTGCTGCCGCGGATGGCAGCACATGCTTTGTCGGACAGCTTGGCCGTGTTGGCAAACGCGCCCTTGGTGTCGTGCACCTGGTGCGGCCAATCGGTGCCAAACATCACATGATCTTGGCCCACCACCGAGATCAAATACGCCAGCGCACCCAAGTTGTAAGTGATGGTGTCGTAGTAAATGTGGCGCAAGTAGTCAGTAGGCTTTTGCTTCATTTGACGGCGTGAAGCGATTTCTACCTCATCGCCTTTTTCAAATCGACCCACCAAATAGGGCAATGTCCCGCCGCCGTGCGATGCAATGATTTTGAGTTGGGGGTACTTGTCAAAAAAGCCTTCGAAAATCATGCGCGTGATGGCCAGCGTAGTGTCAAACATAAACCCCACAGACCAGCTCAAATCGAACTTGGTCATGTCCATGCTGTCAACACCGGGAGGATCCGTAGGGTGTACCAAAACAGGCAAACCACGCTTATCAATCTCCGCCCAAATGGGTGCGAACAGAGGATCGGTCAGGCTTTTGCCAGAAATATTGGCCAGCACCATCACGCCGCTGGCACCGTTGCGGCAGGTACGGTCCAGCTCCTCAATGGCCCTTTGTGGATATTCCCAAGGCAAGGATGTAAACCATCGAATGCGATCGGGGTAAGTGGTTTGCGCTTGGGCCATGGTGTCATTTGACTCGCGGGCTGCGCGGCAGCTGATCTCTTCATTACCCCAATACACATTGGGACAGGTGAGCGACACCACCGAGATATCGATGCCAGCGGCGTTCATGTGCTGGATGCGCAAGTCGTAGTCAAAGTGGCCCTTTTGCGGAATGACCACCGGGGTGTCCCCGCGGAAGACTTCTTGCTGACCGTCTGGTCTTGTTTGGATGTTGTACTGGCCGCCTTCGGCTTTGAGGAGCTCCAGCCACTTGGGGGTAAACATATGTGTATGAACATCTATGACTGACATGCGCTTGGTCTCCGTTGAGTAAATTCGTCGCTAACTTCATGAAAACCCCAATGGGCTTTGTCCATGATTATGGCCAAACTTGCTCTGTCTCGTTGAAGATTGATTTCAGTACTTTAGGAATTCTCATGAAGCGTCCATTTTTGAAACTTGCCCTGCTGAGCGCAGGTATGGCAATGGCTGGGTTGACAGGCACAGCTTTGGCACAAGACAAACCAACAGTGAAAATTCTCGTGGGTTTTCCACCAGGTGGCTCTGTCGACGTGGTGGCCCGCTTGCTGGCAGAGCGCATGCGCGTCTCGCTCGATCAAAACGTCATCGTTGAAAACAAACCCGGCGCAGCAGGCCGCATTGCACTCGGAGAACTCAAGCGCGCCAACCCCGATGGCAACACGCTGGCCTTGGTGCCTTCTGGAGGCTTGGTCATCATGCCTTGGCTGTACAAAAATTTGGGCTACGACCCAGTCAAAGATTTTTCCCCCATTGCACGTGCCACAACGTTTGACTTTGCAGTGACCACAGGCCCGGGCGCCCCCTCTGGCGACGTCAAATCCTTGATGGCTTGGCTCAAGGCCAATCCGGGTAAAGCCAACTACGCCACATCGGGTGCGGGCACTGTGCCCCACTTTGCAGGTCAATTGTTGGCCCAAGAAACCAGCACGCCTATGACGCATGTGGCGTACAAAGGCGGCGCACCAGCCGCGCAAGATCTGATTGGCGGACAAATCCCAGTCATGATTGACACCGCTTCCGAAACCTTGGAACACCACAAAACAGGCAAGCTGAAAATTGTGGCTGTCACAGGTGAGGCACGCTCTTTGGCATTGCCAGAAGTGCCCACCCTCAAAGAAGTGGGCATCAATGTGGTGGCCGATGCATTCTTTGGTTTGTATGGTCCTGCTGGCATGCAAGCCGATCGCACCCAAAAAATCAGCGATGCAGTGGCTCAAGCCTTGAACAATCCTGAAATTCAAAACCGCATCAAAGGTTTTGGACTGGTGCCCAGTTATGCCACTGCAGCAGTCTTGAGTGCATCGCAAGCCACACACTTCAAGCGTTGGGAAGCACCCATCAAAGCTTCGGGCTATATCGCTGAATAAGCAAAGTGTTCTTGATGTCATGCGCAGGGCCCTGGGCCTTGGCAGAGAGTTGCTATGGGCGTAGGGAAAATTACCGATCCAAACACTCATGTTTACCCTAGCTTGCGCCCGTATGACAAGGGAGCGTATATTGACAGAAAGCTATCAACCAAGGGTCCAACATGAAGAGCCTCATTTCTTGCAAGTTATTTCAGTGGCAATCTCTCCTATCGCTGAGCATTGCTTCATTTATTCTGTCGGGTTGCGGTGGAAATAGTGCTGAATTGAAAGCATGCTTGCAGGCCACCAGCGCTGGCGGCGTTTCAGTAGGCTCCGGATTGCCAGGTGATCCCGCCATTCCTGAGCCATCTTCGGGCTACAAACTTGGTAACAAGGTTGTGAACAGCTTCAGTTTCATGGCCGTCACTGCCAATCCCCGCGCCACGCAAGCCGGGTGCGAGGTTCTCAGTGCTGGCGGAACTGCTGCTGATGCGGCAGTCGCTGTGCAAATGGTTCTTGGTTTGGTTGAGCCACAGTCGTCTGGCTTGGGTGGTGGTGCTTTTGCGCTCTATTACAAGGCCGACACCAAACAAGTCTTATCCTACGATGGCCGTGAAACTGCG
>Ga0114964_10000062_pt1 | contig 78422 bp, 73 predicted proteins | sample C_131016_MF_Meta_FD_92638 | JGI IMG/M metagenome (GOLD analysis project Ga0114964, IMG submission 92638) | Freshwater microbial communities from Lake Croche, Canada to study carbon cycling - C_131016_MF_MetaG | ecosystem: Environmental > Aquatic > Freshwater > Lake | place: Lake Croche, Canada... | reverse complement strand
CGTCTTTCCCCGCCCGAGAGCGCTTCAAATTCCCGATCAAGTAGTTCGTCACTAAAGCCGCCGAATAAACCGGTTAAAACTTCGCGCACAGATGAGTCGCGCGCCCATTCATGTTCCTCTTTGTTTCCTAATACAACATCGCGAACCAATGCTCCAGGCTTGGCAGTATCAACTTGCCCAAGAACTCCAATGCTCACCTCACCAGCCTTTGCTACTCGGCCAGAATCAGGTGGTTCCATGCCAGCCATAATTTTTAGCAGCGTGCTCTTTCCATCACCATTTCGACCAACAATTCCAATGCGCTCACCTTCATTTATTCCTAAAGAGACGCTTGAAAGAAGAGGGCGAATATCGAAGGCCTTGGAGACCGATTCGAGATTGAGAAGATTTCTTATCGCCACTATCCCACTCTAATTGAGGATTGCTAGAGTACGTAAATGGCTATTACAGATCGTCAATATGCGCTTGATTTAGATGTAACTGATCCACTCGCAAAGTATCGCGATCAATTTGTTAATACCGACCCAAATATTTGCTATTTGGACGGTAATTCTTTAGGTCGACTTCCAAAGAAAACTGTCGAAGTGATTAATAACTTTCTTATAAATGAATGGGGAACAAAAGTAGTTGAGGGTTGGGCCGACTGGATCGATGAGGCCCAAACCACTGGTGATTTGATTGGCCGTGCAACTCTTGGCGCAGCTGCTGGTCAGGTACTTTCTTGCGATACAACTTCGGTTAATTTTTTCCAACTAGTTGGTGCTGCCTTAGCTGCCAGGCCTGGCCGCAAAACAATAATCATCGATGCGGCAAATTTCCCAACCGATCGTTACATCATGCAGGGTTATGCCGATCGCATGGGGCTTAAGTTAATTACTATTGATAACGAAACTCCCGGCTCTGCAGAATACGAACGTATTACTCCAGAAATTCTTGAAAAATACATGTCAGAAGATGTTGCGTTCGTGACATTTGAAGTTATTCAATACCGCTCTGGTGCTCGCACAGATATCAAAGCAATAACGGATTTGGCTAGAAAATACGGTGCACTAACTATTTGGGATGCTAGCCACGCTGCTGGTGCTATCGAAATGGACTTTGATGCCAATTGTGTGGACTTAGCTGTTGGTTGCACCTATAAATATGGAAACTCAGGCCCAGGCTCACCGGCTTGGCTATACGTTTCAAAGCGCATTCAAAAAGAGTTGCGAGTTCCAATACAAGGTTGGTTCGCCCAAGAAAACCAATTTGCTATGGGCGCAGACTTTAAGAAGCAACAGACCATCCGTGGTTACCAGATTGCATCTCCTTCCATCATGGGCCTTCGATGTGTCCAAACAGCATTTGGAATGATTGAACAAGCAGGAATCCAAAGGATCGCAGAGAAGTGTGCCAAGGGGACTGAGATGATGATTGGTCTTTATGATGCATGGCTAAAGGATCTTGGATTTACGCTCAATACCTCGAGAAATCCAGAAGAGCGAGGTGGCCACATCTCGTTAATTCATCCTGATGCCAAAGTAATTGCGATTGCACTTCGTGTGATTTCAAATGTTATTCCAGATTACCGGGAGCCAAATTCGATTCGCTTAGCAATTGCCCCATTACCAACTAGTTATGTTGAAGTTTGGGATGGTTTTCAACGCTTGCGTGACTTAGTTTCATCTGGGGAATATAAGAAGGTAAGTACTGATGGTTTGAAAGTAACATGAGCGACTTTGATCCAGCTTTAACCTATTCATCGTATTTAGCAATCGATGAACTTCTTCAACTTCAGCGGCCACTTTCAGATGGGCCAGAGCATGATGAACTTCTATTCATAGTTATCCACCAAACCTATGAGCTTTGGTTTAAGCAGCTCCAACATGAGTTCTTTGGAGCTCAGAAAACATTAGAAGCTGGTGATACCTATGCTTCACTTGCAATGCTTGGAAGAATTCGCACCATCTTAAAAACATGTGTTTCCCAAGTAGATATTTTAGAAACAATGACACCACTTCAGTTCAATTCATTCCGTGGTCGCCTTTCATCCTCTTCTGGTTTTCAGTCAGCACAATTTCGTGAAGTAGAAGCGATCCTTGGCCGCCGTGATGCGAAAATGTCTGGCCACCTACCACCCGATGCCCAAGCAGAGATTGCCCTAATTACAAATGAACGATCACTTTGGGACTCGACTTTGGCTTACTTATCAAAACGAGGACATAGCATTCCAGAACGTTTTCTAAAGCGAGATTTCAATGTTGCATATGAAGCAAATGAAGACATCCAAGATATCTTGGTATTTGTTCATAAGAATGATCCTGAGAGCGCAATGATTTGTGAGCGTTTACTAGATATCGATGAAGGTTTACAAGAATGGCGATACCGCCATGTGAAGATGGTTGAAAGAACTATCGGGCACAAGTCTGGAACCGGTGGATCAAGTGGCGTTGGATACTTAGCTTCAACGCTCTTTAACCCAGTCTTTCCAGACCTTTGGGCGATTAGAGATAGGTTTTAATTCGTAGAAGCTGAGCCAAAAGTGACAGTGATGGTCTTACTTGCACCAGTTGGCACTGTTAAGGTAATCGAAGCTTTATCACCTGGTGAATAAGAGCGAATTCGAACGATTGCTGAAACTAAATCAGTAACTCGGACGTTATCAATCTTGGTAATAATTGAACCAGCAACTATTCCTGCCTTTTGTGCCGCTTCTCCGGTAGATATAGTTTGAATTCTTGCACCCTTGCCTGTGTAGGTTTGATCGAAAGTAACTCCGAGAAATGGCCTGGTTGCCTTACCGTTCTTAATAATTTCATCAATGACTCGTTGGGTTTCGCTAATTGGAATTGAGAAGCCCACACCAATGGAACCGCTCTGTGAAAGGGAAGAGCTCCCCAAGCTTGCGATCGCAGAGTTAATCCCGACTAGATTGCCTTGGGCATCTGTGAGTGCTCCTCCAGAATTTCCAGGATTAATAGCAGCATCTGTTTGGATTGCATCAACATATGACTCAGCTCCTGTTGTCCCGGTTGTAACCGGACGATTGAGTGAAGAAACAATTCCAGAAGTCACAGTGTGATCAAGGCCGAGTGGTGAGCCAAAGGCAATTACCTGATCACCAATATTTAGTGTTGAAGAATTTCCAACAGTAATTGTTGGTTGATTTCCTTTGCTGATCTTAATTACAGCCAAGTCATAGGCCGAATCGCGACCGACAATAGTTGCTGGGACTATTTCGCCATTATCCATTTCAACTTCAATGGTCCCAGTGGTAACTGCAGATTCAATTACGTGATTATTTGTGATGATATAAGTTTGAGTTGCACTTGTTTGATAGATAACACCAGAACCGGTACCGCTACCTAGGCTACTGGTGACATTTACTGTTACAACCGATGGCGAAACTTTCTGCACAACACCTGCGATGCTTCCAGCCGGGGATCCCAGAGTTATTGAACTTCGCCCCTTGGGACAAGATCCGGTTGGGTTGGTATAAATTGCATTTGTCTTTGAATCCACGCAGGCACTTGCAACCGAGTTACTAAATGTTCCATCTGCTGTAGCAACACCACCAACGGCCCCTGCGCCAAGTACAAAGCCGATAGTTACTTTTGCTGTCGTTGTGCGAATTAGATTTTTCATGGGCATATTCAACCTCCAGGGGCTTAACACAAATAGAGTACTAGGTAAGAGTTTCCTGAGAGATTGTTTTCATCTTCATATTTCGCATCTCCGGTATCGCGAACATGACGCCGATCATCAAAAGACAAACGGCAGTAAGTAATTGCATTGTGTGGGGGATCCCCAGAAGAAGTGAAAGTGGGCCAGCAATTGCCAAGCCAACTGGGCGAAACATCATGGTTCCCATGGCATCAAAGGAAGAGATTCTAGATAACGCCTCGCGAGGAACTTCGCGTTGCATTGCAGTTGACCAAAGACTTGACCACAAATCTAAGCAAATTCCCCAAAGTAAGGCGCATAAAGCGATAAACCAAAGTGATTGTGGTTTAGAAAGTGACCACAGAAAAAGGGGCATAGAGAAAGTTATGCTCAGGAGAAATCGAAGTGGGTGCTTTGGCTTAATCTTCATGGCGGTAAGTGAGCCGATCACATAGCCAATTGATTCTGCAGTTAATACAAATGCCCAGGATTTAGGGCCATTAAAATCCTTGAGCGCAATAATTGGGCCAAGGATCTCTTGACCTGCTGCCCAACATAAAACAATTAATGAAAAACCTAAAACACCTGAGACTATCCAGCGATAAGACAAAAAGAGTTTCCAACCATGGATTAAGTCATCGAGCATTGTGTTTCCATTTGCAGCTCGCTTGGGAATAATGTGACCAAAGGAAAGTACTAAGGCCCCTGCAATTGTGAAGGTTGCTGCATCAATACCTAAGGCCCAAGTGCTTCCAAATTGCGAGACAATAATTCCGCCAGTGGCAGCGCCAAGAATCATTGCACCATTTTGAAAGAATTGATTGACCGCATTTCCTGTTTGAAGTTGTTCATCAGGAACAATTGCTGGTAAAACTCCAGACATTGCGGGCCAGAAGATTCCCCACATCAAACCAAAATTTATGTTTGCTATAAACATAACAGCTAGTGGGACGTGCCCAGTTGCGAAGAAACCAACCTGGATAAATAGCCCAACTGATGCCAAGATATCAACAATTCCGGCAACTCTTACCTGTCCGAATTTATCGGCAATAGCACCACCAAATGGACTCATAATTAGCATCGCCACAGTGGCTGAACCAAGTACCAAGCCAAGAATATTCGCGGACCCGTTTGGTAGATGAAGTATGCCGAAAGCTAAGGCAATTGGTGACATACCATTACCAAAGTTTGAGATAAAGCGAGCCAAAATAAAACGCTTTAAATATTTATTTTCAAAAAGTTCTTTTATCTTCACTGCTATTTCTTGCCCTCAATATCCTTCAATACTTGATGCATCTCTCGTGAAAGTTCCTTAAGCTCGGCTAGCTCCTGATTGGCAATCGACCTAGCCTCTTTCGCAAGTTCGAACTCGCCAAGAGAGGCTTCATGGGTTTCATTTATCTTTTGCTCTACTGCAGCTGATGCAACATTTTGGCCAACCATAATTATTGAGAGCAGAACTAGTTGCAAAAAGGTCTGGGCCACCCAAGCTACGATGACTACAACATCACCGGTCTTAACTGCTGCTGGGAGTGAGATGAGAGCGAGAGCAGCAAAAATATATGCACACCACATAGTTGAAACACCAGATGTTATTTTCGCTGCTAATTTAGTGTTGAACTCAGAAATTTTGCTCATAGCCTAATGATACGGCCCACAACTTAGTTGGCAGGTTTATCTGGACTCTATTAGTAGGATTAGGCATATGCGCGCATCCAAGAAGTGGCCTAAAAGGCTAGCTATAGCGCTTTCAATCTCAATAGTTTTTGCTTCGGCTGGTACCTACTTTTTCAATAAGACTGCCTCTACTGCGATACCTAGATCAAAAGCACTAGATGGAGCCAAGCAATCTAGTGATGGTGGCACAAATATTCTTTTGCTTGGTCTAGACAGTCGCCGCGATAACAATGGTGGAAATCTCCCAAGAGCTCTTCTTGATTTGATGCATGTTGGTTCTTCATCGGCAATTGGTGGATATAACACAAACACTATGATTTTGATTCACATCCCTGCAGGAGGGAAGAAGGCAGTCGCGGTTTCAATTCCTCGCGATGACTATGTCGCAGTTCCTGGTTATGGAAATAAGAAAATTAAAGAGGCTTATGGCTATGCCAAATATAGTGAGGACTCTCGCCTTTATAAATTAGGCGTCCAAAATCCAGACCGCGAGCACCAAGCCCGAGAAGCAGGTAGAACTTCGACAATTAAGACAATCACTGCTTTGCTTGATGTCCCGATTGATCATTTTGCCGAAGTAAATCTAGTTGGCTTTTATGATCTAGCAAATGCTCTTGGTGGGATTCAAGTTTGTTTAAAGAACGCCGTAAATGACAAGCAATACTCCGGTGCAGTATTTCCTGCAGGATTGCAAACAATTTCTGGTGTGGACGCCCTTAAGTTCGTGCGCCAACGTCACGGCCTGCCAAATGGCGATCTAGACCGCACGCATCGCCAGCAAGCATTTATTACTGGCGTAATTACAAAATTTAGAACTCAAGGAATCTTCGCAGATTTGAGCAAACTTTCAGGACTTCTAAATGTGGCAAAGAAAGATGTAGTAATCGATTCTGGTTGGGATGTTCTTGGCTTCTTACCTAAGGCCAAAGCACTAACTGGCGGAAACATTACTTTCCATACATTGCCTATTGAAAGTTATGGATTCCGCGATTCACAGAGCGTCAATGTGATTGATGAAGTTAAAGTCAAAAAGTTTGTTCAAGATCTTTTCTACCCAACACCCCTACCAAAGGGGTCACCAACTCCATCGCCAACTACAACTAAGGCCGCTAATCAAGCCAATGGTAAAGCTGTAAGTGGCAGTGGAATTCCGTGTGTGAACTAATTGTTTGGATTCCTTGCGGTATTCATTGGCGCCCTCACAGCAGTCCAGTCCCGCCTAAACGGGCAACTCTCTAAAGACATACATAGTGGACTTGCTGCAGCGCTAATTTCCTTTATTACTGGTTGGATATTTCTTATAGTTTTGGTTTTTGGTATTAAAAAAGAACGAGATGCCCTAAAAATCATTTTTCATTCGGTGCGTCATCGTAAACTTTTAATCTGGGAAATTACTGGTGGCGTAATTGGTGGTTTCTTTGTTTCGGTACAAAGCATCACAGTTCCAGTAATTGGAGTTGCTCTATTTACTATTTCAGTGGTCGCTGGGCAAACAGCATCTTCTTTAGTGGTGGACAAGATCGGCCTATCTCCAAGTGGTAAGAAGAAAATCACCCCGCCACGAGTAATCGCAGCAGCCGTCACACTTGTTTCAGTTTTTATCGCTGTCTATCCAGATCTAAAGAGTTCAACTTTCAATATAGCGGCTTTGGTTGCGGCACTAATCGTGGGCACCGGCGTATCAGTTCAACAGGCATTTAATGGTCGAGTTGTTGCAATCTCAAAAAGCGCACTTGCTACGACTTTTCTAAATTTCTTGATGGGCGCATTGATCATCTCTGTAGCACTGGCATTCCAATTAGTCCGCGGTCTACATATTGGTGCACTTCCCCACAACCCGTGGATTTACTTAGGTGGGCCAATTGGTCTAATTTTCGTGGCGGTATCTGCTTACATAATTAAAGGCTTGGGAGTTCTAAACTTTATTTTACTTAGTGTGACAGGCCAATTAACTGGCGCTCTTGCTTGTGATTGGATTGCGCCCACCCACTCTGGTGGAATAAGTGGTTACCTAATCTTTGGAACACTTCTTACTCTTTCTTCAATTGCTATCTCTAAAAGATTTGAAGCAAAGACTAATTAGTCGTCTTCTCCGCCTTCATTTTCACCGCCACCTCGATGTTCACCCTCGCCGCCACCGTTAACTGATGGGGGCTTAACGCCACCGGTTGTTCCTGGGACTGCCATAGTTGTAGGGGATTGTTTCTTCGTCGCAATTGGTGCAGCTTTCTTCAAAGTTGTTGTGCTTGTACTAGAGGCACTAGTTCCATTTGTATTACTACTTGAATTACTACTTTGGGTTGAAGTGCTTTGATCAACTGGAGTTATAGCCGAAGTGTTTTGACTTGCTGTTGGAGCCACTGAAGTGATTGGGAGTGGCGTGCCAGTTGATTTGTGTAACTCTTTATAGGCAACTGCCCCTCCGAGTGCTACGGCAAAGGCAAGGATTCCAATTTGTGCTTTCATGAGAGAAATAATGTATCCAATTGATTAGCCAACGGGGTGATTGACCTGAGGGTTTGCTGAGTCTGGCAGAGATAGGGCAAAAGTGAGAGAATTGTTCGTGCCTAAGATCCAAGCCCCAACGGTAGCTGCAAATCGTGAGATGCGTCGCCAGCAATTAATGGCTGCTGCCATTGAACTTGCGTTATCTGATGGCGCCGAATCAATCACTGTTGCTGCTGTTGCGCAAAAAGCTGGGCTGGCTAGAAGTTCAATCTATGAGTATTTTGCAAGTTCAGCTGATTTAGTGGCTGACTTAGTTCTAGAGGAACTTGATTACTACCAAACTCGGTTAGCTACTGCCATTGGTGGTGCCACAGATCCATTTGAAATGATTGAGCTTTGGATTGCCGAAGGACTTCGTTATGTAGTGGACGGCCGCCATATGTTGGTTAAATCATTAAATACCGTATCTACTCCTGATTTTAGAAAAGAAGAAATATCGATTGGCCATAGAAAGCTTTTAGCACCGCTTAGAACTGCTCTTAGCGATACTGGAATTAAAGATTTAGCCGGCGCAGGCGCATTTATTCAGGGAATCACTGATGCGGCAAGTGTTCGAATCGAATCTGGTTGTGATCCAGAATTAGAAATAGCGAACGCAAGAACCTTCGCTCTGGCCGGTCTTCGCGCCCTAGCAAACCAGTAATTACTTCTTAGAGACAACTACTGAGAGATTTGTGCCGAGGGCCAAATAATTTGATGTGCCGGCGGCGGTAAGGGCCAAATTACAATTACCAACCTTTAGCCCTGTGACTTGGTTTCCTTTCACAGCGCAGATCTTCTTGGTTACTGAAGTGTAAGAAATTGTTTCCCCAAAGTTTGTCTCAGCACTTAGCGCAACCGTCTTTCCGGTCTTAATTGAATTTCTCTTTTGTGAAACAATTTGAACACCTTTAGCCAAAATAAATGGATAGTGAGATACTTTCTTGGAAATAGTTGTGTTGCCGGGTGATGTCACTTCAAAATCACAACCACCACTTCCTTTTAATGCCTGAATAAGATTGCCAGTTACCGAACAATCTGCCGTTGAAGACTTAATAGTCGGCGCAGCCCCCGACCCGGTCTTTACTGTGAGAGTCACTGGAGTTCGATAGACCAATGTTCCTGGATTATTTGTCGCAAGGACTGCCCCATTTACTGAAGCTTCAATCGTGTCTGCCGGATTTGCCGGGGCTGTTGCGGCTGCGAAAGAAATTGATGAAAGGTATTGGTCTTCATCGGTGAGCTGATAACTGCCAGATGCGCCATCAAATTGTGCCCATAGAGCACACTCAACAACTGAGCAGTCTGTGCTTCCAAATTTACCAACAGCTGTAAATACCACATCAGCATGATTTGCTGTTGTGACAACGTCGACAGCATTATCCATATTTATGACCGTTGGACGAGCATTATCACTCGCGCGATTTCTAACTACCTGAAAAATATACAGGCCTTTATCTTTCGGATAATTTGTCAGATTTAAATGTATTACCCCGCCAGCAGGATCCAGGTTTGTATAGGGGCCACCAACAATTGTTGACTTCGCATTTGCACTTGGCATCACTCCAATAGCAAGTATTAATGATAGAAATGCAATAGTGCTCTTTTTCAATTTATCTCCTAGATTATTTTTTGAAGGTTATTGGAACTGCAATATCAAAGCTTCGATCATCTGATCTTGTGTGGTCTGCCCTTACATAAATAGCGCACGCGATCTTGCGACAATCTAATTTGCCAATCATTGGTGAGACTCGAATTGTGTAAGAAAATCGGCCACCAGGAAGATATTCCTTTGCCAGCCCCACGCCATACGGTGGTGGGTTTGAAGAGATCCAGATAGATGAGCCAGTTGCACCCGTCTTATCGATTCCACCACCACAAGGTGTTGGAAGTTCGATTTTCTTAACTATCTTGCAAAGTGCTAAATAAATTCCAACAGTCTCATCAAAGTGAGAGCCAGTAATAGTTAATTTATCGCCGGTGTTTATCGAAGAAGTCTTTGAAACCGTGAGGATGGCGCCATTTGGGGATTTAACTGATGCCGCACTTGCCATAGATGTGCCAATAAGTGCCATCACGGCAGTTAATAACAAGATTTTCTTTAGCACGAGGTGAATATAGCCAGCCCTAACTTACTTCGCGCAGACAGATCTTTATCCTATGTCGGAAAAGTTAATGTGATAATTCGCAGATGAAACGGCTCATTCCAATTACATTAGCCGCACTTCTTTTAACTGGCTGTGGATCACCTGTGAATGCATCACCAAGTGTTGGGCCATCACAGATTAAGCTCCCGATAGTTTCTAGCGGAGAGATGCCAAAATACAAACGAGTTGTTGCTCTTGCAGATGGAAGCGCTGAAATTGTGGCTTCCCTCGGCTTTAAAGAATATTTAGTCGGAAGAGACATCGCTTCAACAATGCCAGAATTAAAAAATATCCCGGTCGATACCGATGCCCATCAAGTTTCAGTTGAAAGAGTCTTAACCCAAAAGCCAGATTTGATATTAATCGATTCAAATACAAGCCCGACTTCTGCCCTTAATACTTTAAAACAAACTGGTATAAAAATTGTCAGCATTCCTAGTTCCTTCTCGCTAGCAAACATCCCAGTTAAAGAAGCCGCCATCGCCAATGCTCTCGGAGTTATGAAAGCTGCCGATCTACTTAAAAAGGATTTAGTAAGTGCCACATTTGCACCCTCTCAAACAAAAGTTGTTTTTCTTTATTTGAGAGGCACGGCATCAATCTATTTGGTGGGAGGTAAGGGATCTGGAGCGGATTCAATTCTTGAAAAAATAGGTGTGCGAGATGTTGGGGCTGAAAATCTTAAGACTCCATTCACAGCGCTCTCTGCAGAGGCTCTGATAAAAATGAATCCGGATGTAATTTTGCTTATGACGAAAGGTCTAGATTCAGTTGGTGGAATTTCTGGCTTGATTTCGCTGCCGGGAATTGCCCAGACAAGTGCTGGCAAAAGGCGTGCAATTGTCACAGTAGATGATTCACTCTTACTTTCATTTGGCCCAAGAACGGCTCCAATGCTCCCACTACTACGCAACGCAATAGATAAGGTTGCTAAATAATGAAGCGTGCTTGGCTCTATTTATTGATGACTTCCATACTTTTGGGACTTTTCTTTCTTTCCCTTCAAGTAGGTGTTGTTCATTTACATTCTTCAATCTGGGATTTGATCGGTAAACATGACGGTGTTGATGCCGCCACTGTTTGGGAAGTTAGATTCCCAAGAGCCATGGGCGCTGTTATTGCTGGCGCGGCGCTAGGAATCGCTGGCGCACTTTCTCAAGGAATCTTTAGAAATCCACTTGCTGAACCTGCCTTAATTGGATTAACCAGCGGATCAATTCTTGGAACTATTGCAGTCATATCTTCTGGCATGGCTACTTTCGGTTCTCGAACAAATGTTGAATCAGCAATTTTATTCGCTGCCTTATCAGCCTTTCTGGTCTATTGGATCTCACCAAGTAAAGGATTCGGTTTTCTAATTACTGGAATAGCAATATCAGCAATTTTGATCGCGATCTCAGGCTTACTTATCTCAATTTCTGCCAGGCCGGGAATTCAATCGCTCTCGTTCTGGAATTTTGGTTCGCTTTCCCTGCTAAGTTCGCACACAGTTCGGGTAATCGCTCCATTTTGCGAATTCGGATTTATTCTTGCCCTTTTTGTTTCCCGGCGCCTTGATATCTATTCACTTGGTGAAAGTTCAGCCCATTACTTAGGCCAAAACCCTAAGCGCACGAGAGCACTTGCAATAATTGCCTTAGCTTTCCTAATAGGCCCCGTTGTAAGCGCTGTGGGAACAATCGCATTCGTTGGACTTTTAGTTCCCCACATTGTTCGACTATTAGTCGGCCCGGGCCATAGAAAGGCTTTGACATATAACGCGTTTGTTGGGGCAATACTTCTTTTGATTGCTGACTTATTAGCAAGAGTGCTATTCCAACCTCACGAAATACCGCTTGGTTTAATCACTTCAATTATTGGTGCCCCGGCTCTAATTATTCTTTTGCGTGTAAAGAACTCGCAGTGGGTGGCTCATGATTAATCTAGAAAAAGTATCTTTCTACCGGGCAGATAAATTAATTATCGATGATTTTGATGGGCAACTAAATTCAGGTGAATTAGTACTACTCACTGGGGCAAACGGCGCTGGTAAATCAACCCTGATCCAGCTAATTGCTGGGGTATTGAAGCCAAATGGTGGCCGTATAACTTTTAATGGCAAAGATTTATCTGAGATAAATTGTAAAGATCAAGCGCTTTTGCGTTCGGTCTGCCCACAACGCCGTGACTTCCACCTAGCTTTCAAAGTAAAAGACTTGATCGAACTTCTTCCGCCTCAAAGGCGCTCATTTGCTCTTCAAAATATAATTGAGGCGCTAGAGCTAGATAAGTTGATGCATCTTCCAGTTATTCAACTCTCACTTGGAGAACAACAACGAGTTAGCCTGGCTATTGCGCTAGTTCAAGAGTCAAACTTTTATTTATTAGACGAGCCATTTAGTGCGCAAGATTCGCAAAGCATTATTAGAATAATCAAATTACTTAAATCAATTGCAAATGAAAAAGGAGTGCTAGTTATCAGCCATAGCGCTGAAAACCTACACTCCTATTTCGATCGAGAAATTAAGCTTTCTTAAATCTAGCTTTCTTGCCTGCGGCAGTCTTCTTAGGTCCGCCAGCTGATTTACGAGCAGTGCTCTTCTTGGCTGGTGCAGCCTTTTCAAACTTTGCTGGCTCATATTTCTTAGCAAACTTCTTTGGAGCTCCCTTGTTCTTATCTGGAGCTGCCTTCTTAAATGAGCTCGTCTTTGCACCACTCTTTTCAGATGGAGCTTGCTCATCCTTGCGCCAAGTTCCTGTGGCCGGACGTGAATCAGACTTAAAGTTCTTCTTAGGCTTACTAAAGCGATCTACCTTTGCTGGTCGATCTGACTTTTCAAATCGTTCAGCCTTTGGGTGGCGGTCAGCACGAAATACTTTTGCAGACTTTTCTTTCTTTTCAAAGAATTCTTTTGAAGCACGAAATGGTTTTTCACTACGTTCACTTCGCTCTGGCTTTTCAAAACGCTCAGCTCTTGCTGGACGATCCTCATACTTTGGCTTAGCTGGTGCTTGGCCACGGAATGAACGCACTGGCTTGTCAGAGCGAGCTGGGCGATCTGAAGATTCTTCTTCTGAACGTCGTCCGCCACCTTCGGTGCGCTTCTTAAAGCTTCCAGTGTGACCACGGCGGAATCCACCACGATCTCCACGGTCGCGGCTTCCGCGATCATTACGTCCTGGCTTCTCAGCCTCAACAATCACCGGGATCCCTGAAGGCTCCTGGGCACCTGTTAATTTAAATAATTCTGGGTCAGAAGGCTTTGCATAAACCTCAGCAAGTTTTACCTTTGCTTGGTTTGTAATTCCGTATACGCCCTTTTTCTGTTTGTGAGTCGCAAGAGTCACAACAACTCCAGTTGCTCCTGCACGCGCAGTACGACCAGCGCGGTGTAAATAATCTTTGTGATCTGCAGGTGCGTCATAGTGAACGACTAATGAAACATCATCAACGTGAATTCCACGAGCCGCAACATCGGTTGCAACTAATGAATTAGCACGGCCATCTTTAAACGCCGCTAGAACTCGGGTTCGCTGACCTTGTGATTTTCCGCCATGCAAAACGCCAACTGCAACTCCAGCACGAAGCATCTTCTCGGCAAGTTTATCTGCGCCATGCTTGGTTCGAGTAAAGAAAATAGTTCTTCCATCGCGGGCCGCTATTTGGGTGGCAACAATGTCCTTAACACCTTGGTCAACAATTAAGACGTGGTGCAACATATTTTCAGCGCGAGACTTTTCATTCTCAAGTGAGTGTGTGATTGGATCCTTAAGGAATCGCTTAACTAGTGAATCAACATCGCGATCAAGGGTTGCTGAGAATAGTAGGCGCTGACCATCTTGCTTAGTCTGCTCCAAAATTTCTTTAACAACTGGCAAGAATCCCATATCAGCCATCTGATCAGCTTCGTCTAGAACCGTAATCATTACATCATCTAGAACTACATGCTTCTTTTGAATAAGGTCAATAAGGCGTCCTGGGGTTGCAACAAGAATTGTTACACCGCTTCGAAGTGATTTGATTTGGCCAACATATGAAAGTCCACCAGCAACTACTTGAGCACTTAAGCCAACCTTGCGTGAGAGTGGACCAACTACATCAGAGATTTGAACAGCAAGCTCGCGCGTTGGTGAAAGTATCAAACCAAGTGGGCGGTGTGGCTTTGCGGTACGACCTTCAAGCCTGGTGAGCATGGCAAGTCCAAAAGCCAGCGTCTTTCCTGAACCCGTTTGCCCACGGCCTAAAACATCGCGACCTTTGATTGCATCAGGGAGCGTAGCTTTTTGAATTGGGAAGGGGGATGAGATCCCTTGAGCGTCCAGCGCTTCTACGAGCGCAGGAGCAATACCTAAATCTTTAAATGACATAAAAATACCAATCGAGACATCAAGCGCGTCTCGTGGTGCAATTTATTAAGACTCGCATGCGAACCATTAGCTTTGCCAGAGGGTTCTAATTTGGGGAAGTTGCGGTTGCAACGACTTGCCTAATTGTAACCTACTTAATTACCTTCCTTCGCCACGTTGCATATTGCGATGCAAGTGGATCAGTAATTTGTGCGTATTTGCGGCCTGTAGCCCGCGTGAGTAATAAATCTGCAAATTCTGGATTTCTGGCCAATATTGGCCCGTGCATATACGTTCCAAAGATATTTCCACTAACCGCTCCATCATATTTTCCATCACCATTACCGTAGCCGGATTCAACTTTTCCAAATGGAGTGGCGTTGGAACCTAAGACTGTTTTGCCTGAGTGATTCTCAAATCCTGTTAAATCAATACTTAAATTTGTAGATTTAATTCTTACATCTCCGACAAACCTCTTGTCCCCGGGAGTAGTTGTTACATCTAATAAACCAAGCCCCGTAACTTCTTTTCCATTTGCCCCGAAACTATTTCCAATTATTTGAAATCCGGCGCAAACCGCAAGAATTACGGCGCCCCGCTCGATGACTAAATCTAAGACTTCACGATCTCTTTGCATCGCTTCCAGACTCAATAGCTGTGCTGAATCTTCTGCGCCCCCAAGTAAATAAATATCACCATTAGTTGGTAGCGGATCGTTATAGCCAACATCAATAATATTTCCAGTAATCCCGTGAAATTTTCCGCGGAAAACTAGCACTTCGGCATTGCCTTGATCGCCATAAGTACCAAGAAGTTCATTATGGATTCGAACAATATTTATTCGACTCATGCCCCCACCAACCCAAAGTAGGCGGTGTATGCAGCTAGAACATCAACGCTGCTTCCCGGCGTGAATTTTGAAATTGCTTTTTCAAAACTTTCACTTTGCTCGCTCTTAATACCTTGAACATGTAAACGGTATGCAATATCTAAGGCACGCTCTCCGGTGACAATTACCCGACGATTTCGTAAAGTTTCAAAGGAAATATCCCAAAGCCATGAAGTATCTATTCCGTCTACTTGCCGGGCATTAACAATAAGAACTACATCTTGACTTGAAACACTCCTAAGTGCTTCCTCCCAAGAAGCCGGATTCTTAGTCAAGCGTAGTTTTGCAATAACGCCTTTGTAATCCTTAACAACACTTCGCTCTAATTCCGCTTCATTAATCGCAATTGGCTTAGCCCCTATGACCGAGCCAGCAACATTTGCTAGTACCGAATTTCGATATGCGGCACTGCCATTTTCATATTCTTGATCAGGATTTGTATTAGAAAGGCCGCAAGAACACTTGTAATTATTCTTATTCCACTTCATATATTTGCCACAAGCTGGGCAAACTGCGCCATCTTTATGCTTCTTGCCACCAAATGAAATGCCGATTTTATTTGTCGCGGCCGAAAGTGCATATGCCACGAAGGGGTCATCGATATCCCCGACAAAAGTAGTTTCTGGAAGTGTGGCTGCTAGTTGGTGCCAACGATCGGCCACGCGCTTAACTTCATGCATCCGGTGGAGTTGATCCCGACTTAAGTTTAGAAGCAAGACGACTTTTGGTTTTGCTTCACTTGCAACTTTAGTTAGGTGTAATTCATCTACTTCAAGCACCACAAATTTTGAATGGCTCATTAAAGTTGTTGCTGCGCCGCGATCTAAATTTGACCCAGTGCTATTACTAACGGTTGGACCTTTGCTTGAAACTACTTTGGATAGTGCCTTAGTAGTTGATGTCTTGCCATTAGTACCAGAAACCAAAAGAACTGTGCGGTTATTTGATAAAGCTTGTAAAGCTTTTGGGTAAAGCTGTAGAAGAACTTTGCCTGGGATTGTCTTACCTGATTTACGAAGCAGAGTCTTGGAAACCCAACCCGAGAGCGCAGCAATCAGCATTGCAATGCGAAGGCGCAATTTAATCTCCCCTTTTGGTTACTACAGACCTAGAGGGTAATTGTAAGTGTGAATGTGCTTAAACCTTTAATAGATAGTCCAGGACCTGATCGGCGTTCCAACCTTGTGGATACAAATCTAAGAGAGCTTTCGAGCCTGTTAAATCTGATCCCAGAGTGATCATTGGAAGCTCGGTATAACCACCAGGGCGAATCTGTGCCAAACCAATATCTGCCATAAGGCCATTACAAAGACATTTGATGTTTTTTGCATCCTCAGCCTTGCCATTTTTAAAGACGAAAGTGTTTTCCGGTTCCCCCGGGCAGCGATAACCAATTCGCTTTCCATCGCGCTCAAAGGGTGTGCGTAGATACCCCAGATCACAAACACGAATTCGTTTTTCATAATTAATTGGATTGCTTAAGGTCGATTCAAGTTCCACTAGTTTGAAAGGAAAACCAGTTGAAGATGCTTTTGGATCTGTTTTAACCACTAATTCATCGAGGGCTAACTTTTCTAACAGCTCTGCGCGAAGTTGTGTTGTTAACCCAGATTCACTAGCCAAAGCAAAAATAGTTCCTACTTGAATTCCTGTTGCCCCTAATTGCTTTGCTTGCTGCAATTTTTCTGGCGTCGAATAACTTCCAGCAAGCCAAAATGGCAGGCCTGTTGAAGCTACCTTTGAAATATCTGCCATATCTTTTTCGCTAAATTGAGATTGCCCATCAGGACCAACTGGTGTTGAGCCACGTGGCGGCGCATTATGCCCGCCAGCAGTTGGCCCTTCAACAACAAAGCCGTCGGGTCTGGTAACTTCATCGCGATTTAGGTAGGCGGATAAAGCGTGTGAAGAAATTATTGCCAAGAATTTAGGCTTTGAAATTGTTATCTCATTTGCTCCAAAAACAATCTGGGGATCAAAACGGGATTTATATTCATGAGTCGCTCCATCAACATCAACCTTTAATTCAGATTTTTGATGTCGGGAAAGTTCGCGCAACGCTCGTGGAATTTCGCTAGGAATGCCGGCGCCCATCAGAACATAATCAACCCCAGCTAATAATGAGCCATAGATTGCCGGCAAAGTTGCGAGCTGGATCTTCTCTAAGAGATTAACTCCGATTAGACCCTGATGGTCTTCCTTTGCTAGCCAAACTTCAACAAAGTTTGCAAGGACTATTAACTTTGAATCAAACTCACTTGGGTTCAAACTTAATTTAGCGGCTTCTAGATAGCTTTCATCGTGAGCCTTGCCGCCATCGCGAAAATACCGATTTGTAACCTCTAAAACAAAATTCTGATCTGGAAAACTTGCCATTGCTCTACGTAATTCACCCTCAATATCACCATCTTGAAGGCGGCGTATTAATACTGAATCTATTGCGGTTCCTGAAACAACGCCGAGTTCTCCGCGCTTTGAAACTGCTTTTGCTAAAGAAGAAGATGAAACAGCAATACCCATTCCGCCTTGAATTATTTGGGGAAGTTTGTGCATAACCTGAGGTTAATCGCAGTAATTCTTCTACTAATCAGTACTTAAGGGGCTAGCACTCAATCACAATGTGGATGGAAAAATTAATGTTCTTGGAGCCTCGGGCCGGGATTGAACCGGCGACCTGCCCATTACGAGTGGGCTGCTCTACCACTGAGCCACCGAGGCGCAATGTTCGCTGCTAATTAATTATTTAATCTAAGCGAACAGAACCAGAAGGTGTTGCAAGATCAACAGCAACGATTCCTTCAATACCATCGTTTGTTGATGGATCTACCCAGGAAATTTGCGTTCCATTTAATCCTGCGATTATTTCATCTTTAAACCAAGAATCATCAAGTTGATCTTTGGCGGCAATTTCAATCTTTGTGATTGTAGATTCGCCACCTTCTGAAGAGGGATGATCAGAAGTTAACCACTGAATGAAGAACGGAAGTTCTGGCTTTTCAGAGATTTCAATTACGCCAATCTGCTTCCACTTCAAGTCTGTTCCATCTGGACGTAGACGGTGACCTTCAAGTGCTTTGCGACCAAACTTAGCTTCGATTGGTGAAATGTCTTCTGTTGAGAAAACCCAAGTTAACCAACCACCACCTTCGTTTGCTTTCTTGCTAACAGCCTTACCCCAAGGGGTTGACTCGGTTGCTGGGTGATCAAGTGGACACACAACTTCAATGTATTGACCATTCTTTAATGGCGCAGTGAAGTTACGAGTTCCATAACGTGGGTGAATACCGCCATCAACAAAAGTTGTTCCTAGGCGAGCACCCAGACGTTGAACTGTGTCGGAGAGTTGATCATGAGAAGCTACATATGAGACATGGTCTAAACGCATAGGGAAATAATGCCGTATATCAAATGGTGCTAATTACCACTTGCCACACAAACCTGCGCTGGCAGTGGGGATTTCCCGGTCAAAAAGTAGGAATCGACCTTGTTATCTATGCAGGAACTGCCTCTTCCATGGCCGGTGTGGCCCTCCCCGTCATAAGTGAGCAATACTGAGTTTGGAAGTGCGCTGGCCAAAGACTTCGACCATTCATAGGGAGTTGCCGGATCCTTGGTAACACCAATAATAATTACAGGTGGGGTGCTGATCGACTTTAATGAAATCTTCGGTACTTCCGGCGGTGCTTTCCAATAACGACAAGGCAAGCCGGCAAAAGCCAAGAATGGACCAAAGACTGGTGCATCTTTAGCAAAACGAGTTGCATCATCTCTCATTTGCGAAATTGATTGGTTTACTTGCCAATCTAGGCATGTAATCATGATTGATATGTCATTTTGATTGTCAATAAATTTTCCAAAATTATCACGTCGATTATATTCATCAGCAATATCTAGTAATTGTTGTGGATCATTTTCTGCTCTAGCTTTAAATAGTGCTTTACCTAGAGTGGGCCAACCATCTTTGTTTTCGTATAGTGAAGCAGCAAGTGCTGTCACAAGAAGTGCTTGAGTAAGTTTGCGGTTCTGCGAAGAAACTAGCGGAGATGTAGCACTCGCATCAATTAATTTTTGAATATCTGCAATCGTAAATTGAGATTGAGAAGCGACAAAATCACTAAGAGCCAAATCAAAACCGATTGCTTGAATTCTATTTTGCTCGGCTAGTGAAACATTTGGGCCAACCGCACCGTCTAAAACCATCCGACCAATATTTTTTGGATAAAGGGCGGCATAAAGTGTTCCAAGGTAGGTTCCATAACTCTTGCCTAAATAATTCAATTTCTTATCCCCAAGAGCAATGCGCAAGATTTCCATATCTTTTGCGCCTTCTAATGTGCTGTAGTGACCTAATTTAACTCCTGCAGCTTTTGCGCATTTATTTGCAAAGTCTTTTGAAATAGAAATGAGGGTCTTTAATTGTGCTGGATTATCGGCTTTTCCATCATTAGATAGGAATATATCCTCTTCATTATCTGAAAGGCATCTAACCGGTTCGGAGGTATTTACCCCTCTTGGATCAAAGCCAACGATGTCGTATTTCGCCAAAATCTTCGGGGAGACAATTGATTCTGCGTTAAATGCGTAATCCACACCAGAGCCACCTGGCCCGCCAGGATTGACTATTAAGGAGCCTAATTTGTCTCTTTGGTCGGTCGCCCTATGGCGTAATACTTGAAGGGTGAAGAAAGTGCCATCAATCTTTTCATAGTCCACCGGGACCCGGAAAGAAGAGCATTGGTATGAGGAATAGCAATTACTCCAAGATAAATGTTGTGACTCAAACTTAGCTAAAGTCCAATTTGGTGAAGTAGCTTTCTTAACTCCAATAAAGATCCCGACGATTAAAACCAAACCCAAAAGGGCAGCGATAGTCGAACGAGCGCGGCGGCTCAACTTAGGATCACTTTAATTGCACCATTAATGCCTCTACCGTTAAAAGAGGGGCAGAATTATGCGCCAAATTGGTTCGAGTTTTCATTATTGCTTCTAATTTTTTAAGTGTTGCCTCAGGAGTTGAATTATTGGCAAGTTTTGTAATTTCATCTAATAAATCAATATTGATCAAAGAATCAGTAGATCTAGATTGCACAAGCAAAACATCTCGATAAAGAGTGGCGATATCTAATAAGGCGCGATCTAGGAAGTCTCGAACCATTCGAGTGGCCCGTGATTTCTGTTCTTTTTCTAACTCTTTAACAGCCTTTGATCCACCTTGCGTTAGTTTTGAGCCTTGTTGGCCCCAAGCTTCCTTTAAGTTCTTTAGTTCGGCATCATCGCGCAATTCCGCTTCTTCTTCAGCCTCCTTCTTGGCTGCATCTACTAATACGCCAGCGGCCTTAAATGCTGAGGAAATATCTGTGATTAAAAGAGAAATCTTCAAGATTGCTTGACGGCGGACTCTGGCTTCTTCACTTTTGGCTAAGTGACGAGCCCGGCCAATATGACCCTGTGAGGCCCGGGCTGCAAATTGCGCCATGTCAGTTGGAATTTTCTCTGCTTCCAAGAGCGCAGCAACAGCAGCGGTTGATGGGGTTCGCAAAACCAAACTTCTGGTTCTAGATCTAATTGTTGGTAAAACATCTGAGGCAGATGGCGCACACAATAGCCAAACTGTTCGCAGGCCTGGTTCTTCAACGGCTTTTAAAAGAGCATTTGCGGCCGACTCAGTCAATCGATCAGCATCTTCAATGACAACCACCCGGTAATTTCCAACAGATGGGCTCCAAGATGCCCGAGTAATTAGCTCTCTTACCTCATCAATTTTTATTGAGAGTCCTTCGGTTCTAATCAATTCAACATCGGCATGGGAGCCAGCAAGTGCTGTGGTGCAGTTAATGCAGTTATTACAGCCACTTTTTTCACAAACCAATGCTGCCGCAAAAGCAATTGCTGCATTACTGCGACCAGATCCTGGCGGACCGGTAAAGAGCCAAGCGTGAGTCATTTCTTGTGAAGTATTTGAAATATCTTTCGAGGCGGCCACGGCCTCAGCCAAGATTTCAATAACGTGCTCTTGGTCTATAAGAAGATCAAAGACCGACATTTATTTCTTCTTTGCTTTATTGATCTTTAAAAGTGCAATCTGAGAAACTCGCTCGATAATAGCTTCATGTATTACCTCAACACTTTGGGTGCCATCAACTACAAAATACCGTTCCGGATCAGTGTTAGCTAAAGATAAAAATTCTTGGCGAACCCGATCATGAAATGCAAGTGGTTCGGCTTCTAAACGATCACGTGATTGCAATCTTGCCAAGCCAATTTCAGCCGGAAGATCAACAATTATTGTCACTGTTGGCACTAAAGATTCTGTTGCCCATCTAGATATCCTCGCTACTTCAGCTGGCTCCAGTACTCGCCCTGCCCCTTGATAAGCAATTGATGAATCCAAATATCTATCGGTTATAACAACTTCCCCGCGTTCTAACGCTGGCTTTATAAGTGAAAATACGTGATGAGCGCGGTCGGCGGCGTAAATCAAAGCTTCTGATCTTGGCGAAATAACACCAGTCTCATTTGCTAAGAGAATTTGACGCAGCTGATTACCAAGTGGTGTTCCGCCAGGTTCGCGAGTAAGAATTACAGTTTCCCCGATTGACTCCAGATATTCCTTTAATAATTTAGTTTGTGTGGATTTTCCGGCGCCTTCGCCACCTTCAAATGAAATAAATATGCCAGCGTGCGTAACCCCAGTAATTCCACCTAAATCACCACGAAAAGCGGCGAGAATATCTGACCACAGCGAAACGGTTGGTCGATCTCGCATTTGGCGATAGGAAACAATTCCAACAACCATCCCGATAATGCCGGCGAAAAACATCGTAAAAGCGGCGCCGTTATAGGTTACCTGCAAGGTAGAGAATTTAAAGGTGTGCTTTCCAATTCCAGCCGCAATAATTGGTGAAACTGCCAATACCCCAACAAGTGAAATACGAATTAGTGATTGGACGAAAGCAAAAGTTCTTCCACGAACATCATCTTCCACTTCAAGGCCAAGCATGGTAAATCCAGTAACCCAAGATATTCCAGCAAAAGCACCAAGTAATACGGTAATTAGGATTGCTAAAACCAAGTTAGTTACAACAGCAAGTAATGCAAGGAAGAAAGAAGAGATTGTTAGCGCTGCGCCAAATAATCTACGACGTGAAAATTGTGAAAATACCTTTGGGCCAACTGAGATACCGAGTGCAAGACCAGTAAACACTGAAGCAAATAGAACGCCATAAGCAGCATCACCTGCTTGCAGATCGCCAACAAAGGTTCGAGCTAAACCAATAACTGCGCCAGCTGCAAAAAACGCACCAAGCATTCCAAAAATCAATCCACGAATTATTTTTGAGCCGCTTACAAACTTAAAGCCTTCCATAAGAGACTTACCAATGTTTTCACTTTCGGCTTTTTTATCAGCCCGTCCTTTTGGTATCTCTTTAAGCCCAAAGACAATAAAAGCTGTATACAAGAATGAAACAGCATCTATATAAAGTGCGATTGACGCAGTGGATGCAAAGCGACTTGGGAGCACATTTGTGATCGCTGTAGAAAGCAGTGCGAGCAGCGAGAACATTAGGGCTGCGATTGGCGCAGTTCCATATGCTGCAAGAAGTGAAACTTGGTTTGCACTTTCTAGTTTACTTTTTGGAACTAAATTTGGAACAGATGCTTCTTTCGCGGGAGACCAAAACAGTGTTACTGCTTCAACCAAAACAGTTGCGGTATAGAGCCAGAGGTAGTTAGCAACTAATGGAATTGATAAATAAAGTGCAAATCTCAAAATATCGGTGACGATCATTAACCGACGGCGATCAAATCGGTCAGCAATAACTCCAGCAATTGGTCCTAGAAATACTGCTGGCAGCAAGCGAACAATAAAGACACCTGCAATTGCAAAGTTAGCTTTTTGGTAATTTCCGCCTGAAAGTTCTTGCGCCAAGGCGGTTGTTGCAAGAAGCCCAAGCCAATCTCCAAAAGAAGAGAAGGCCATAGAATTCCAAAGTTTTCTAAATGCTGGAATTGCTAAAACGCTTCTGGTGTCGGACTGAGCCGGCGCTCCTGGGTATGGCAGCGGTTTAGACATGAGTTAAGCCTAGTTGGTTGCCTTAGGGGCAACCTTTCCCTTCCCAGAGGCGGCTTTTTTCTTAGCCTTTGGTGCTCCTGTTGCCTTAACAACTTTGGCAGTCAGGGTTGGCGCGGATTTCTTGGCTCGTTTTGAACTCTTCTTGACTCGAGTAGCGCCGCCATTTTCTGCCTCCCAAGCTCGACGGCCGGCAAGCAATTCCAATCCGCGCTCTAATGTTAAGAATTCAACTGTGTCACCTCTGCGCAAAGTCGCATTTGTCTCACCGTCAGTAATGTAAATACCAAAGCGGCCATCTTTAACAAGTACTTGTTTGGCACTTGCTGGATCAATTCCCAAATCTTTTAATGGCGGCTTTGCAACACCACGGCGGCGAACCTTAGGTTGTTTATAGACTTCGATCGCTTCTTCTAAATTAATTAAAAAGAGTTGATCTTCAGATGTAAGGGTTCGTGAATCAGTCCCATGTGTCATGTATGGACCATAACGACCGTTTTGAACGGTGATATTCACGCCTTCATATTCACCTAGTGATCTTGGTAGTGACATTAGTTGTAGTGCATCATCTAAAGTAATTGTGTCGAGTGTCATTGTTGAAAGAAGTGAAGCGGTCTTTGCCTTTGGAGCATCCTTCTTCTTTCGTGGCTTCTTTAATTCTCCAGTCTTCTTATCTACCACCATTTCTGGTTCTGGTAATACTTCAGTTACATACGGACCAAAGCGGCCAGATTTTGCAATTAACGGCAAATTGTTTTCTGGGTTAATTCCAAGTTCCCGTTCGCCAGATGGTTGGGCGAGTAATTCAATTGCGACAGCTAAAGTTAATTCATCAGGTGCCATAGTCTCTGGAATATTGGCAAACTTACGGTCATCGCCTTGGCCAAGTTGAATATATGCACCAAAGCGACCAACTCTGATTTCAATATCTTCACCCATTTTCATGGTGTTAATTTGTTGGGCATCAATTGCACCTAGGTCGGCGGCAAGTGCCTCTAGGCCAGGATTTCCCTCGGTGCCAAAGAAGAATCTGGTTAGCCAGGCGACTCGATCTTCTTCACCGTTTGCAATTCGATCAAGATCTTCTTCCATTGATGCGGTGAACTCATAATCAACTAATTTTCCAAAGTGTTGCTCTAAAAGTCCGGTTACTGAAAATGCAAGGAAGGTGGGAACTAGTGCGCGTCCGCGCTTTGCTACATAACCACGATCCTGAATTGTTGACATGATTGATGCGAAAGTTGAGGGACGGCCAATTCCTAGCTCTTCTAGCTTCTTAACCAGCGTAGGTTCGGTATACCTAGCTGGGGGCTTTGTTTCATGGCCTTCACAGCTGTAGTTAGAAACCTTCATTGACTCACCAACTGCCATTGCTGGAAGTCGCTTTGATTCATCATCGGTGTCATCTTTTTCTTCGGTGATGTCCTCGTAGGCAGCAAGGAAGCCTGGGAATGTAACAACTGAGCCATTAGCGCGGAAAATAGCCGCACCTCCGATTTTAGTTTCAACATCAAAGTCAACGCGCATCTGCATTTTTTTAGCATCTGACATTTGTGAAGCAATTGTTCGCTTCCAAATTAAGTCATAAAGAGCAAACTCATCACGTGATAGTTCTGGTGCTAGCTCACCAGGAGTTCTAAAAGTATCTCCGGCTGGACGAATTGCTTCGTGTGCTTCTTGAGCATTCTTTGTTTTACCTTCATAAACCCTTGGTGATGAAGGAATATATTCGGAGCCATAAAGTGATTTAGCCGATGCTCTTGCTGACTCGATTGCACTTTGTGAAAGCGTTACTGAGTCAGTACGCATATAAGTGATGTAACCATTTTCATAAAGTCTTTGTGCCACGCGCATCGTTAATTGCGCGCCCCAACCAAGTCTAGAACCCGCATCTTGTTGCATGGTTGATGTAGTAAATGGTGCCTTTGGGCGCTCAGTCCTTGGCGATTCTTCGGTTGATTTAACTAAAAGTGATTTACCTTGCAGCGACTGCACAAGTTCATTTGCAGCAGCTTCATCCAATAGCAATATATTTCCGGCCGACTTTTCTTTAAGCCCACCATTTGCATCAAAATCATTTGTTGCGGCAACTCTTTTGCCATCTAAAGATAGAAGCCGTGCACTAAATCCCGCTTCACAAACAGCAGTTAGATCCCACCAACTAGATGAAATAAATGCCATTCGCTCACGTTCGCGCTCAACAATTAATCTGGTAGCAACTGATTGCACGCGGCCAGCTGAAATTCTTGGCATTACTTTCTTCCAGAGAACTGGTGAGAGGCGATAGCCATAGAGACGATCTAGAACTCTTCGCGTTTCTTGGGCATCAACTAAGCGATAATCTAAATCTCGAGTTTCACTCGCCGCCTTTTGAATTGCTTCTTTGGTAATTTCATGGAAAACCATTCGGCGAATTGGAATCTTTGGGCGTAATACTTCTATTAGGTGCCAAGCAATTGCCTCACCCTCGCGGTCTTCATCTGTTGCCAGAATCAGCTCGTCTGCATCCTTCATCAAAGCCTTTAATTCATTTACTTTTGCCCTTTTATCAGGGTTGATCACATAAAGCGGTTCAAAATCCTCTTCGATATTGACGCCTTCTTTAGCCCAGGCGATCTTCTTGTATTCCTTTGGGATATCGGCAGCGCGTTGTGGTAGGTCTCGAATATGTCCGACCGATGCTTCAACAACGTACTCATCCCCGAGGAAGCCGCCAATTTTGCGCGCCTTCGCCGGGGACTCGACGATTACAAGTTTTGTGCCCATAACTTTTCGGGGAAGTTACTTTCTACTAGTTATGCGATTGAGGTTGCAGCACGTCGATTTCGTATCAACGCACCGACGATTACAAGTGTTGCAAGTAGCGAAACAATCTTTGAAAGAGATTGGTGTCCGTTAAGTGCAAAACCAACAATTGCTGGCGTAATTAGTAGTCCAACCAAGTTCATTACCTTGATTAGTGGGTTAATTGCTGGGCCTGCAGTGTCCTTAAATGGGTCACCAACGGTGTCACCAACAATGGTTGCATGGTGAGCATCAGAACCCTTGCCACCGTGACTTCCATCTTCAACCATCTTCTTTGCGTTATCCCACGCCCCACCTGAGTTCGCTAGGAATACTGCCATCAAAGTTCCAGTTCCAATTGCTCCGGCAAGATAAGCACCAAGAGCGCCAACACCTAAACCAAAGCCAACTGCGATTGGTGCCATAACTGCAAGAAGTCCTGGAGTTGCAAGTTCACGAAGTGAATCGCGAGTACAAATATCAACAACGCGACCATATTCTGGCTTCTCTGTTCCCTTCATAATTCCTGGGTGCAATCTAAATTGTTCACGAACTTCGTGAACAACTGCGCCAGCTGCGCGTGATACTGCATTGATTGCCAGACCTGAGAACATAAATACAACGGCTGCCCCGATGATTAAACCAACCAAGTTACGAGGGTTTGCAACATCTAGCACACCTTGGAATTGCAGATCAGTAACTACCTTGCCTGCATCAGTAACTGCCAACTTGATTGCATCTGTGAATGCACCAAATAGCGCAGTTGCTGCAAGTACAGCGGTGGCGATTGCGATTCCCTTAGTAATTGCCTTTGTTGTATTACCAACAGCATCTAGTGAAGTAAGAATCTGTGCGCCCTCACCCTTAACATCACCAGACATTTCAGCAATGCCTTGAGCGTTATCTGAGATTGGACCAAAGGTGTCCATAGCGACAATTACGCCAACAGTTGTTAATAGCCCAGTACCAGCAAGTGATACTGCAAATAGTGATAGCACGATTGAGCCGCCACCTAGTAGGAACGCGCCAAATACTGCTGCTGCGATAAGCAAAGCTGAATAAACAGCTGATTCAAAACCAACAGAGATGCCAGCCAAAATAACGGTAGCTGATCCAGTCTTTGAAGATGCTGCAACATCATTTACCGGGCGCTTACCAACTTCAGTAAAGAAACCAGTTAGAAGTTGAATGGCCGCTGCTAGAACAATTCCGATTAGAACTGCGCCAAGGGCAAGTACTCGTGGATTAACAGCAACATTTGCTGCTTCTGCAGTTAAACCTTCCATCTGCTTTAGTGATGATGGTAGGTATGTGTAAGTAGCAAAGCCAACTAATATCGCAGAAATAATTGCCGACATAAAGAATGAGCGGTTAATTGCTTGCATCGCTGACTTATCAGTTGTGCGAAGCTTGGTAATAAAGATTCCAATAATTGCAGTCAAGATACCAATTGCTGGAACGATCAATGGATAAATTAGTCCAGCATTACCAAATCCTGCTTTACCAAGAATTAGCGCAGCAACAAGAGTCACGGCATAAGACTCAAATAGATCTGCAGCCATTCCGGCGCAATCGCCAACGTTGTCGCCAACATTGTCTGCAATTGTTGCAGGGTTACGTGGGTCATCCTCTGGAATACCTTGTTCTACTTTACCTACTAAGTCAGCTCCAACATCTGCTGCCTTTGTAAAGATACCGCCACCAACGCGCATAAACATCGCGAGCATTGCAGCACCAAAACCGAAACCTTCAAGAACTGCAGGTGCATCTTGGTGATAGATCGCAACAACAAGTGATGCGCCTAGAAGTCCAAGACCAACAGTTGTCATACCAACTACCCCGCCGGTGCGAAATGCAATCTTGACTGCATTGGCTGCTGACTTTTGGCGGGCTGCTTCAGCAACGCGAACATTTGCCCGTACTGCCAACCACATTCCGTTGTATCCAACAGCTGCTGAAAACAAAGCTCCGAGCAAGAAGAAGATTGAACGGCCAATACGAATATCTGTGTGACCAGGTAGAGCAAAGAGCAAGAAGAAAACAATTCCAACAAAATAAGAAAGTGTTTTAAATTGACGATTCAAATATGCCGCGGCGCCCTCTTGGACGGCTCCTGCGATCTCCTGCATCTTTTCGGTGCCCTCACTTGCGGCCAATACTTGGGCGCGAAGGGCGTAAGCAATTGCCAAGGCCACCAGGGAGATCCCTAGGACGACATAGACATAGCTCAGGTTTGTACCGGTTACTTGGACCAGATTTTCCACGGATACTCCTATTTAGTGTGCTTCGTTGAACACGAATTGGCTTCGGGCGGTTACCCCCAGCTGGGAAGGCAGGGGCAAGAGTTGAAGGATACATATATATTGCATTGCAAACTGCAGTGGATGCAAATTAATAGGTATATTCCCCTCCATATGAATATCTTCAATGCTGAAACCGCGATCAATACCTTTGGCCTAGCTGGCATATATGGCCTGCTTTTTGTTGAGACTGCCCTACCCCTAGTCGTTGGGTTGCCAGGGGATTCCCTGCTTTTCATCGCTGGCGTGGCCGCCTCAGGAACTGGCGCAGTAATCCATATCCATATTTCATTGCTTTGGCTGGCACTAGGTGCACCGTTGGCTGCAATTGCCGGATCATCATTTGGCCATCATTTAGGTCACCGATACGGCTCGAAATTATTTACCAACCCGAAATCAAAATTCTTCCACCCAGATCGCTTGGTTACTGCTGAAAAGTGGATGTCAAAGTATGGCCATGGAAAAATGATTTTCATAGCTCGCTTTGTTCCAGTAGTCCGCCACTTAGTAAATCCAGTAGCTGGAATTATTAAAATGCCATACAAAGAATTTTTCTTCTGGAATGTAATTAGCGCCCTAGTTTGGACCGAAGGATTTATTTGGGGCGGTTATTTAATTGGTGAAAAACTTAAGGGATCGGTTGATAAATATATCTTCCCAATAGTTGCAGTTATTGTGGTTCTTTCAGTTGCCCCAATTATTTGGGAATTCTTTAAAGAATGGCGCACAAAGAAGCACCTTTCTTAAATTAATTAACCTACAAACCTAAATCAGATAATTGATAGGCAGCTAAGTATTCCAAGCCATTTTCTTTAATTAGTGGCGCTGCTCCACGCTCAACAATTACAGCAACTCCAACCACAATTGCTCCGGCTTCTTTAAGCGCTTCAACTGCGGTCATTACTGAACCACCGGTTGTTGAAGTATCTTCCACGGCTAACACTCGCCGACCTTTAACATCTGGTCCTTCAATACGTCGCTGCAGTCCATGAGCTTTCTCGGCCTTGCGAACTACAAAAGAATCTAATTTGCGGCCTTGTTTTGCAGCAACATGCATCATTGCAGTTGCAACTGGATCTGCGCCAAGAGTTAAACCGCCAACGGCTTCAAAATCCCAACCTTTAGTTAGATCCAACATAACTTCACCAACAAGTGGGGCTGCTTGGGCATCTAATGTCACGCGACGAAGATCAACATAATAATCAGCTTCTTTTCCAGAAGAAAGAATTACTTTGCCGTGAACTACAGCCTTGTTTAGAATTTCTGTTTTTAATTGATCTTTAGCGCTCATGAGAGTGAACTTTAGCGTTCTTCTTTGTAAACAACGATTGATTGCTTACTTCTGCGGGCCAAGGATTTTGGCGGATTTTGCTCGAGTAGTGCATCAACTTCTGTGCGTAATTTCGCCACTTCTAGCGCCATATTAGCCATCGCAGATTCCAATTCAATAATTCTGGCAATACCGGCCAAATTAATACCTTCACCAACAAGGCGTTGAATATTTCTAAGTGAAGCAATATCTCTAAGGGAATACCGGCGACCGCGCCCTGTTGCTCGACCTGGAGAGACTAAGCCCATGCGATCGTATTGCCGAAGAGTTTGTGGGTGCATCCCAGATAGTTGTGATGCAATTGAAATTACATAAACCGCTTCATCATCACCAGGACCATCTGTTGGGTGGTTATTTAATTCATCCATTAGGCACGCGCTTTCTGGGCAAGATCTGCTCGTGGATCAAAATCACTTGTTGCATCAGCAAATGCCTCGAGGGCATCTTTTGCTTTTCCATCAACACGTTGTGGCACTTGAACTTCAACTGTAATTAGCAAATCGCCATGACCTTTGCTGGTCTTAATGCCGCGACCCTTAACTCGAAGAGTCCTACCGCTCGGCGTTCCTGCTGGGATACGAACTGTTACTTCATCACCGTTTATTGTTGGAACTTTAATGTCAGCGCCCAGCGCTGCTTCGGTAAATGTAACTGGCAGAGTCATTAACAAATTTAATTCACTTCGCATGAATACAGGATGCTTAACAACATTTACAGTTATATAAAGATCCCCGGGGCCTGCTTGACCAGGTGCGCCACGTCCTTTTAATTTAATCTTTGCGCCATCGCTAATTCCTGCTGGGACTCTGGTGGTTACCTTTGTCGGAGTAGAACCTTGTGGGGCAAGCTTTAAATCAAGTTCGGTTCCAAAAATTGAATCGCGAAATGAAATAGTTGTTTCAGATTGAAGATCTGCGCCATGTCTGGGGGCTTGCCGGCCGCCACCAAATAATGTGGAAAAAATATCTTGTGGGGTGCCATTGCCAAACATGTCAGAGAAATCTGCGCCTTGAAAACCTCCTTGAAAGCCTCCGGGACCACCTTTTGGCATACGGCCGGTTTTAAAGGCTTCGCGCATTTGGTCATACTCTGCGCGCTTTTTTTCATCTGATAAAACTTCGTATGCTTCAGAAACTTCTTTAAAGCGCTCTTCTAGCTTCTTATCGCCTTTGTTCTTATCTGGATGAAGCTCTCTAGCTAGTTTGCGGTACTGCTTTTTAACCGCAGCCTCATCATCGCTTTTTTTGACACCAAGGATTGAATACAAATCCTTCTCGTATAAATCCTTGGCTGCCATCTTTACTCCGGATCAGTTACCGCAACTCGCGCTGGGCGAATTACACGATCTTTGAACTTATATCCGGGTTGCAATATTTGAGTTGCAGTCGTTTGGGTAACATCAGGTGAAGTTGAATGCATGAGTGCTTCATGGATTTGTGGATCAAAGGCCACATTAACTTCAGAAAATTTAGTTAACCCAAGTTTTGTTGTAATCGCAGATAACCGATCTGCCACTGCTTTAAAACCACCAGTTAGTTCACCGTGTTCATCGGCGCGCTCAATGTCATCCAATACTGGAAGAAGTTCAGCGATAACAAGAGATGTTGAAATCTCGTGGGCAGTTAAACGATCGCGATCAACTCGCTTGCGGTAATTGGCATACTCTGCCTGCAAGCGTTGGAGATCTGAAGTTAGCGAAGCAACTTCATCAACAACTACCTCTGCGTCAGCGAGTGCTTCTTCAACCGCGTCAGAGAGCTCTTGTTCAGAGCCCTCTGGCACAGCGTTGTTTTCATCAGCCATCAGGGATTAGGCCTCTTCAACAATTTCAGCATCTTGCACGCCATCATCAGCCTTTGGGGCTTCTGATTCAGCACTTGCAGCGTTTGCTGCATATAGAGCGGCGCCAAGTTGTTGTGAAAGTTCAGAAACTTTCTCAGTAGCACTCTTGATTGATGAAAGATCAGTTCCTTCAAGGGCCTTCTTTAGATCTGCAGTTGCAGTTTCTACTTCAGCGCGCTTTTCAGCGTTTTCGCCTTCCTTGAACTTCTCTTCATTTTCTTTCAAGAACTTTTCTGTTTGATAAACAAGTGAATCACCGGTGTTACGCACTTCGGCTTCTTCGCGACGTTGCTTATCTTCATCAGCATGCGCTTCGGCATCCTTCATCATCCGATCAATCTCTTCCTTTGAAAGAGCTGATCCTCCTGTGATGGTCATTGATTGTTCTTTACCAGTACCAAGATCCTTGGCTGATACGTGAACAATGCCGTTTGCATCGATATCGAAGGTAACTTCAATTTGTGGAATTCCACGAGGTGCTGGTGCGATTCCAGTCAGTTCGAACATGCCTAGGCGCTTGTTATAAGCAGCCATTTCACGCTCACCTTGGAAGGCTTGGATCTGCACAGCTGGCTGATTGTCATCAGCGGTTGTGAAGATTTCAGAACGCTTGGTTGGGATAGTTGTATTTCGCTCGATCAACTTAGTCATAACGCCACCTTTGGTTTCAATACCAAGTGAGAGTGGTGTTACATCTAGAAGTAGAACATCCTTAACTTCACCCTTTAAAACTCCGGCTTGTAGTGCGGCGCCAACAGCAACAACCTCATCTGGGTTAACACCCTTGTTAGGTTCCTTGCCACCAGTTAGATCGCGGACCAAATCAACAACAGCTGGCATACGAGTTGAGCCACCGACTAGAACAACGTGATCAATATCAGCAATTGGAATTCCAGCATCTTTAAGTACTGCTTGGAATGGCTTCTTGCATCGCTCTAGTAAATCGGCAGTTAAACCTTGGAACTGTGCACGAGTGACAGTTTCGTCAAGGAATAGTGGATTCTTCTCGGTGTCAACTGTGATGTAAGGAAGGTTGATTGAAGTTTGTTGTGATGATGAAAGTTCGATCTTTGCCTTTTCGGCAGCTTCGCGAACGCGTTGCATCGCCATCTTGTCTTTTGTTAAATCAATTCCATTCTTTGCTGCGAATGTCTTTACTAGGTAATCAACAAGAGCTTGATCCCAGTCATCGCCACCAAGAACGTTATCGCCATTAGTTGCCTTAACTTCAACAACACCGTCGCCGATTTCTAGAAGTGAAACGTCAAATGTTCCACCACCAAGGTCGAAGACTAGAATAGTTTGTTCTTTATCGCCCTTATCAAGACCATATGCCAAAGCAGCTGCTGTTGGCTCGTTAACAATACGCAAAACGTTTAAGCCCGCGATCTCGCCAGCTTCTTTAGTTGCTTGACGTTGTGCATCGTTAAAATATGCAGGAACGGTAATTACTGCATCAGTAACTGTGTCACCTAGAAACGCTTCAGCATCACGCTTTAGCTTCATCAAAATACGTGCTGAAATTTCCTGAGGTGTGTACTTCTTGCCATCAATTTCAACGTTCCAAGATGTGCCCATGTGGCGCTTAACAGAACGAATTGTGCGATCTACGTTGGTTACAGATTGACGCTTTGCAACCTCACCAACTAGTACCTCACCATTCTTGGCAAAAGCCACGATTGATGGGGTAGTGCGTGCGCCCTCGGCATTAGCGATTACTGAAGGCTCTCCGCCTTCTAGTACTGAGACGCAACTGTTAGTAGTACCTAGGTCGATACCGACTGCTCTAGCCATTTATTACTCCTTCTATTCCGGTCCTTTTACGACCCCAATGAGGGTGACCATGTCTGAATTCTCTAGCCTTGAGTCTGATCTTGTCAAAAGATTGAGTCGATCCGGCTCAAGTTGAGTTAACTAGGTAACCAGCCCAATTGCCCCTTTATTCCCGAGCCTGGCTTTAGCCTTGACCTATGACGATCCTTAGCCTCTTTGCCGAGCTGCTCACCACCTTGGCCCTGTCCCTTTTTGCCTGGCGCTCAGTCGAGCTCTATGAGCGCATTGCAAGAGGTCAAAAGGATCCTGCGCGATTTCTAAATAAGCGGCTTCGCGCCAAGGCAATGCTCAAAGAAGTTCTGACACATTCAAAGATGCTGCGCTTTACTGCCTCTGGAATTGCCCACTGGTTTGTCATGGTTGGGTTTGTTTCATTACTCGGAACGCTAATTACTGCTTATGGCCAATTAGTTGACCCGTCTTTCACATTGCCGTTAATTGGAAACTGGTTTATCTATCGTTACTTCGTTCTATTTATAGCTTGGGCAACCGGTATTGGAATTGTTGCCTTGATCGGAATTCGCCAAGTAACCAGGTTTGTTCACACCAGTCGAACCTCTAGATTCTTAGGCAGTGCTTCGCTAAAGGCTTACTACGTTGAAGCCACAATTCTTGCAGTTGTATTTTGTGTAATTCTCCTGGACCGTGCTGAACATCAAGATTATATAGATATGCAAGTAGTGCAATTAATTGCCGCAATTAAAATTCTAGTCTCAATGCTTTGGTTTATTGTCATCGCACTAAATCTAAATATGGGAGTTGCCTGGCATCGCTTCTTAGCGCCATTTAATATTTTCTTTAACCGCAATCTAGATGGCTCACCAGCACTTGGTGAACTTCCAGAGATGATTTCACATGGTGTGCCAATCAACTTTGAAGACCCTAAAGAAGATGACATCTTTGGTATTGGTAAGAGTGCAGACATTTCTTGGAAAGGGCTACTTGACATGGCCAGCTGCACCGAGTGCGGTCGTTGCCAATCACAGTGTCCTGCCTGGCATACTGATAAACCACTTTCACCAAAATTATTGATTATGGCGATGCGCGATCACGCACTGACCAAAGTTGAGAGCGATGAGCCAATGGTTGGAAATGTAATTACCCAAGATGTTTTATGGTCCTGCACAACATGTGGTGCTTGTGTTAATGAGTGCCCAGTAGATATCGAGCATGTTGATCACATAGTTAACATGCGCCGCTATCAAGTGCTTGTGGAATCAGAATTTCCTAGTGAGCTCGGCGCAACTTTTAGAAACCTAGAAAAAGCCGGTAATCCATGGGGCGCTAATCGCACTGATCGTGATGCTTGGATTTCTGAATGTGATTTCCCGGTTCAAGTTATCGAAGATGTTATCCCTGAAGATGTGGAGTACTTATTCTGGGTTGGATGCGCTGGGGCATATGAAGAGCGGGCCAAGAAAACTACGAAAGCTGTTGCTGAACTGCTCTATATGTCTGGCACCAAGTTTGGTGTTCTAGGTAAGCGCGAAACCTGCTCTGGTGATCCCGCTCGCCGAGCCGGTAATGAATTTCTCTATCAAGTTTTATCTAGGGAAAATATTGAAACTTTAGAGAAAACATTTAGTTCTCGTGGGGTTAAGAAAGTTGTGGTCACTTGCCCGCATTGCTTCACCACTATTGGGCGAGATTACAAACAACAAGGTTTTGAATTACAAATGGTCCACCACACACAACTTCTAAACACTTTAATTAAAGAAGGTAAGTTAAAGACTAGCCCTCACAAGAGTGAGCAAACAATTACTTACCACGACCCTTGCTACCTGGGTCGCCACAACCAGATCTATCAACCACCTCGCGAACTCTTAGAATCAACTGGAGTTGAAATTACTGAGATGCCAAGAAATCAGGACCGTTCATTTTGTTGCGGGGCAGGTGGGGCAAGAATGTGGCAAGAAGAAACTCTTGGTACACGAATTAACTTAAACCGGGTTGATGAAGCTATTGCTACTGGTGTGGATCAAGTTGCTGTTGCTTGTCCATTTTGCCGAGTTATGGTTTCTGATGGAATGAATGCAAGGCAATCAACTACTGAAGTATTAGATGTTGCTCAAGTTCTTTTAAGAAATGTTAAAGGATAGGAAATAACTAGACCGGCAATAAAGCCGCCAACATGTGCGTGCCAATCAATTCCTGGCACCACAAAAGTAATAATTAAGTTAACTATGACTACACCTATTATATTCTGGTAATTAGCTCCTGCTTTTTTGCCAATAACCAATAGCGCGCCAAATAGTCCAAAGATTGCGCCTGATGCGCCAACTGCAACAATGTTATGAGGCCCGAGATATACCGAGGTTAGCGATGCGCAAAGAAGTGAGCCAATAAAAATAATCGCGTATTTAACTTTGCCAAAGTAGCGCTCTACGCTTTCGCCAATTGACCAAAGTGCCAACATGTTGAAAGTTAAATGCATCCAACCCCCGTGGGTTAAAGCAACGGTGAAGAGGCGATACCACTGGCCGGTTGATACGCCAGGGAAATAACCATTTGCAAAGTTTCCGCCATAAAGCAAAGCAAGTTGGCTTTGTAGGGAAGGAAATACGTAGGTAAGTAGATAGGCACCAACAATTACAACAATCAGGCTCGTTGTGAGCGATTGCTTCTTTTCCATCTAACTATTCGGAGATGGTTACAGAATTGATTTTAATTGCTTGTGCTGGGCGATCTTGTCCGCCTGTTTTAACTGTGGCAATCGCATCAATAACCTTCTTTGATGCTTCATCTGTAACTTCACCAAAGATCGAGTGCTTTCGGTTTAACCAGGCTGTTTCAGCAACAGTAATAAAGAATTGGGAACCATTTGTTCCTGGTCCTGAATTAGCCATTGCAAGAAGATATGGGCGATCAAAATTTAGCTCTGGATGGAATTCATCAGCAAACTTGTAACCAGGTCCGCCAGTTCCATTCCCAAGTGGATCCCCACCTTGGATCATGAAGTTAGCAATGACTCTGTGAAAAACTGTTCCGTCGTAAAGGTTCTTACTTGTCTTCTCGCCAGTGTTTGGATCAACCCACTCGCGCTTACCGGTTGCTAGTTCTACGAAGTTAGCGACAGTCTTTGGTGCATGGTTTGGGAAAAGTTCAATAACAACATCGCCCATACTGGTGTGAAGAGTTGCATTCGACATATTTGCTCATCCGATCATTGTGGGATTAATGGAAAATGAAATTATTGTGGAGACCAGGGGAATCGAACCCCTAACCCCCGCCTTGCAAAGGCGGTGCTCTACCAATTGAGCTAGGTCCCCGTGTTATCGGGTACTTGCGAACCTTATCTAATTTTTTAAAATCAGATAAATCCTCGAGATTGCGTTTGGTGGGCCTAGGTGGACTCGAACCACCGACCTCTTCCTTATCAGGGAAGCGCTCTAACCAGGCTGAGCTATAGGCCCATTAACGCTGGTGAAGGCTACCCGACTTTGTGCTCCAGCCCAAAATCGCTTATTTATCCGCGCTTACTTCACTCTCGTCTTTGACTTGGGTGATTGAAACGACAGAAATGCCTTCATCTAGATTTACTAGGCGAACACCAAGAGTGTCTCGACTAGTTTCACGAATTTCAGAACAAGCAGTTCGAATTACAACACCGCCAGAAGTGATTGCCAAAATCTCATCGCTTGCTTCAACGATCATGGCGCCAACTAAAACACCACGTGAGTCTTCATCAATCTTTGCAGCCTTTACTCCAAGTCCACCACGGCCTTGTGGTCGATACTCTTCAAGTGGTGTGCGCTTAGCAAAACCGCCGTCTGTAGCCGTCAAAACAAATTTAGGTGAGGAGATATCGGTAATTGCAGCCATTGTTAATAGTTGATCGCTACCGCGAAATTTCATCCCAATTACACCAGATGTTGAGCGCCCCATTGAGCGAATAGATTCTTCATCAGCCACAAATCGAAGTGACATACCGTTTCTAGAAACTAGTAGTAGTTCATCCTTCTCACTTACCAACGCCGCAGAAACTACTTCATCGCCGTCTTTAAGATTAATTGCAATTAAGCCACCTGCGCGAGGAGAGTCATATTCAACTAATGGAGACTTCTTAACGATTCCACCTCTGGTTGCAATTGCCAGATATGGGTGTGATTCATAATTCTTTACCGCAATTACTTGCGCAATGACTTCATCTGGTTTGAAAGCTAAAAGGTTTGCCACATGTTGCCCGCGGGCATCGCGACCAGCATCAGGTAATTCATGAACCTTAGCCCGATAGACCCGGCCTTTGTTTGTGAAGAAGAGCAACCAGTCATGGGTTGAAGCAACAAAGAAGTGCTCCACCAAGTCATCTTGCTTAAGAGCCGCGCCTTTAACGCCTTTACCGCCGCGTCGTTGCTGGCGATATAGATCGGCCTTGGTCCGCTTGGAATACCCAGTTTTTGTAATTGTGACAACTACATCTTGGTCTGGGATTAGATCTTCTACTGAAAGATCAGTTGCCGCGGCAATAATCTGAGTGCGGCGCTCATTTCCATATTTTGCAGTTAAATCTTGTAGTTCAACCTTAATAATCTCGCGCTGTTTTGCCTCTGAAGCTAAAATCGAATTTAGCTCAACAATCTCAGCCATTAAACCTTCATACTCATCGTTAATCTTTTGACGCTCTAGTGCTGCAATACGGCGCAATTGCATATCAAGAATTGCATTTGCTTGAATCTCATCAACTTCAAGTAGTTTCATAAGGCCAGTGCGGGCCTCTTCTGGGGTCTTAGATGCGCGGATCAGTGCGATTACCGCGTCAAGAGCGTCTAGGGCTTTTAGATAACCTTTAAGGATATGTGCGCGCTTTTCACGTTCTACTAAACGATATTTAGTGCGGCGAACAATTACTTCAATTTGGTGTTCGATGTAATAACGAATGAACTCATCAATACGTAGGGTGCGTGGAACACCATCGACTAGTGCCAACATGTTTGCGCCAAATGAATCTTGCAATTGCGTCATCTTGTAGAGGTTGTTTAGAACTACCTTTGGCGTGGCATCATTTCGAAGAACTATTACAAGTCTTTGACCCAGGCGCTCATTTCCTTCATCTCGAACATCTGCAATGCCTTTGATGCGGCCATCTTTAACTAGTTCGGCAATCTTTAGCGCCAAGTTATCTGGGTTTACTTGATATGGAAGCTCAGTAACAACTAGACAGGTTCGCTTATTGATCTCTTCAACTTCAACTACCGCCCGCATGATTACTGAGCCGCGGCCAGTTCGGTAGGCATCTTCGATTCCTTGACGACCAACAATTAGAGCTTTGGTTGGGAAATCAGGGCCTTTAATGAGAGTTAGTAGTTTTTCCAATAAATCTTTTGGATCAGCGTCTGGATTTTCTAGAGACCACACAACACCATCAACAACTTCATTTAGGTTGTGTGGTGGAATGTTTGTTGCCATACCAACGGCAATACCTGCCGAACCATTAACTAAAAGGTTTGGGAAGCGACTTGGGAGAACGGTTGGTTCTTGGGAACGGCCGTCATAGTTTGAAATAAAATCGACAGTGTCTTCATCGATATCTCGCATCATTTCCATTGCTAATGGGGCCAGTCTTGCTTCGGTATAACGCATTGCTGCTGCTGGATCATTTCCAGGGGAACCAAAGTTTCCGTTTCCATCAATTAATGGGTAACGAAGTGACCAAAATTGCGCAAGACGAACTACTGCATCATAAATAGCGGTGTCACCATGTGGATGGTAATTACCCATGACATCACCGACGATACGAGATGATTTGTAATATCCCTTATCTGGTCGGTAACCAGCATCAAACATTGCATAAAGGACTCGGCGGTGAACTGGTTTTAATCCGTCACGAATATCTGGAAGGGCTCTACCGACAATAACTGACATCGCATAATCAAGATAAGAACGAGCCATCTCAACTTGCAGATCGACAGATTCAATCCGGTCGTGTGGAAGTGTTTTATCTTCGTTCATGTTTTCAGCCATTAGATATCCAAGAACCTAACGTCTTTTGCATTTCGCTGAATAAAGCTACGACGTAGTTCAACATCCTCACCCATAAGAACAGAGAAGAGATCATCGGCTGCCGCGGCGTCATCAAGAGTTACTTGAATTAAAACTCGGTGTGCTGGGTCCATCGTGGTATCCCAAAGTTCTTTAGCGGGCATCTCGCCCAAACCTTTGAAGCGCTGGATTCCATCATCTTTAGGTAGGCGCTTTCCGGCATCTAAACCAATTTGAATAAAGCCATCGCGCTCTTTGTCAGAGAACGCATATTGAACAGGTTCTTTGCCGCCCCATTTTAATTTATATAAAGGTGGTTGCGCTAAGTAAACATAGCCGCCTTCGATAAGTGGGCGCATGAATCTAAATAGTAAAGTTAAAAGTAAAGTGCGAATATGTTGCCCATCAACGTCAGCATCGGCCATCAAGATAATCTTGTGGTAGCGAAGCTTTGCCACATCAAAATCATCGTGGATACCAGTACCAAGTGCTGTGATTAAAGACTGGACTTCATTGTTTTGAAGCACACGATCTATGCGGGCTTTCTCAACATTTAGGATCTTTCCGCGAATTGGAAGAACGGCTTGATAGCGAGAATCGCGACCACCCTTTGTCGATCCACCAGCTGAGTCGCCTTCAACAATGTAGAGCTCACATTTTTCTGGTTCAGTCCATTGGCAATCAGCTAATTTTCCTGGCATACCACGGCCTTCAAGTAAACCTTTTCGATTACGTGATAGGTCACGCGCTTTACGTGCCGCCACTCTTGCTGCTGCTGCATCAATGCTTTTGCGAACAATATCTTTACCTTCCCCTGGGTTCTTTTCAAACCATTGGGTTAGGTGGTCGTTCATGGCCTTTTGGGTAAAAGATTTTGCTTCAGTATTACCGAGCTTGGTTTTGGTTTGTCCTTCAAATTGTGGTTCACCGATTTTAATGGAAACAATGGCGGTTAAACCTTCACGAATATCATCACCTGTCAGGCGATCTTCTTTCTTTCGAATAAATCCCCACTCTTCACCAAACTTATTAACTACAGATGTAAGTGCAGTTCTAAAACCCTCTTCATGGGTTCCACCTTCATGGGTATGGATGGTGTTTGCAAATGTATATACCGACTCAGCAAATCCAGTATTCCACTGCATGGCCACTTCAAGGCTCATGTGGTGTTTTTTGTCATCATTTGTAAAAGAGATGATGGATTTGTGTTGTTCACCTTTTGAAAGATTTAGGTGCTTAACGAAATCAATAATTCCACCTTCGTAGTGATAGCGAGCAAATAATTGCTCACCTTTCTCATCTACGTGCCCAGGGCGCTCATCTTTAAGGGTGAGAATCAAACCTTTATTAAGAAAGGCCATTTCGCGAAAACGTGTTGAAAGGGTTTCAAAAGAAAAATCTGTAGTTTCAAAAATATCTTTTGATGGCCAAAAGGTCACTGTCGTACCTAGATTGGAAGTTGCTTCACCTTTGCGTACAGGTTGTTGTGGGACTCCTAATTTATATTCTTGATACCAATGAAAGCCATCTCTTTGTACTTCAACTGCCAAATCCGAACTCAAAGCATTAACAACTGAAATGCCAACTCCGTGTAGTCCGCCAGAAACTGAGTAACCACCATCGCCGAATTTTCCGCCAGCATGAAGTACGGTTAAAACAACTTCCAAGGCTGGTTTCTTTTCAACTGGGTGCATATCTACTGGAATGCCTCGCCCGTTATCTACACACTTAAGACCACCATTAGCTAAAAGGGTGATGTTGATTTCGGTGCAATAACCGGCAAGAGCTTCATCAACAGAGTTATCGACAACTTCATAAACACAATGGTGTAGGCCGCGCTCTCCAGTGGAGCCGATATACATTCCAGGACGCTTTCTAACTGCGTCTAGTCCTTCAAGGACGGTGATATTGGAGGCGTCATAAGTCTTCTCAGACATCAACAAAACACCCCCTATAAAAGTGGAAAACCCCTGCAGAACCGATTCTGCGCCGTTTTCACGACCTGTAAGGGCTTCATCCTACCCACTTCTATCAGGCCAAGCCACCCACAAAAGCCTTCTGTGGGTTATCTCGGGCCTTTTTTACGCCTAGCCGTAGGTATCTCTAGGGCCCCGGGCGTTTCGGATAGTACGCAGCCCTTTCTTCCAGGATGGAGCGTTGGGTCCGAGCAATACAAGTTCTTCGACTAAAGCACCTGGCGCAGAATTAGAAATTGTTTTTAATAAATCTTGGGAGATTAAATTTAATTGTGTGGCCCATGCTGTTGAGGATGTTTGAATAGTTAGGCGGCCATCAACTAATGAAATAGGTGTTGAGTGAGTTCCAATTTCTTCGCCAACAATTTTTACCCAATCTGTAAAAATATTTCCTTCAGCTAGTCCTTGGCGCCAATCTCGTTTTGTAATTAATTCACTTAAAACATCACCTAGTGATTGTGGGTCGCCAATTTTTTCGCGAGTCTCTTCTATATTGCTAACCCGGTTTCTACGCGGCTGATTGCGAAAAGCGCGGTATAGCTCACGAGCTAAATCTTTAGCCATTACTCACCAGCCTTTGTAACAAAACCAGATTTAACTGTGTAGCGAACTCCAGTTAATTCCTTTGGTAAATCATTTTCAACAGCCACGGTTATGAATGTCTGCTCAGCAGATTTGGCTAATTGAATTAAATGAATTCGGCGCTCTTCATCTAATTCTGAAAAAACATCATCCAAAATCAGAATTGGTTTAAGCCCGTCGTTTTCTAATAATTTATAAGTTGCTAATTTCAAACTTAAGGCAATTGACCAAGACTCACCGTGGCTGGCATAGCCTTTAACCAGATGATCCCCAAGGTTTAAAAGCAAGTCATCTCGGTGAGGGCCAGTTAGTGTTAACCCGCGCTCAACCTCAGCAGCCCTAGTGTTTTTCATTCGTTCTAAAATCTTTTCGGTATTAGTTTTTGGATCAAGTGAGGGCTCTTCAATACTTGATTTGTAATTAATAAAAGCTGGTTTTTCTGATGAAATATCTTTATAAATGCTCTGAAAAATAGGCTCGAAATTAGATAGGGCCAACAACCGCGCTGCGATTATTTCTCCCCCAAAATTTGCAACTTGTTCATCCCAAGCAGCTAGTGACTCGGTGCTAGCTCTGGATTTGAGAAGTGAGTTTCGCTGGCGCAATGCTCGCTCGTAATCTGAAATAACTCCTGCGAGGCGCGGAGACCTTAAGATCAATAATTGATCAATAAATTTGCGGCGCTCACTTGGATCTCCACGAACTAAATCTAGATCTTCTGGGGAGAAGTAAATAGCTTGCACAATTCCAAATAGTTCTTTTTGGCTTCGCACTGGATTTTGGTTAATCCGCGCCCGGTTAGCTTTATCAGTGTTTACCTCTAATTCAACTAGTACTTCTCTGTCTGGAAGTTGGGTTTTTGCCCTGATATATGCCGAGTTGTTACCAAGTTGTACTAATGGTGCATCGGTTGAAACTCTATGTGAGGATAAAAAAGAGAGGTAGAGAATTGACTCAATTATGTTTGTCTTGCCTTCGCCATTTCGCCCAATAAAAATTGAAATCCCAGGGGTGAGCGGGAGTTCTAAACTTTTATAAGAGCGAAAAGTTGCTAATGAAAGGTGCGAGATAAACACTTTAGGTTTATGAGGTGTAACGCATTGGCATCAACAAATACTTATAGTTGTTGTTGATTGCCCCACCTGGCTCTGATTTTCCAGTTAGTACTGCTGGTTTCTTATCTCCTGTGAAAGATATATTTACAAATGGAGAATTGATTGCTTGTAGACCGTCGGTTAAAAATGTTGGGTTAAATGCAATATTGATTTCTTCGCCTTTGTAATTAATGTCAATATTCTCAGTTGCTTGTGCGTCATCCCCAGCACCAGCTTCTAGGCGCAAATTATTATTAGCAAAAGATAAGCGAAGTGGCACTGTTTTATCTGTTACTAAAGCTACTCGGCGAACTGAATCAAGTAGTGGCGCAACTTCAATAGTTGCCTCCGCAGTTGATTCTGCAGGAAGTAAATGTCTAAATGGTGGGAAGGTTCCATCTAGGGTTCTAGATGTCATAGTTTTTTCTTCTGAAACAAAACCAACAAGTTTTTCTATTGAAGTGCTTGGTGAAAGAGCGAAAGTAACTTTCGCGCTACCGACTAAAGATTTAGCGGCATCAGAAAGTGTGCGAGCGCGCAGAAGTGTTTGCGCTTCAATGCCGCCATCTTTTGGAGTCCATGAAATTTCTTTTACTGCTAAGCGGTATCTATCGGTTGCAGCCAGTGTGATGGTGTTTCTATTTATTTCAATATGAACACCGGTAAGGGTTGGAAGAGAATCATCTCGACCAGCAGCAATAGCAACTTGATTTACTGCAGTGGCAAAAGTGTCACTGTCTATTTCCCCGGCGGTTTCTGGCAAGGTTGGAAGTTGTGGGTATTCATTTACCGGCAAGGTTGGCAAAGTAAATTTTGCACTCCCTGCGCTAACTAAAACTCGAGTGCCGTCTAAAACAAAAGAAATTGGTTTTGCGGGTAGGGATCTTGCTATTTCAGCTAAGAGTCGGCCAGGAACTAAAACTGTTCCTTTTTCTTGAATGTCAGCTTTAATAACCGCTTTAGTAGAAGTCTCTAAATCAGAACCGGTAAGTGTGATTGAGTCACTAACTTCTAGTTTGATTCCAAGGAGAGCTGTTTGGATTGGTCTAGAAGAAATGGAACGAGCCACCCAATTAACCGCATCAATTAGCGGGTCCCTCTCAACTATGAACTTCATATCTCTATCCTCTCCTCAAACTCTATAAAGTTGGTAATTCTTTTAAGAACCCACAGGTTCTTTATTCCCCAACCTTTATTTTTAAATATAAGTAGTAGTAGTAAGTAGGCCAGATTTCTGTGGAAAAGAGGTAAAAGTGCTGGTCAGCAAGGTAAAACAACCCCCGGTTTGGCTGTGGGTAAGCTTGGGATAAGTCTTACCAAGAAGCCAACCACCCATCTTTAACCACATCCTTTCCTTTAATATCCACAGTTATCCACAAGTTGCCCACAGGTTGGGGGCAACCTTTTACACAACTAATTTCGAGCCTGGCTCTTAATCCGGTTGGTTAGTTCAGTGACTTGGTTATAGATCGAGCGGCGCTCGGCCATCAATTGGCGAATCTTGCGATCTGCGTGCATGACAGTTGTGTGATCGCGGCCCCCGAAGGTTTGACCAATCTTTGGTAGGGAAAGCTCGGTTAGCTCGCGGCAGAGATACATCGCGATCTGGCGGGCATTTACCAAAACCCGAGACCTAGACGTCCCACAAAGGTCATCAATAGTTAGTGAGAAGTAGCTAGCGGTCTGGGCCATGATGGTGCTGGCTGTTATTTCTGGTCCGCCGGCTTCTGGAATTAAATCCTTTAGAACAATTTCCGCCAATCCCAAATCAACACCTTGGCGATTTAAGGAAGCAAAAGCAGTCACACGAATTAGTGCGCCTTCTAGCTCACGAATGTTTGATGAAATCTTGCTAGCAATATATTCCAAAACATCATCAGGTGCGTTTAATTTATCTTGCGCAGCTTTCTTGCGAAGAATTGCAATTCGAGTCTCAAGCTCTGGTGGTTGGATATCTGTGATTAGGCCCCACTCAAATCGGGAGCGCAAACGATCTTCCAAAGTAGTTAATTGTTTTGGCGGGCGATCACTTGAGATAACAATTTGCTTATTAGCATTATATAAAGTGTTGAAGGTGTGGAAGAACTCTTCTTGAGTACGTTCTTTATTTTCTAAGAATTGAATATCATCAACTAACAAAACATCTAGGTCGCGGTAGCGACGTTGGAATACTGAAGCCTTGTCATCACGAATCGAGTTAATAAAGTCATTAGTGAACTCTTCTGAAGAAACATAGCGAACTCGAACCCCACCATAAAGCTCTTTGGCATAGGCCCCAATAGCGTGTAATAAGTGGGTTTTTCCAAGGCCAGACTCACCATAAATAAACAAAGGGTTATAGGCCTTAGCTGGTGCTTCTGCCACAGCCACGGCCGCGGCGTGGGCAAAACGATTTGAGGCACCAATAACAAAAGTTTCAAAAATATATCTTGGGTTTAATTGTGTTGGCTCGGCAGTTGTTGAGGTATTTGATTGACGGCCGGTTCCAGATTTTGGTTCTGGCTCTAGAAAATTCTCTACTTCAACCTCTTCAATAACTTCATCCTGAGCAACTTCATTAACTGTTACCGCAATACTAATTTTCTGATTTAGTTTTTCAGATAGGACTTCGTTTAAAACCCCGCGAAGGCGAGTCTCTAAAACATCTTTAGCAAAATCATTTGGCGCAGAAAGCAAAAGATTTGAACCGCCTTCATTAGCGATTAACCCAACTGGTTTTGTCAGCGAGAGGAAAGCTCGGTGTTGCGGAGATTCCACTGCGACCAGGTCAATGACGCTGCCCCAAAGGGTGCCTAAATCCTGTGCCTCTAAAAGGGCCATCCCAACTCCAACCTCTAAAAATGCTAAAAACCCGAAAATCCATTATCCACATAGTTATCCACAGCCTGTGGTCTAAACCAGACCTTGAGCCTTTGGTTATTGGCCAAATCCCTAAAATCTGTGGATAGAGTGCGAAAGTAGGGGTTTCCTGAGAGAAATGCAAGTGGTTATCCACAAAATCCAGTAAGCGCAGCCAAGCCTGGGGAACCCGGTTTGACCCTTATCAACAGGTGGCCGTAACCTTACGCCCTACGAGAGCTGTGACCCCGTTGGGTTCAACCTGACCGGGAGAGATTTAGGAGATTTTATGACAAAGCGCACCTTCCAACCAAACAACCGTAAGCGTGCCAAGAAGCATGGTTTCCGTGCTCGCATGGCAACGCGTGGCGGACGAGCAGTTCTAGCGTCTCGCCGCTCTAAAGGTCGCACTCGCATCTCTGCCTAACACGAACCTAACTCGTGCTTCCAGCAAAGAATCGACTGCGCACAAGTAAAGATTTTGCTCAAACAATAAAGACCGGCGTTCGAGCAACTTCTCTCTCACTTGTCGTATACCTTCACACCTCACCAGATTTAAAAAGCCCACGGGTTGGGTTGATCGTCAATAAATCAATTGGTGGATCAGTCACGCGCCATCGCGTCTCGCGCCAACTTCGCCACCTCGTCGCACCACTTATAGAATCCTTGCCAAAAAATTCCAAACTTGTTATTCGAGTCCTTCGAACAAATGAAGATTTTGGAACCGAGCTAAAAGATTTGGTTTCTAAAGTTATTAATAAAGTACCGGTGAGTGCATGAAGAAATTACTTATCGCGCCAATCAAGTTTTACCAAAAATGGATCTCCCCTAGTTTTTCCCCAAAGTGCAAGTACTACCCAAGTTGTTCACAATACGCAGTCGATGCCGTGAGCGAATATGGAATTAGCGGAATAGTCATGGCGATCTGGCGGTTGCTGCGCTGCAACCCTTGGTCGCACGGCGGCGTTGATTATGTGAAACCAAAGAATTCCCAAAAAACCTTAATAGGAGCTAACTAATGAGCACCATTCTAAACCCATTGTATTTCGCTGTTTCTTGGGTCATTGTAACTTTCCACTCTTTGCTTGGTTATGTTGTTGGCAAAGACCAACACGAATCAATTAAGTGGTCACTTGCCATCATTGGTCTAGTAATCCTTATCCGTATCATCTTGATTCCTCTTTTTGTTAAGCAGATTAAATCCCAACGCGCGCTCACCGCCCTTCAACCACACATGAAGGAGATCCAAAAGAAATATAAGGATGATCGCCAGAAGCAATCTGAAGAAATGATGAAGCTCTATAAAGAGCACAAGACAAACCCACTGGCCTCATGTTTCCCAATCTTGGCTCAAGCACCTATTTTCTTTGCCCTCTTTACAGTTCTAAACGGTATCGCCCACAACCACCCACATGGTGTTCTAAAAGGCGCTCACCTAATTTCAGCCCAAAGCGCTAAGTTCTTTGGCGCCGATCTTTCATCTACATTCTTAAGTACCGGCACAAACACTCAAACCAAACTTGTAACTGTTGCACTTATTGTCTTTATGTCAGCAACAACCTTCACCACCCAACGTCAGTTGATGGTTAAGGGAATGCCAAAGATGGACTCATCAAATAACATGATGCTGCAACAACAAAAAATCATGCTTTATGTTTTTCCATTAATTTTTGCAGTATCTGGTGTTAACTTCCCAGTCGGTGTTTTAATTTATTGGTCAACGACAAACCTTTGGACACTAGGACAACAGTTCTATGTAATTAAGCGAAACCCAACACCAGGCTCTCCTGCATATGAAGAGCTTCAAAAAAAGCGCGCAGCAAAAGGTGAGCTTGCAGCTGGCGATGCTTCTGGAACAACCCAAGTAGAAGAGCCACCAGTTGTGGGGCAGCGAAAGCAGCCAAATAAAAAGAAAAAGAAGAAGTAACTTTAAATCACCACAAATCATCCCAAAAACGCATAAAAGGTATTAATACCCCACTAAGTGGGAAAAAGGAGCAGGAAAATGCCAGATACAGATAAGAGTGAAAAGACTGAGAAGAAGTCACTCGTAGCTCGCCTAGAAGAAGAAGGCGATGTTGCAGCCGACTACCTAGAAGCGCTTTTGGATATCGCAGACCTAGATGGTGACATCGATATTGATGTAGAAAATGACCGAGCTGCCTTGGCTATTGCCGGAGGAAAGCTAGGCCACCTAGTAGGAGATCGCGGAGAGGTACTTGATGCACTCCAGGAGCTCACTCGCCTTGCTGTGCAGACCTCGACCGGAGATCGCAGCCGCTTAATGCTCGATATTGACAACTTTAGAAGTGACAAAAAGACTGAGTTGGCAAAGCTTGCCCATGAAGTGGCCGAAGAGGTCAAGTCTTCTGGCGAGTCAGTCAAACTTCGCCCAATGAACGCCTTCGAGCGCAAGGTTGTCCACGACACCATCCAGGATATTGGCCTAACCAGTGAGTCAGAGGGCGAAGAGCCAAACCGCTGCGTTGTAGTTCTTCCTGCCTAACTAGATCTTTAATAAATGAGCGTTTCACGTGAAACCTTAATTTCCACCTACTTTGGCCAGCGCCAAGAGGAGATCACCCGTTATGGGGAGATCTTGGGAAGTTGGGGGATTGAGCGTGGCCTAATTGGCCCCAAAGAGGGGGATCGAATCTGGGATCGCCATATTGCAAACTGCATTCCAATCACTTCCCTCATCGCCCAAAACATCAGATTGTTAGATATTGGCTCCGGGGCGGGTCTGCCCGGCATAGTTATTGCCCTAGCCAGGCCTGATCTAAAAGTTACCCTCCTTGAACCTCTTCAGCGCCGCATTGACTTCCTCCAAGAGGTAGTGGCCGAACTTGGTATTGAGGTAGAGATCAAAAGAGGGCGCTCAGATGGATTTAAAGGCTCTTTTGAAGTCGTCACCGCAAGGGCAGTAGCCCCGCTTCCAAAACTGGCCACCATTTCTTGGCATTTAGTTGCCCCAGGTGGCAGCCTTTTAGCAATGAAGGGGGAATCAGCGGTAGATGAATTAGCCGCGGCCAAAGTAGAGGCCCCTAAAGTCTTCAAAAAAGCAGCCGAATCCAAGGTTCATGAGATCAATTTGGGAGAGTTGCCAACAGCTCGGGTAGTGGAGATCAAAAAGGCTGGTTAGATACTCACGTGGATGATTCACGTGAAACATTAGCTGCTCCAAAAGTGATCGGCATCCGCCGGCTCAAGGAGCCAATGCCAACACCCCTAAAAACTCGGGTATTTACTGTGGCAAACCAAAAAGGTGGGGTCGGTAAGACCACTACCGCAGTCAATATTGCAGCAGCCCTAGCGATGGGTGGACTAAAGGTCCTCGTAATTGATTTAGATCCACAAGGCAATGCCTGCACCGCCCTTGGTATTGATCGCGAAGAGTTAGATGGAATGTGTGAAGTATTAGTAAATGACGTTGCACTTGCAGATGTAGTCACAAAAGTTGCTGGCTTTCCTCACCTTGAATGCGCCCCAGCTGATGTCTCTTTAGCAGGAGCTGAAATAAATATGGTTTCTTTTGTTTCGCGAGAAGGACGACTCAAATTAGCTTTGGATAAATTTCTAGCATTGCGAGAGGCGCAAGGCGCCAGGCTTGATTATGTAATTATAGATTGCCCACCATCGTTAGGTTTGTTAACCGTAAATGCCCTCACATCTGCCGAGGAAGTTTTAGTTCCAATTCAATGTGAGTACTACTCACTAGAAGGGTTGTCACTTCTATTAAAAACTTTAGATCAAGTAAAACAAATGTTGAATCAAAGAGTGCGAATCTCAACAATTGTTTTAACAATGTTTGATTCTAGAACTCGCTTAGCAAATGATGTTGCAAATAGCGTAAGACAACACTTTCCAAATGAATTAATAGATATTCCAATTCCACGCGCCGTAAGAGTTTCTGAAGCACCATCTTTTAATCAAACAGTAATGACATATGACGCATCATCTCCTGGCGCTATTGCTTATATGGGTGTGGCCCGCGAGATTGCAAGACGTGGTTCTGGAGAAACAACCAACCTAACATCTGGAGCACATAGCGCATGAGTACTCGCAAAGGTGGCCTTGGTCGCGGATTAGATTCACTTATTCCAACTTCAATTACCACCGCAACTGGCATAAGTGTTGCAACACAAAATGAAGTTGATATTAATTCAATTCTTCCAAACCCAAAACAGCCAAGAACTATTTTTGATACTGATGAACTAAATGAATTATCAGCATCGATTAAAGAAGTCGGTGTTATGCAACCTCCAGTCGTTCGTGACATTGGTGGTGGTAAATATGAATTGATTATGGGAGAGCGCAGATTACGTGCCTCTAAATTGGCTGGCTTGAAAACTATTCCAGTAATAATTCGCCAAACTCCAGATAACGAGCTACTACGAGAAGCGCTTCTTGAAAATATTCACCGCTCTCAACTAAACCCACTTGAAGAGGGCGCTGCTTACCAAAATTTATTAAACGATTTTGGTTACACCCACGATGAACTTGCAATAAAGGTCGGCAAGTCTCGCCCAGCAATTACAAATACATTACGCCTGCTAAATCTTCCTGCCACAGTCCAACGCCGAGTAGCAGCAGGAGTTCTATCTGCTGGTCATGCTCGGGCGCTTTTAACTCTGAGTGATGAAAAAGAAATTGAAAAACTAGCAAATCGAATTGTTTCTGAAGGCCTAAGTGTTCGCGCAACTGAAGAGATTGTTGCCACCCACCAAGGAGCTAAGAAAGTCAACGCTCCAAAGGTTGCCAAGTCCCTAACTCCAGCACTCAAGGAGTTGGCAGATGAACTATCAAATAAGTTGGACACCCGAGTCAGTGTGGAATTAGGTAAGCAAAAGGGCAAGATTACGATCGAGATTGCCAACCTAGAAGATGCTTATCGCATCAATAAATTAATTTAGTTCGCGAACCTTTAACTCAGTTTCCAGCACATGTCCTAAGGACTTGATTCCATCTCGAATACGTTCTGGGGTTGGATAGCAATAAGAAAGTCGCATCTCTCTAGTGCCAAAACCATCAGCATAGAAGGCGGTGCCAGGAACATAAGCAACCTTCCCAACAATTGCCTTGGGCATCAAAGCCTTGGTATCAATTCCTTCTGGAAGTGTGGCCCAAACATAAAACCCACCACCAGGTTTAGTCCAAGTTGCACCCTTTGGAAAATACTTCTCTAGGGACTCAAGCATCGCATCTCTGCGCACTTTATAAAGCTGAGTAAATGAAGCGATCTGATCGCGCCATGGCTGATCAGAGAGATAACTAGAGATCGCTAGCTGAGTGAAGTTAGAAGGACAAAGAACTGATGACTCAAGGGCAATTACTAATTTTTCTTTAAGTGCTTGTGGAACTAGCGCCCAGCCAACTCGAAATCCTGGAGCAATTGTCTTTGAGAAAGAACCAAGATAAATAACATTTTCTGAATCTTCAGCGCGCATCGCGTCCGGTGAAGGTCGATCAAATCCAAGTAAGCCATAAGGGTTATCTTCAACCACAAAAATCTTTTCTTTATTACAAATTTCAAGGATCTCTGTTCGCCGCTCTGGTGAAAGTAGAACACCTGCTGGATTTTGATAGTTAGGGATTAAATAAAGGAATTTGATTTTGCGCCCAGAAGCGCGAGTTGTGGTGATGGCTTCTCTAAGTGCTTGCGGAATTAAGCCATCGTTATCCATTGCCACGTGAACTACTTGTGCTTCATATTGCGAGAAAGTTCCAAGCGCGCCAACATAAGAAGGGGCTTCAGCCAAGACAACGTCGCCTGGGTCAATAAAAATTCTGGAAATTAAATCAAGTGCTTGTTGGGAGCCAGTAGTAACAATTACATCATCTGGGTGAGCCGAGATTCCTTCAAGTGCCATCACATCACAAATCTGAGCACGCAGTTTGGGGTGGCCTTGTCCGCTGCCATACTGCAAAGCTTCTTGGCCATTTTCTCGAACTAACTTCTCAATAACAGTAGCCATCATCTCCATTGGAAAAGCTGAAAGATTTGGCATTCCACCAGCGAGTGAAACAATGTCGGGCCTAGATGCCACAGCAAATAGAGATCGGATCTCAGAAGGCTTCATCATGGCGGCACGATGGGCAAAGCGCTCAGTCAAATTCTGAGGCAAACCAGTTCGTACTCTTGAGATCTCTTCACTCATCTATCAATCATCCCACAGAGAAGTAAGTGGGTGCGAACTAATTAGTCCTTTCGAATCCCTGCCCGACGTAGGTCTGAGATTCGAAGAGTTCCAGTTTTGGCATCATTTTCAGCAGATAAATAAAGGCGTTGGATTGCAATCATCAAGGATTCAACAACAGTTTCTCTAAATTGTGGGTCAGCTAATCTGGCCGCATCCCCTGGATTAGATAAATAGCCAAGATCAAGGCGAACCGTCGGAGCTTTGGTCAATCGCAAGATATCCCAGGTTTTTGCATGGGTCCGGCAATTGAGAAGATCGGTTCGAGCCGTTATTTCGCGCTGCACGAGGGCTGCAAATCTTTCACCCACCACAGAATGAATCCCATGCAGATCACTTCCGTAGTAATAAGTTGCCACACCATGAGCTGATTCATTCTTGTAATTATCGGTATGAAGTGAGATCACTAAATCAGCCGTAGCTTTATTGGCTAAATCAATTCGCTCGCTATCGCTAGGCACTTTTGCGGCGCTTCTAGAGATAAAGACGGTAACGCCAAGTGCGATTAGTCTTCCTTCTAATCTTTGGGCAATGTCAAAAGCTATCTCGCCATCCAAGGCATCAGAACTTGGATCTAGAACAATTACTTTATTTGCAAGAGCTGGGCCACGAACTGCGCGATGAGCATTATCGCGAAGAGTGGCCGGAGAACCACCGGAGACAGTTTTTGTAAGACGCACTAAAGACATAACAGTTGCTGGGCCACAAACACCATCACTTTTCTCACCAACGCTTTTTTGAAATTCTTTTACAGAGCTTTCAGTTCTCGGCCCAAAAACTCCGTCAGCCCGACCGCAATTAAAACCCATTTCTATCAATCTGGTTTGCAAAGTTGCCACATCATCACCGCGGATCATCTTTTGCGGGTTATAAGAAAGGCTTCGATCACCAAGCTTCCAACGGGCCTCTTCAATTGAGCGAAGGGTCATCTCATTTAATTCACCACTAACAACCAAACCACGTTCTTGTTGAAAAGCCTTTACCGCATCAATAACAACGACATCTACTTGATTGGATGCGGTGCTTAGAAAACCAAGGCGCGCAAGAGTATTTGTAACCTGCGCAATTACATCGCTCTGATTATTGATATCAGCAGGCGACATGTTTAGGAGAAAGCATTGCCTAGATAAAAGCTTCTAGTTCTTTGAGAAGTGCTGGCTTTGGCTTTGCACCAATGACGGTCTTAACAACTTCGCCATTAACAAAAACATTAAGTGTTGGGATTGAAGTAATTCCATACTTAATAGCGATTGCAGATTCTTCATCAGTGTTTAGCTTTACAACCTTTAGTTTGCCAGCATGCTCTTCGGCAATCTGATCAAGGATTGGACCAACAGCGCGGCAAGGACCACACCACTCAGCCCAGAAATCAACTAGAACTGGAGTTGTTGACTTTAGAACTACTTCTTCAAAAGTAGCGGTTGTTACTGGTTGTGCTGCGCTCATTTATTTTCCTTCGTTATCTATTTATCTTGATTGGGTTAATTGTAGTTTCAAACTGATTAATGTCCTGCCAAAAAACGCTCGGCATCAAGGGCTGCAGAGCAGCCAGAGCCTGCCGCAGTGATCGCTTGGCGGTAGGTGTGATCAACTAGGTCGCCACAAGCAAATACGCCCTTGAGGTTGGTATTGGTGCTGCGCCCAACGACCTTCACATAACCTTCATCATCTAGATCAATTTGGCCAACTAGAAGCTCGCTGCGTGGAACATGTCCAATGGCGACAAAAAGGCCATCAAACTTCTTCTCACTTACTTCATTTGTAACCAAGTTTCGAAGTTGGAGTCCTTCAACCTTTTCAGCGCCCAACACATCAATAACTTCAGTATTCCAAATGAACTCAATCTTTGGGTTGGCTTGCGCGCGCTCAGCCATAATCTTTGAAGCCCTAAGTGAATCACGACGGTGGATTAAATAAACCTTAGTTGCAAAGCGAGTGAGGAAGTTTGCTTCCTCCATTGCTGAGTCGCCGCCACCAACAACTGCCAATTCTTTTTCGCGGAAAAAGAAACCATCGCACGTAGCACACCAAGAAACACCACGACCAGAAAGACGCTTTTCGTTTTCTAATCCAATTTCTTTATATGCCGAACCAGTTGCAAGAATTACAGATCTTGCTTTTACGGTATTTCCAGACCCATCTTTTAGGACTTTAATATCACCAGATAAATCCATTTCAACAATGTCATCGGTAATTAACTTTGAACCAAACTTTTGGGCTTGCTTGCGAAGTGAATCCATTAAATCAGGACCCATTACTCCATCTGGAAATCCTGGGAAGTTCTCAACATCTGTAGTGTTCATAAGTGCGCCACCTGCAGTAACAGATCCTTCATAGATTGTGGGTGATAGTTGAGCGCGCGCTGCATAAATAGCTGCGGTGTAACCAGCAGGCCCAGAGCCAACGATTACTAATTCCTGAACATCACTCATTTATCTACCTTTTCTTTTCTTCTTAATAGTTTCAAAAACACTAGTGATTTCATCGACTTTAAATATTTTGGCTAAGCCAAGGTAGCCAAGGCCACCTACTAATAGAACCACTGCTAGTCGCAGAGTATTCCCACCTGGGAGTCGGTTTCCCAGTAGCCACAGCGGCACAGCCGTGAACAGTGAGAAAACAGCTAGTTTTAAATAGAAACCAAGAACTTCACCTAAGGCAATTCGCACTTCATACCTTCTAAGTAACCGGGTTGTGAGCCAGGCCCCAACAAAATAACTAATTGAAAGCGCCGCAGCCAAACCAACGGTTACCCATTTAGCCGGAAGTGCTAGAGCCAAACCAACGGAAAACGTGGCTGCAACAGCATTCATAATTGCATTACTTAAAACTTGTAATTTCACATTCTCAAAAGCATTTAGTCCACGAAGTGCGATCAAATTTAGGCTCATTGGCGCTAAACCAAGGGCGAAGGCTGAAAGCACAAAACCTAAATACTTGCCATCGGCTTGAGAAATACCAAAGAAAAGTGTTTGGGTAATTAACGGACCAAAGAAAAGGAAAGCAATTGAGCTGGGAACTGTTATTAAGCCAACCAATCGCATCGCTCTAACTAATTGGTCATGTATTTCCCCCACCTTCTTTTCCTGAGCAAATTTAGAAAGCGATGGTAAGAGCGCAGTAACAACTGAAATTGTTACCACTGAATGGGGCAACATGAAAACAAATTGCGAATAGGTATAGGGCGTGTAACCAACACCGGTAGTAATTCCCTCTTTTAGTGCACGTACCGCTGCCCCCGTGGAAAGGTTTACCGTAAATAAATAACTTAGTTGTGAGATCGCCGCAAAGGCCACAGTCCAACTTGCAAGGTGAATAGATTTCTTTAATTCTGGATCGCGCCAATCAAAGCGCGGGCGAATCTTTATATGAGTCTTGGCAATTACTGGAATCAATATGAAAGCTTGGACAACATAGCCAGCTGTAGTTCCAACACCAAGCCAAATAATTTCAGAATGTGAAATATTGGCTACCGTTGGGTTCTTAACTGCATGTAAGAACCAAAGCAAGACCGCAATACCAACTAAGTTATTTAGAATCGGGGCCCACATCATCGGCCCAAACTTTCCTTTAGCATTAGCAATCTGGCTTAGTAGCGCGAATAACCCCATGAAAAAGATCTGAGGCAAGCAGTAGCGCATAAACAAGGTGGTTACTTCAAACTCAGGGCGGCCCACATAACTAGTAGCAAATATCCGCACCAAGAGCGGGGCAATAATTACTGCAACAACAACTAATGCGCCAAGAAAGACGCAAGTTGCGGTTACTAAACGGGAGATAAAAGCTGATCCCCCATCACTTCCATTTGTGGCCCGAACTATTTGTGGCACAAATACTGCGGTAAGCGCCCCACCAATAAGTAAGTTATATAAAATATTTGGCATCGTATTTGCCACATTGAAAGTATCACCAAGTAGCGCGGTACCAAGAACTGCAACTAGCAATAGTCCGCGGATCAAACCAGTTATTCGCGAAATGATGGTGCCAATTGCCATAACTGTTGAAGATTTTAAAAGCGCCCCGGTATTCAATTTTTACGCTTTCTAATTCGGCGAATACTTTGAACTACTGCAGAAAAGAAAAGAACTACGGCAGCCCCCGTGGTAATCCAAGTTGCTACCGGACTAATAACGCGCAATTGCAGCGGATATAGGACTGTTTGCCCCAATTGATTTCCCTGCATGGACTGGATACTCACAGATAAAGTGCTCGAACCAGAGGTAAGTACCTCAACTGGAATCATTACTTGAACTTTACCTTTGCCAGGAAGAACTTGATCTGGAACATCAGAAACAACAACTTTTCCATTTAGCGCAGCTACGGATAATTTAACTTTCGCGCTTGCCGGAAAGTCATTAATTAAAGTGATTGGCAGCTTCTGATGGGATGATGAAACAGTAAAGCGACCTGGAGCTAGGCGAATTCGGTGGTTTAAGTCGCGAGTAGTTGTTGCCAAATCTAAATCCAGGAAGTCGCGAAGCTCTCTGCTTAAATTTTGATTAAAAACGGATGCAATTCTTGCGTGTAAATTATCAAGGGCTAAGGGATCCATAAAACTTGCGTTTGCTTGGATTTCAGCCTGTGCGTCAGTGAAGGCTTGGATAGTCAGGGCATCTAGCTTGAAATAAGAATTTGATGGATAAGCCTTTAAAGGTTGAACTTCACGCTCAAAGAAATTAGTTAGGTGTGAAACCCCAGCAGTTAAAAAGTAACTTTCATTATGAGGTGAGAGGCGGTGGATCCAATAACCAGAGGGATTTCCATACGGCAAGGCATATATCTGACTTCCCCTTGTTATTGACTTTAATTGCGACAACCAAATTTGCGCCGTTAATTTTCCGATCCCCTTACTTCCATCAAGTAATTGATAGTCAGAGGTCATCGCGACTACATCATCTATTAATTGGGCATCAATCTGCCAAGTGCGGGCACCCCTAGGAGGAGCAAAAACTAATTGGCCTAGTCTTCCGTTATAACTTAAGGAAGTCGCCAATTCATCATCAAAGAACTTACCATCAATCTGACGATGTGATTGATCACTAAGAACTACAACCGAATCGGCCTTAGCTATTTGAGGCACTGAAATAGAAATTAGTAAGGTAATTACAAAAAGTACTTTTTTCATATAACGAGTTCACCTGATTTAGCAATCAACTTCTTTTCATCAGGGTAAGCAAGCAGATTTACAATCTCTTCTAAAGGGAACCAACCCACATCATCTACTTCGGTAACTTGTGGTTGCAAGTGACCACCAACTTCTTTAAACAAATAGTGATGGACTGTCTTGTGTATTCTCTTTCCGCCGGCCATGAACCAAAAATCAATTACGCCAAGGGCTCTAGCAATTTCACTTTCAATTCCAGTTTCTTCTTGAACTTCCCGAATTGCAGCCTGTTCGGGAGTTTCACCTTCTTCGATATGACCCTTAGGAAGTGACCAGAGCAGTCGCTCTCGTTTTTGATCTTTAATATCCCGACGACCTATTAATAATCCTTTAGTTCCTGAGGCATCAATTACTAAGCCACCAGCGCTCACCTCATCTACCCGCTTGGCATAGACGCGTTTTTTTGGAGCAACTTTCGCTGCTTTTTCTTCGGCCGACTTTTCGGTACTGGCAGAATTATTTGAATTAAGTGCGGACGGGCCTTTCGGACGGCGCCGGCGGCGCTTTTTCCGTTTAGCTTCGCCACCCGCACTAGGCGCTGTGGTCATGCGAGGAGTTTACTGCTCTAACCTTATGTATTGTGAAGGACCCACGTTCAATTGCTGCAGAGTTGGCTACGTCTGCCCTCACCCAAAAAGCCCCGCTTTCAACACAATTAGCGGCGCGATTTAGCCAAGCCGGATTTAAGTTAGCGCTAGTTGGTGGCCCAGTTCGAGATGCAATTTTAGGGCGCCTTGGAAATGATTTAGATTTCACAACAGATGCTAGACCTGATGACACAAAGAAAATCATGGAAGATTTTGTGGAAGTCATTTGGGAAACTGGCCGCGAGTTTGGAACTATTGCCGGTAAACGCGGGGATGTAACAATTGAAATTACAACTTATCGTTCTGAAAATTATGATCCACAAAGTCGTAAACCAGAAGTTTCTTTTGGTGATTCAATTGATGGAGATTTAAAGCGACGCGACTTTACTGTCAACGCGATGGCACTTGAATTGACCACCACCCCACCAACATTTATTGATCTTTTTGATGGCGTATCAGATTTAGCAAAGAAACAACTTCGCACACCTGGCACGCCCGAGGATTCATTTTCAGATGACCCACTTCGTATGATGCGAGCTGCCAGATTTATGTCGCAATTGGATTTCACCGTAGATCCATCGATTGTTGCTGCAATTACCCAGATGGCATCCCGAATTGAAATTATCTCAGCCGAGAGAGTTCGCGATGAATTTACCAAAACACTTATGTCTAAAAATCCACGCTTAGGTATTGAGTTACTAGTTGAGACTGGCCTGGCAAATTACATCTTGCCTGAACTGCCAAAACTAAAATTGGAAATTGATGAGCATCACCATCATAAAGATGTTTATGAACACACATTAAAAGTACTAGTGCAAGCAATTGCCCTAGAGGATCGTCTAGGCGGGCCTAATCTAATTATTCGCTTAGCAGCGCTACTCCACGACATTGGTAAGCCTAAAACTCGTGAATTAATTGATGGTGGCGGCGTCTCTTTCCATCATCACGAAGTGGTTGGCGCCAGAATGGCAAAAGAGCGCTTAAAAGCGCTGCGCTTTAGCAATGATGAAATTTCAGATGTGGCGCAGCTTGTATTTCTACACCTTCGCTTTCACGGTTATGGTGGTGGTGAATGGACTGATTCAGCAGTGCGTCGCTACATCCGAGATGCCGAGCATCTATTGACTCATCTGCATGTGTTAACTCGCGCTGATTGCACAACTCGAAATCAACGAAAAGCAGAGGCCCTATCTAAGACTTATGACTCACTTGAGGAGCGCATCTTGCTGCTTATGGAACAAGAAGAATTAGAAAAGATACGACCAGATTTAAATGGTGAAGAGATAATGACAATTCTCGGGGTTAAACCCTCGCCAATTGTAGGCAAGGCATATCAATACCTATTAGATCTACGCATGGAGCGAGGTCCACTGGGCCTTGAGGCTGCAACCGCAGAGTTGCTTAATTGGTGGTCGCTAAATGGCCCGAAAAGTTAGTCTTTTTAAGAACCGTAAGAGTTATTAAAAGATAAACCGCACTGATCAAAAGTGGAAGTGGCAGTGAGACACCACTTGACGGTAAAACCAAAGCTGCCGTGATTGCGCCACCAACTATTGCGCCATTAACTGCAACATCATAAAAAGCAAAAGTTCTTCCCCGGTACTCATCCATAATTTTAGTCTGCACCAGTGAATCATTAGTAACTTTCACACTTTGCCCAAATAGCCCAACAAAAAAGGCAGAAGTAATAAATAATGCCTCATTACTTGAAAGAGCAGTAATTATTAAGAACGGAATCGGTCCAACCATCGAGAATTTAATCCAGCGGTGGCGCCCATATTTTCCAGCGCCGATTGGACTAATAAATGAGCCAATGCCAATTCCTACTCCAGCAATTGAAATCGCAAGTGCTAGGCCACGCAACCCGGCATCAGGATTATCACTTGGGTTGTAGGTGTTTCGTTCTAGCAAAAGTCCCATCAAAGTAAGGGCAGTTAAGCCACCACGTTGCACCGCGGTAGCAAGAATGCCGCGCATGGCATCTTTATGTTCGCGAAGGATATGCAAACCTTCAAGCATCTCTTTCCAACCTTTAATTTCAGAACTCACCTCGTGAGCCAAAGGTCCTAATTCATTTTTAGATAGGCGGTTGGTAATTAGTGAGGCAACCAAATAACTAGCTGAAGCAAGAAAAATCAAAACAGCATCAGCTAAATCTCCGTTGCCTCCCTTGTCAATAAAATTCTTAATCCCAATTCCAACTCCGCCACCTATTACAACAAAGATAGTTCCACCAGTAACCGCTAATGCATTTGCTGCAATTAGTTCCTCACGTTTAACAATTAATGGCAGTCCCGCAGAGAGCCCAGAAAGAATTAATCGGTTAATTCCAAAAGCAAATAGAACAAAGAGAGTTAAAACTGCGCCAGTAGTACTTGCCTTAATTAATAGTGCAATAATTATTAGATCGCCGGCTCGAATCAGATTTGAAACTTGAACTATCCGCCTTCTACTAAAGCGGTCAAGAAAAATTCCAACGTATGGACCAATTAGCGAATAAGGAAGAAGCACCACAGAAAAAGCTAACGCCGCACTAACCGCACTGGGTTGACGTTCGGGAGAAAATAAAACAAAGGAAGCCAAGGCTGATTGGAAGAGGCCATCTGTGAATTGACCGAGCCAGCGGATTTGTAACAACTTTGGAAAGGAGCTGCTCTTTTCAAAGATCCGCATCTTTCGCATTGGCAAAGGGTAATGACTTATCCTTAGCCTTATGAGTTCTGGCTTAAATCGGCGCGACGAGATCGACTACTCTCTCGATCGCCGTGCGACCCTGCAAGCACTTTTTCGAGGCGCTGCCTCAGCGGCCGAAGCTTGCGACGCCGATCCTTATTTAAAGCGGGCGGCAAAACATCATGGCGAGCAAACAAAGCGAGATTGCCCCGTTTGTCGAAAGCGAGAGATTCGCGAACTTAGATATGTCTTTGGTGATCAACTAGGACAGTACTCAGGTCGAGTTAAATCAATTCCAGAACTAATTGAAATGCAGAGTCAATATGGTGAGTTTCGTGTCTATACGGTGGAAGTTTGCTTAGAGTGCGACTGGAACCACATTATTTATTCATTCTTATTAGGTGATGGAAAGACTAGAAAGCCACCTCGCAAGGTTCACACCCTTGAAGATGATGACATCCAACCTGGGAACAAAGTAAAGAGCTGGCACATTCACGAAGGAATCCTTCGTGAACAAGGCAGACGGTAACCTTTACTTATGCGTTTTGGCCTATCCCCAGCAAAATTAATTCGATACGGCATCTTCCTTGTCGGCACTGGGTTCATTCTTGCAGTTCTCGGATTTGCCTATGCCTATTTCACCGTGAAAGTGCCAGATCCAAATGCTTTCGTAAATAGCCAATCAACAATTATTCAATACGAAGATGGTTCTGAAGCTGGAAGATTGGGTTCAGAAAACCGAACAATAGTTAAATTAGCAAACATCCCACTCACAGTTCGCCATGCAGTTATGGCAGCAGAAGATCGCAATTTCTATAGTGAATCAGCAGTAAGTCCGGTGGGTATTTTGCGTGCGCTATTTAACAATCTAAAAGGTGGTTCACTTCAAGGTGGTTCCACAATCACCCAGCAATATGCCAAGACCGCATTTCTTTCACCAGATAGAACTGTTATCCGTAAAGTAAAAGAACTCATAATTTCGTTGAAGTTACAAAACTCAATGTCAAAAGATCAAATCTTAGAAAACTACTTGAACACTATTTGGTTTGGCCGCGGTTCCTACGGTGTTGAAACCGCATCTGAGGTTTACTTTGGGAAATCAGTTCAATCACTAACCGTGCCAGAGGCAGCGGTATTAGCAAGTATTTTGCGCTCTCCTGGATATTACGATCCGGCAAATGGTCCAAATAGCACCAAGCGAATCCAAGCAAGATGGCAATATGTAATTGATGGCATGGTCGCTGAGAAGTGGCTAACTAAAAAGAGTGCTGATGTAATGAAGTTTCCTACCATTAGGCCTCGCGTTACCTCTGGCGCACTTGCCGGTCCAAAGGGCTACATCGTTTCATACGTAGTAAGTGAATTAGCCAAGCTGGGCTTTACTGAAAGCCAACTACAAACAGGTGGTTATGTAATTCGCACAACTTTAATAAAACAAAACCAAGAAGCAGCAGTTCTAGCAGTTGATAAAGGAACTCCAGCTAAGGCGCCAGATAATCTTCGAATTGGATTAGTTTCAATTAGGCCAGGAACTGGTGAAATAGTTGCACTTTATGGCGGGCGAGATTACTTGGTAAGCCAATTAAACAGTGCTACACAAGGTATTACCCAGGCTGGCTCTACCTTCAAACCATTCGCACTGATCGCTGCCCTTGAATCAGGAATTCCCCTTACTTCTACCTGGAACGGCCGGTCACCTAAAGTCTTTGATGATGTTGGTAAGCCATACCCAGTATTTAATTACGGCAACGAGCAATTTGATGATGTAAATCTTCTCTTTGCAACTGCGCATTCAATTAACACAATATTTGTGCCACTTGGTATTAAAGCTGGCCCAGATAAAGTTGTTGATGTTGCCCGCCGGGCCGGTATTCCAAATACGGTTGCGTTAATGCCAACCCCATCAGTTTCACTTGGTGTTGCTAGCCCACATGTAATAGATGTGGCAAGTGCCTATGCAACCTTTGCCGCTAACGGTATTTATGCCAAGCCATTTATTGTTAATGAAGTCTTAGGTTCAAATAAAGGTGTGCTCTACCAAGCACAACAACAAACCCAGGAAGTCTTTAAAGCCGATGTTATGGCTGATCTAACCTATGCCCTTCAACAAGTAACCCAATATGGAACTGGAACTGCGGCTAGTGCGGGCATTAAACAACCAACAGCTGGCAAGACTGGAACCACTACCGATAATGCATCTGCTTGGTTTAATGGTTACACCCCACAATTTGCAACCTCAGTTGCTTTCTTTAGAGATGATGCCACGCAATCACTAAACGGAATTGGTGGTTTGAATTCGGTAACTGGTGGAAGCTACCCCGCCAGAATTTGGAATACCTATATGAAGGGCGCGCTAAAAGGCTTGCCAATCATTCCTTTCCCAGCCCCAGCAAATATTGGTGGAACTGAGGCAACCCCATATGCAAGTGCGGTACCAACACTTGATCCATCACTTGCCATTACCCCAACCCCAAAACCAGTAGAGAAGTTTTCTGCCTCTCCTTCGCCAAAAGCAACTAAAAAGAAGTAAGAAATGAAGCTCCTAGCAAAGAGCGCGATCTTTCTTTCTTTGCTTGCAATCATCTTTTCTTTTATAAAGTTTGATCATTGTCGCGCTTACGGCTGGGGCGCCCCGCAAGACTATGTTCACGCTTGTTATTCCGATCTGCCATCCCTCTTTAGTGATCGAGGGTTAACAACTCACGCCTGGCCTTATTCTTCAAACACCAATGCTGTTGAGTATCCACCACTTACTGGCGTGATTATGTATGCGACTAGTTTTTTGGTCAAACATAATAGTGATCAATATCGAAATTACTTTGATGTCAATGCAATCTTAATTTCAATTTTATTTATTGGCGTGGTAATCCTGCTAAAGAGAATGCGACCAGATCTTTGGTATTTGTTACCGATAGCTCCAGTTGTGATTGCTTCAATGTTTATTAATTGGGATATCTGGGCAGTATTACCAGCGCTGTCGGCAATTCATTATTTTGATAAAGGTAAGAATAAGAAAAGTGCAATCATGCTTGGAATAGGCATGGCAGTTAAATTTTTCCCGATTGTTTTGCTGCTACCAGCATTCATAATATTTTGGCGCCGAAATGAATTAATGAAAGCTGCCAAGTTTGGATTAGCAAGCGTTGGAGTTTGGCTGGTAATTAACCTTCCATTTATTATTACTACCCCAGTTGGGTGGTATCGCTTCTTTAAATTAAACTCCGAGCGAGGCGCTGATTGGGGTTCAATCTGGCATGGCTTAAGTGTCTTTGGAATAAATATTAATCACTTAAATCTATTTTCTACCCTAGCTTTTATTTTTGGGGCATTTGTATTTACAATTCTTACCCTTGGGTTAAAAGAAGAACCAACTCTGGCCCAGCTATCATTTTTTATTGTTGCAATATTTGTAACTGCATCAAAAGTTTACTCACCGCAATATATTTTGTGGTTAACCCCGCTAGCGATACTTGCCTTGAATGATAAGAAGGACCGTTTTGCATTTTGGATCTGGCAAGGAGCGGAAATGATTTATCACCTTGCTATTTGGCAATACCTTGCCTCTTATTCTGGGGCGCACTTTGGAATTGGCCAGCGGGCCTACGCTCTGGCCATCTTTATCCGAATTGCGGCACTTGGCTGGTTTATCGCCCGTCTTACGCTCGGTTCACGCAAATCCACACAGCAGATTGCTCCCCAAAACAGCGAATTTCTCTTGTCAGCGGGTGACGGTTACGCTTAGCCTTCCTTCAGATGAGTTCACATCCGTGAATTTAGCTTGAAGGTTTTTAACCCTCCTGCCGCGGAAATCCCGTGGCCGCTTTAGTCCAGAGGAGGTGGGGTTAACGTATGCGTCATTATGAACTCATGGTCATTCTCGATCCTGAATTAGAAGAACGCACAGTCGCACCAAGTCTTGAGACATATCTCAAGATCATCAAAGACAGTGGTGGCAAAGTCGACAAGCTCGACATTTGGGGCCGTCGTCGTATGACCTTCGAAATCAATAAGAAGCCTGAAGGTATTTACGCAGTCGTTGATATGCACTGTGGTCCAGATGCGATTAAAGAACTTGATCGCCAACTGAATTTGAACGAATCGGTACTTCGTACCAAAGTCGTTCGCCCAGAATAAATAACCAACAAGCATCCAAAGTAGATAAAAAAGAGATAAGAGAGAATAGATATGGCAGCTGGAGATACAACGATCACAATGATCGGTAACTTAGTAAATGACCCTGAACTGCGCTTCACACCATCTGGTGCTGCAGTTGCAAAGTTCACGGTTGCTTCAACTCCGCGTTACCTAGATAAGAACACAAATGAATGGAAAGACGGCGATAGCCTCTTTTTGCAATGCCAAATTTGGCGTCAAGCAGCAGAGAACGTTGCAGAGTCACTTACTCGCGGAATGCGCGTAATTGTTTCTGGTCGTTTGAAGCAACGCTCATACGAAACCAAAGAGGGCGAAAAGCGCACTGTGTTTGAGGTCGAAGTAGACGAAGTTGGTCCATCTCTACGTAATGCAACTGCCAAAGTCACAAAGACAACTCGCGCAGCAGGTGCTGCCGGTGGTTCATTCTCAACTCCTACTGCAGAAACTTCATCAGCTGAAGACCCATGGTCTGCAGCTCCCGTCGGTGGCGGCTGGTCTTCAGCCGGTAGCGACGATCAACCTCCGTTCTAATAAACCAACCATTCCTGACTTTTCCAAGCGAATCGTCGGGGCATCCTAAAAAGGAGCACCACAGTGGGCGCAAGAAATAATAAGACGCTAAAGCCAAAGCCAAAAGTAAGCAAGATGTCGGCAGCAGCAATGAAGAAGTTTAAGAAGAAGCCATGTTCATTCTGTCGCGATAAGGCAACTTATATCGATTACAAGGACATCAATCTTCTACGTAAGTACATCTCAGATCGCGGCAAGATCCGTGCTCGTCGAGTAACCGGTGCTTGCACACAACACCAACGTCAGATTGCCGCAGCTGTTAAGAACAGCCGCGAAATGGCACTTCTGCCTTACACCTCAACAGCTAGATAAGGACGGTTAACTAAAAATGAAGCTAATCCTTACTCGTGATGTTAATGGTCTAGGCACACCTGGTGATGTTGTGACCGTAAAAGATGGTTACGCCCGCAACCTGCTACTACCTCGTGGCTATGCAATTGCATGGACCACCGGTGGCGAGAAGCAGATTGAAGGCATTCGCCGCGCAAAGAGCGCTCGCGCTATTCGAGACCTTGATCATGCAAAAGAAATCAAAGCAACTCTTGAGAAGGCAGATATCACCGTTAAGGCCAAGGTTGGCGCATCAGGAGTTCTATTCGGTTCTGTAACCGACAAGGACATCGTTGCTGCAATTAAGGTTGCAACTGGTCTAGATATCGATCGCCACAGCGTTAAGCAAGCCGGTGGACACATTAAGAAGGCTGGAAAGTATTCTGCGAAGGTTTCACTTCACGGACAAACTGCTGCCACAATCAATGTGAACGTTGTTTCTGCTTAATCTGATCTAATTAATTAAGGCTCACCTCAATTGAGGTGAGCCTTTCTTATTATTTGAGATGAAAGAAAGTTTCTTTACCCACAGGGCCTCACGCTCAGATGAGTGCTACCCCAAGGGGTTATGAACAGATATTGGTTAGTTATCAACAGCTATTCACAGCTTTCCCACAGAGTTGCTCACATCATCGCAACCTCTTTCTAACCCTCAAAGGTGAATTCTCATTAAGTTAGGCCAATAACTAGTAATAACCACAGATCACCTGGCTAAAGGCCACGGTGTCAGTGCTAATTGGGAGGATAGAGATATGAGCATCTCCGAACTTCCAAATCGTGGCAATAACCGCGTTGCAAATAGCGCAGCTAGCGTTGAATTCGAACGCACCCCACCACAAGATTTAGTTGCAGAGCAAGGTGTTCTAGGTGGCATGTTGCTATCTAAAGAAGCAATCGCTGATGTTGTTGAAGTAATTAAAGATCGCGATTTCTATCGCCCATCACATGAACTTATCTACGATGCAATTCTTGATCTATATGGTCGCGGTGAACCAGTTGACCCAGTAACTGTTTCATCAGAACTAACAAAGCGTGGCGATATTGCTCGCGCTGGCGGCGCACCATATCTACACACTCTTATTAATTCTGTTCCAACTGCGGCTAATGCTGGTTACTACGCGCGCATCGTTCGTGACCATGCAATCATGCGCCGGCTAGTTGAAGCTGGAACAAAGATTGTTCAACTTGGCTACTCGCAAGAAGGCGAGATCGATGACGCCGTTGATCAAGCCCAAGCAGAGATCTATAACGTCACTGAGCACCGCACCTCAGAGGATTACATTCAACTTTCAGAACTATTGCCACAAGCACTAGACGATATCGAAGCTATTTCAAATGGCGTGGGCGGTGAAGGTGTTAAATCTGGCTTCAAAGATTTAGATGCACTAACCAATGGTTTCCATCCTGGAAACATGATTGTTCTAGCTGCTCGTCCTGCTGTTGGTAAATCAACTCTTGGCTTAGATATTGCGCGTCACGCATCAATTCACAACGGTGATACTTCAGTTATCTTCTCACTTGAAATGAGCCGCTCAGAAATCACAATGCGTATGCTCTCAGCAGAAGCCCGGGTTGCACTTAACAACATTCGTTCTGGCGCACTCACCGATGAAGAGTGGGGCCGCCTAGCAAAGCGCATGGGCGAGATCTCAGCTGCGCCACTATTTATTGATGATTCGCCAAATCTTTCTCTCATGGAAATCCGCGCTAAGGCTCGTCGCTTAAAGCAGCGCCACAACCTGAAATTGATCATCATCGATTACCTGCAACTGATGACAGCTGGAAAGAAAGTAGAAAACCGCCAGCAAGAAGTTTCCGAGTTCTCTCGTAATCTAAAGTTGCTTGCAAAAGAGCTTGATGTGCCAGTTATTGCAATCTCCCAGCTAAACCGTTCGCCAGAACAGCGCGCAGATAAGAAGCCAATGCTCTCAGACCTTCGTGAATCTGGTTCGATCGAGCAGGATGCAGACGTTGTAATTCTCTTGCACCGCGATGATATGTATGACGGAGCTAATCGTTCTGGTGAAGCAGATCTAATTGTTGCTAAGCACCGTAACGGTCAAACTAGAACTATTACTGTTTCAGCCCAACTTCACTTCTCACGCTTTGCCGATATGGCGCCAAGTTATTCAAGCCAAGAGCAGTCTTTTACTAAAGATAACTAGTCTCTTCGATGGAAATAGTTTCAGATCGAAACCTCGCACTTGAGTTGGTGCGAGTAACTGAAACCGCAGCCCTTGCAGCTGCTCCTTGGGTTGGTCGTGGAGCAAAAAATGAAGCCGATGGCGCAGCCGTCGCTGCGATGCGTAAATTAATTAACACCGTTGACATGAGCGGAATAGTAGTAATTGGCGAGGGTGAGAAAGATCAAGCACCGATGCTTCACAATGGTGAAATTGTTGGAAATGGTCTTGGTCCAAACTGTGATGTAGCAGTAGATCCAATAGATGGAACTTCACTAACCGCAAATGGCATGAATGGTGCAATCAGCGTGATTGCCCTTGCCCCACGTGGAACGATGTTTGATCCCACCGGGCTTTTCTATATGAATAAGATTGTTGTTGGCCCAGAAGCAGCAGGAGTTATAGATGTAAAGGCTCCAACAAAAGTTAATTTAGCTGCTGTGGCTAAAGCTAAAAACCGAAAAATCCAAGATTTAACTATCGTAGTTTTAAATAGACCGCGTCACGATAAATTAATTGCCGAGATTCGTGAGTGTGGAGCAAAGATTCGTCTAATTACTGATGGAGATGTTGCCGGCGCAATTGAAACTTCTAGACCAGATACCGGTATTGATTTATTAATGGGAATTGGCGGAACTCCAGAAGGGGTCATAACTGCCGCCGCGATGATCGCTCTAGGCGGGGCGATCCAAGGAATCTTGCATCCAGCAAATGAAACAGAGCGAAGGCAAGCACTTGAATTAGGTCATGACTTAAATAAGGTCTATGAAACCAAAGATCTAGTTAAGTCTGAAGATGTATTTGTTGCTGCAACTGGGATTACTGATGGTGAACTACTACAAGGAATCAGATATAAGAGTTATGGCGCAATTAGCAATTCATTAGTTATGCGCGGAAAGTCAAAAACTGTTCGGATAATAAATACCGAACATCACCTTAATTAAGCGTTGAATGGTGAAATCTCACCAGTTGTAACATCAAAGATTGCACCCATTACTTTAATTCCCTTAGCAAGTAGCGGGTAGCTTTCAATTCTTTGAATATCTTTTAGCAAGGCAATCTTTTGATCTTTAACAGTGCGAATTTCAATACCTCGAGTATCAATGCCTGACTTGTCCATGATTGCAGCGTGCATTTCAGCTTCATCAGCGCTAGCCATCCGGCAATCAGTGTGGGGCATTACAAGAACTCTATTCACGCCAAGTAAGTGCGTTGCCAAAACCAAGGTTCGCAAAACGTCATCAGTAACGCGGGCGCCAGCATTTCTAAGAATCTTGGCATCTCCTGCGTGCATACCAACAATGCGTAGTGGATCAATTCGAGAATCCATGCAGGTAACAATTGCTAAGCCTTTTAAAGCTTGGCCAGTTAATCCTTCAGATTTAAAATTGGCAGCATAAGACTTATTTGCGCTAATTAGATCTGCAAAGTTCTCCATCGCCGCTCCTTAGATATCTGCCTTGGCGCGATCGGCTAGGTAGATACCTACCAAGATAATCGCACCACCTATTAACTGCCAAGTAGATAACCGCTCTTGGATGATTATCCAGGCAAAAATCCCGGCAAAGATTGGTTCGAGCATGCCAATCACACTCGAAGTAGATGCGCTAAGTCCATGGAGCCCGCTTAGAACAAAAGCGTAGGGAACAACAGTTCCTAAAAGGATTACCCAGAGAATTAAGAACCACCCAGTAAATACATGTCCAGCAAAGCGGCCAGTTAGCCCCACGTGAGAGCTAAAGATGGCAGTTGGATAATTCCAGATTGGCTGAATGATTAAAAAGAAGATTGATGAAACTCCAAGACCCCAAACCATAAGTGAGGGGCGATCTCTAATCTTTAACATTCGCTCACCAAGTAAGAAGTAGCCGGTCATAGCAAAAGCATCTATTAAGGCATAGATAACGCCCAAAGTATCAAGGGTCGTTCCCTTCCAGACTTGGGCAAGTAGAACAAGGCCTGAAAATCCCACTGCAAGACCCCACCACATAAGTGGTGAAACATGTTTTTTGGCAATGAATTTTAAATAGAGCGAGATCCAAATAGGAGATGTGAATTCAATAATGAGAGCAATGCTCACGTGCAATCTTTGAATTGATAAGAAGTAGAAAAGATTAACTGCCGCAAAGCCAACCAAGCCAAAGGCAATTAACCACGGAATGTCACTTTTCTTGGCAGCAAGGGACTTTCTATTTCTAATAACTACAAAGGCGAGCATGGTTATAAAAGCACCAATTGTTCTAATTTCAGTTAAGCGGGTGGCTGAGAGTAAGCCAGTTTCCATAATCAGCTTGCTAGGAACTCCGTTGAAGGCAAAGAAAAGCGCGCCAAGAAAGAGAAAGATTTCATGACGCAGATTCTTTAACACCTGCCAACTCTATCTTGTGAGGAAGTTAGAAAGCACTCTCTGGGATCGACATCAAGCCACCAGTTTCAGCCTCAATGATCTTTCGTTCGGCTTGAATGTGTGGCAAAACTGTGGTGATAAAGAATTTTGCAGCCGCAATCTTGCCAGCATAGAAATCAGCGTCGCGACCAGGATTTGCAGATTTATTTGTTGCAATCTCAGCTTGACGTAGAAGTAACCAACCAATAATTACTTCACCAACAGACATCAACAATCTAGTGGTATTTAATCCAGTCTTATAAATCTCTTCTGGCTTTTCTTGGGATTCCATTGCAAAACCAACCATGGTTCCCATCATTGAATTCACATCTTCTAGTGATTTACCTAGTGCCAACTTCTCCTGGGCCAGAGCGCCGCCGGATGCGCAAAATGCACCAATTTCTTTTCCAAGTAAACCTATTGCTCGGCCACCATCTTTAATAATCTTGCGAAAGAAGAAATCAAGTCCTTGAATTGCAGTAGTTCCTTCATACAAAGTGTCGATCTTGGCATCACGAACATATTGCTCCAATGGCCAATCTTGCGTGAATCCAGAGCCTCCAAAGGTCTGAAGTGATTCAGTACCAAGCAAAACCCACGACTTTTCACTGCCATAGCCTTTAACAATCGGCAATAACAAATCATTTAAGGCTTCAAAATCTTTGATCTTTGATTCATCTTTTTCAGCTCTTGCAATTGCCACAGCGTCTTGAATTGAGGCGGTGTAGAGAACAAGGGCGCGCATTCCTTCTGAATAAGCCTTTTGCACCATTAATGAGCGGCGAACATCTGGATGATTAATGATCGTCACCCGCGGGCTGGCCTTATCTGCTGCTTTTGTTAGATCAGGTCCCTGCACGCGCACTTTGGCATAGCTAAGTGCTTGTTGGTAGCCAGCGCTAAGTGTTGCAATCGCTTTAGTACCAACCATCATGCGGGCGTATTCAATAACTTTAAACATCTGTGCAATGCCATCATGGACTTCACCAAGGAGATAACCAACTGCAGGTTCTTTTTCGCCCAAGTTCATTTCACATGTCGAGGAAACATTTAAGCCCATCTTGTGTTCCACGTTGGTCACATATGCGCCATTGCGCTTACCAAGTGCGCCAGTTTCTAAATCAAACATAAACTTTGGCACCAAGAAAAGACTGAGGCCCTTAGTCCCAGGGCCAGCTCCTTCTGGACGAGCAAGAACGAAGTGAATTATGTTTGGATTCAAATCTGAATCACCAGAAGTAATAAATCTTTTTGTCCCAGTGATGTGCCATGTGCCATCGTCTTGCTTTACTGCCTTAGAGCGACCAGCACCAACATCTGAACCAGCATCTGGTTCGGTTAATTGCATTGTTGCGCCCCAGTCATTATCAACCATGATCTGAGCCATTCGCTTTTGTTCTGGAGTTCCAAACATGTATGCCACATGAGCAAAAGCTGTTCCAGAGGCATAGATATGAATTGCTGGGTTTGAACCCAAAACCATTTCAGCAATTGCCCAGCGAAGTGATTGTGGAATTAGAGTTCCACCAATTTCTTCTGGAGCATCAATACGCCACCATTCATTATCCATAAAGGTGCGATATGACTTCTTAAAACTTTCAGGTAATTTCACATCGCCAGTGGATTTATCGAAGATTGTTCCAATGCGATCACCATCAACAAAGCTGGCAGCAAGATCATTTTCGGCAAGTCGTTTGATCTCCTCAAGCATTCCCATTGCAGTTTCGCGATCTAAATCCTTATAGATAGAGCTTCCAAGGATTTGATCGCGTGCGAGCAGGTCAAAGAGGCAGAACTCGATATCGCGCAGATTGGCGGTGTAATGGCCCATGACACAATAATGCTACCCATGAGTAACTTAATCAAGCCTAGCCGAGGAGATAGCATCGCTCCGTGCTACTAAGTGATCGCGATATTAAGTCAGAAATCGGGGCCGGCCGCGTAAAGGTCGAGCCTTTTGAGCCAGCGATGGTTCAGCCATCTAGCGTGGACGTTCGCCTAGATCGCTTTTTTAGAGTCTTTGAAAACCACAAGTACTCAGTAATTGACCCATCTATTGAGCAGCCTGAGCTAACTCGGGAAGTTGAATGCGCCCCAGATGAAGCGTTCATCTTGCACCCTGGTGAATTCGTTTTGGCTAGCACCTATGAAGTAATCACACTTCCAGATGACATTGCAGCCCGCCTAGAAGGAAAATCATCCTTAGGTCGCCTTGGGCTATTAACTCACTCAACTGCTGGATTTATTGATCCTGGTTTTTCTGGTCACATCACTTTAGAGCTTTCAAATGTGGCAAACCTGCCGGTGAAACTTTTCCCAGGAATGAAAATTGGTCAGCTTTGTCTAATCAAACTCTCATCTCCCGCTGAGCATCCTTACGGCTCCGCCCTTTATGGTTCTCGCTACCAAGGCCAACGCGGCCCAACAGCAAGCAAGTCTTGGCTTAATTTCCACCAGTCAAAAATTCAATAAGCACCCATTTCTAACTTAAGTTAGGATTTAAATATGAGTAGCACAATTATTGTTCTAGCTGTCCTGGCCCTTGTCTTGGTCTATTTCATAGCCAGCTATAACCGGCTAATTCGCCTTAATGTAAATGTTGATGAGGCTTTTTCTCAGATCGAAGTGCAACTAAAGCGCCGCTCTGATTTAATTCCAAACTTAGTTGAGACTGTTAAAGGCTATGCCGCTCATGAAAAGAGTGCGTTAGAGAGCGTAGTAAACGCTCGCGCTAAAGCAACAAGTGCGACAACAGTTGCCGATGTGGCAGCAGCAGATGGTCAACTTACCCAAGCACTACGCGGCTTATTGGCTGTTAGTGAGGCATACCCAGATCTAAAAGCATCTTCAAATTTCTTATCGCTCCAAGAAGAGCTTTCAACAACTGAAAACAAGGTTTCATTTTCTCGTCAGTTCTATAACGATAATGTGCGCTCGCTAAATCAGTCAGTCAAGACTTTCCCTGGCAATCTATTTGCTGGAGTTGCCAAGATTACTTCACGTGAGTTTTATGAAGTAGAAGATCCGCAAGATCGTAAGGCTCCGAACGTAAAGTTCTAGGATGCAAAACTTTCGCTCACTTCAATTAGCGAACCAACGTAAGACCTTTGGGCTCTTACTTGGTCTTGGTGTGCTGGTATTTGTAGTTATCTACGCTGCCCTCACCTACTTTGGCAAGACCGGAGTTGGTCTAATTCCATTTGCAGTTGGCCTTTCACTGATCTCGGTATGGGGTTCTTACTGGGCCTCAGATTCCATTGTTTTAACTATGACTGGCGCTAAAGAACTTGCATATGCTGATAACCCAAAACTTTTTGATTTAGTGCAAGAAGTTTGTATTGCCAGTGGCTTAAAGATGCCAAAGGTGGCAATAGTTGCCGATAGCGCGCCAAATGCATTTGCTACTGGGCGAAATCCAGAGAAAGCCCTAATTGCATTTACTACTGGAATTTTAGAAGTTATGGATCGAGATGAACTCCAAGGCGTTATTGCTCACGAGATGTCACACGTGGCAAACCGTGACACATTAGTTTCTGCAATTGCTGCCACAACTGCTGGGGCAATTGCACTTTTGAGTGATTTCATCATGCGCATGATGTGGTTTGGTGGTGGGCGAGATCGGGACCAAAACAATAATCAAAACCCACTGGCACTAGTGGCTTCGCTAATTGTTTTAATCCTTGCTCCACTTGCCGCAGTGTTATTGCGCTCTGCCATCTCAAGAAAACGTGAGGCACTAGCCGATGCCACAGCGGTTTCTTTCACGAGAAATCCAGCAGGCCTTCGCAAAGCTTTGGAAGTATTGCAGCGAGATTCCACAGTAGTTCTTCAACGATCAACAGCAGTTGCTCATATTTGGATTGAATCACCACTTGATTCATCTTCAGTATCTAAGTTATTTGCCACCCACCCTCCACTTTCAGAGCGAATTGCAACGCTTCGCAAAATGGAAGCAAACCCAATTAATTAAATTTCCCCCATGGGAAAGTGAAGTGTGAAGGTAGAACCTTTTCCTAATTGCGAATCAACAGAAACAAAACCACCATGAGCCTTCATTACTGCATCAACAATTGCTAAACCAAGACCGCTTCCCTCCCCGCTGACTCGAACGCGTGATGGATCGGCGCGAAAGAATCTTTCAAAGATTCGGGACTGATCTTCTTTAGATAGGCCAGGACCAGTATCAGTAACACTAATAATGCTTTCACTCTCGCTTTGCTCAATAACCACCGTAATAGGCGTTTTGGCTGGAGTATGAGCGCGAGCATTAGCCAACAAGTTGGCAACTGCTTGGTGAATGCGCTGGGAATCACCTAGTACAAAGACATCTTCATCGGGCTTTGCAAATGTAATTGGATGGTTTGGCCCAGCGGCTCTTGCTGATTCAATGACTTCACTTACTAAATGATTAACATCAACCGGATCACTTGCCACATCAGGTGCTTGATCAAGCCTTGCCAATAGCAACAGATCTTCAACCAAAGAACCCATGCGAATAGATTCTTTCTCGATTCTTGCCACAAGTTCTTTAACTTTATCTTCGCCAACAACAGCCCCTTGACGATGGAGTTCAGCAAATCCTCGAATTGCAGTAAGTGGTGTGCGCAGCTCATGGCTGGCATCTGCCACGAAGCGACGCAATTTACTTTCAGATTCAGTGCGCACCGCAAATGACTCTTCAATGCGTGAGAGCATGGTGTTTAGTGAACCAGTTAGCCGGCCTACTTCAGTCTTTGAATCAATCTCTGGCAGACGAGCAGATAAGTCACCTTCAGCAATTCTGGCCGCCGTGTCCTCAATTTTGCTCAGTGGGCGAAGACTTAGGCGAATTAGTAACCTGGATATCGCAGCGATAAGGAATAGAACTATTAATGAAATTAAAAAGAACAGCGCAGTTAGTTTATTTAAGGTGCGATCAACACTATCTAGGGCAACGGAAACAACGACGGTACCAACCCCAGAGGGCAATAACTTTGCCACTACTCGAACATCAGGGGCATCACCTTCACTTTGAATGGTAAATGGCTGTCCTTGGTGGGAGACAACTTCAGAAGGTGTTAGTTCTTTAAAGATATTTCCAGCAGTTGAGTTTGAAAACTCACCGCCTATTTGTCCGGTCACCGCCCCAGTTAAATCAAGTAATGTCAGGGTTACCTGGGTAGGAACACTTCCAAGAGGTCGAACTGGGAGAAAACCATTGGCCGGATCATCACCCTCACCATTTGTTGCAATACCAGCTCGATCTAATCGCATTAAGGATGTGCCAGTTACATTCTCTAATTGAGAATCAACTTGCTTGATTAGAAAGCCGCGAAGCAGCGTGTTCGCCGCGAAGTCAGAGGCAATAATTGCAACACCGCTTAGCGCCAGCATCGCCAAAATTAGTCGATTACGCAGCGACCATTTGGAGAGGCGGAATTTCATTTAGAAAGTTTACTGCCCAAAGCTTAGCCGCGGGCAGGAAGCCGCATTCGATAACCAACTCCGCGAACGGTATGGAGCAAAGCCGGCTCGTAGATATCAATCTTCTTGCGTAGGTAGGAAACATAAGTTTCAACGATTCCCGCATCTCCGCGAAAATCATATTGCCAAACGTGGTCAAGAATTTGTGACTTGCTCACAACGCGATCAGCGTTGATCATTAAATAGCGAAGAAGTGTGAATTCAGTTGGGGAGAGCTCGATTAGGTTTCCAGCTCGGCGAACTTCGTGTGTTGCTTCATCTAATTCAAGATCGGCAAAACGAATCTTCTCATCATCAGTTTCTGGAAGGACTGCTCCAATACGACGCAAGAGTGCGCGCAGGCGAGCGACGAGCTCTTCTAGGCTAAAAGGCTTTGTTACATAATCATCGCCACCAATAGTAAGTCCTTGGATCTTGTCCTCGGTGGTGTCTTTAGCAGTTAGGAATAGAACTCCAACATTATGGCCATCTACTCGAAGCTGGCGACAAACATCAAAACCATTTTGATCTGGCAGCATCACATCAAGAATAAGTGCGTGTGGCTTAAATTCTTCAGCAACGCGAAGTGCTTCAGATCCTGTAGCGGCAGTTCGAACTTCAAAACCAACAAAACGTAGACTGGTAGCAATTAGATCGCTGATACTGGTCTCATCATCAACAACTAGAATTCGCTGTGTTGATGCAGTGGATGTTTGAGCCATGGCTGGTTTCTCTTTCAGTGAGTTCATACCGAAAGGATTATCCTCTTAGGTGGGAGTTTCCTGAGAGCCCACTGAATATCACCTAGATCTTTGAAAAGTTACCCACAGGCTCTATCCACCGATGTGGAGAATTACAAGGGTGTAATTAAGGGGTGAAAACTAGCGCCAGCGCGTGGCCAGCGTAAAGCCAGCTGCGATGAAGCCAAAGCCAACGACCATATTCCAGGCCCCGATATGCGGGATTGGATAGGCGGTGGCGGAAACATAAAATATTACGATCCAGATGAGCCCGCCGATAAAGGCGCCAACCATAGTTGGGGCAAGCCACGCTGGGCTCTCGGTCTCTGCTGGCACGACATGAGCGAACTTCTCGGTTGAGTGGTCCTCTTCGTGCTTCTTTTTGCGCACTTTTGATTTAGGCATGGCCAAAGATTACACCACAATAAGCCTATGACTGAGTTCACCCCAGCCAAGATCTTGGTGGTCGATAACTACGACTCCTTCGTCTTTAACCTGGTCCAATACTTAGGTCAATTGGGCGCTGAGTGCACGGTGCTTCGAAATGATGAAGTAAGCCCAGAGATGGCAAAAGAATATGACGGCGTTCTAATCTCTCCCGGTCCTGGCACACCAGAAGCTGCCGGTCAGAGCATTGCAATGATTAACTACTGCGCAAAGCAAAAGATTCCACTCTTTGGAGTTTGCTTAGGTCACCAAGCAATTGGTGTTGCCTTCGGTGCCACCGTCTCTAGAGCGCCAGAACTTCTCCATGGCAAGACTTCGGTTGTTCATCACAATGGCCACGGAGTATTAAAAGATATTGCAAATCCATTTACCGCCACCAGATATCACTCACTTGCTATTGAGAAAAATACCTTGCCAGATGAATTAGAAATTGTGGGTAATACAGATTCAGATGTGATCATGGCAATCCAACATAAAACCTTGCCAATCTCTGGTGTGCAATTCCACCCAGAGTCAGTGCTTACCCAATACGGTCATCAGATGATCGGCAACTGGTTAGTGGCTTGTGGTGATAGCAGCGCTCGCAAGCGAAGTGAAGGTTTATCTCCAGTAGTTAATAAAGCTTAACCCTGCTTATTTATTGTAATAGTTACTTGCGATCCAATTGTCTGGGTCGTCCCCGCATTTGGTGCCATCGCTAGAACTACTCCAAGTGGTTGGGTTGAGTCATAGGCGTTTATTACTTTTACCAAGAACCCTGCTTGCACAAGAATAGTTTGCGCTTGGATTCCATCTGTTCCAATAACTGCTGGGACTTCAACATTTCCGCTAGCAATCTCTAAAACAACGCCGCTTCCAGCAGCAATTACTGCTCCAGGATCTGGCGTTACTTTAAGTACTTTTCCAGGCTCAGAACTTGAATCAACTGCCACGGTCTGAGTAATAATCAAACCGGCTGAAGTAAGTAAGTTTCGGGCTTCTTCCAAACTCATTCCAACAAGATTTATCGGAACTGTTGTGTTGCCCGGTCCATCAGAGATTGTGAGGGTAATGCTCGACCCCTTTTGCACGGCAGAGGTAGCAAGTGGAAGCTGTGAAGCAATTCGATCTTTAGGAATTCTAGAATCTGGCGCATGTTGGAAATTAATTGTATAGTCAGTAAGTAATTCTTTTGCCTGATCTTGGGTTAGGCCAACCACATTTGGAATCTGATAGACCGGCCCAGTCGCACTTGGCTTAAGAACGAAAGCTAAAACTAATAGAACGGCAAATACTGCGGCACTTGCCCCCATAATTAAGGCATTTTTGCGCGGGATGATGCGCTTAATCTTGGTGGTCACATCTTGACCGCGCATTACTCTTTGCACATCTTCTAGCATTAACTGCGCACTTTGGTATCTAGAAGCTGGATCTTTGGCTAAAGCAACTTCTAAAATTCGATCAAGGTTTGGGTCTAACTCTGGGTTAATTAGTGATGGCTTAATTAATTCCCCAGAAACATGTTGGTAGGCAATCGAGACTGGTGTGTCACCACTAAAAGGAGGTTGGCCAGTAAGCAATTCATAGAACAAGCAACCAACTGAATAAATATCGGATCGATGATCTGCAATCTCACCAGTTGCTTGTTCAGGAGAGAGATATTGCGCAGTGCCAACTACATTCCAAGTATTTGTCATAGTCGCCCCAGCATCATCGGTTGCTCTAGCAATACCGAAGTCCATCACTTTGACATCACCAAACTCGGTAAGCAT